>LXOW01420385.1_pt1 | contig 15896 bp, 8 predicted proteins | sample 1368591 | NCBI WGS metagenome assembly LXOW01 (sample SAMN04884650, study PRJNA319009) | bovine gut metagenome | isolation source: Cow rumen | host: Bos taurus | place: Italy: Legnaro (PD) | collected 2014-07-09 | reverse complement strand
GCTGTGCGAGCTGCGCAGCGACGGGCGCGACAACATCATCACCTCGCTCCTGATCGCGGCGGGGGACGCCGTGCACGAGGTCTGCCTCTACTTCGGCGGCACGCTGCTGCGCGGCAACCGCGCGACGAAGTACTCCGCCGACGGGCTGATCGCCTTCGTTTCGCCGAACTATCCGCCGCTGGCGGAGGCGGGCATCGACATCCGCTACAACGAAAGCGCACTGCTGCCCAAACCGGAGGGCACGCTGAAGCTGCAGCTGCTGGAGAACGTGCCGATCGGCGTCATCAAGGTCTTTCCGGGCATCCAGTTCTACCTGTTTGAATCCATCATGACCGAGAAGCTGCGCGGCATCGTGATCGAGACCTTCGGCGCGGGCAACATCCCCGGCGACGGGAACGCGCTGCTGCCCATCATCCGCCGCGCCTTCGCCAACGGCACGGTGCTGACCGTCTGCTCCCAGTGCCCGCAGGGCGCGGTGTCGCTTGGCGCGTACGAGACCAGCAGCGCGCTGAAACAGGCGGGCGCGGTCAGCGGTCTGGACATTACGACCGAGGCTGCCGTCGCGAAGCTCTATTATCTGTTCAGCTGCGGCTGCGACAAGGAGACCGTCAAGCGCGAAATGGAGCGCCCGCTGCGCGGAGAGATGACGGTCTGAGCCCCGAGCCATGAAAGGAGGCGGATGCAATGGCGGGACCGCACGGCGGCATGGGCCGCGCGTTTCTGACGGAGGAGGAGAAGGCAAACCGGCCGAAGGTGACCTGGGGTCTGCTCCGCCGCGTGTTTTCCTATCTGCTGCCCTACTGGAAGCAGCTGCTGCTGGCGCTTGGGTGCATCGCGGTGTCGTCCGTGCTCAAGCTGCTGCCGAGCGTGCTGACGGGCCGCATCATCGACGAGGGCCTGATCGGGCGCGATCTCCATATGCTCGTCGTGCTGATTGCCGCGTCGCTCGGCGTCGCGCTGGGCGGGAACCTCATCGGAGTCGCGGAGAGCTATCTCAACAATTGGATCGCCCAGCACATCACCTACGATATGCGCAACAGCATGTACCGCCATCTGCAGAGCATGTCGCAGCGCTTTTTCACGACCGTGGACCAGGGCGACATCATCACGCGCATGACGAGCGACATAGCCGGCGTTGAGCGGGTGATCTCCAGCACCTTTTCCTCGATCCTTTCCAACAGCATCACGCTGATCGCGGCGCTTGTCATCATGTACCGCGAGAACTGGGTGCTGGCGACGGTCGGCGTGCTGGTGGTGCCGCTGTTCGTCATCCCCACGCGCTTTGCCGGGCGCACGCGCTGGGAGCTGACGCGCGAGGCGCAGGAGTGCAACGACGAGATCAACGGCATCCTGAACGAGACGCTCTCCGTCAGCGGCCAGCTGCTCGTCAAGCTCTTCGGCAAGGAAAAGCAGGAGTACGCGAAGTACGAGGATGCGAACCGCCGCATGATCCGCCTCAACATCCGCGAGAGCATGGCGGGCCGCTGGTTCTTTGTCGTGATTTCCACGTTTTCGAGCGTGGGGCCCATGCTGCTGTATCTGGTCGGCGGGATCCTGATGATGCGCTATGATGCGGATCTCTCTGTCGGCGACGTCACGGTGATGGTCGCGCTGCTGAGCAGACTCTACGGGCCGGTCAACTCCCTGCTGAGCATGCAGGTGGAGTGGATCCGCTCCATGGCGCTTTTCACGCGCATCTTCGAGTATTTCGACATGCCGGTGGAGATCGAAAGCCCCCGTTACCCCGTGCGCCCCGCACGGGTCGACGGCAGCGTGACATTCCGCAGCGTGGACTTTTCCTACGACGCCGAGCGCCGGATCCTGCACGACGTGAGCTTCACGCTGGAGGCGGGGCGCAGCATCGCCATCGTGGGGCCGTCCGGCTCCGGCAAGAGCACGCTGATCAACCTTATCCCGCGCCTCTACGACGTGACAGGCGGCAGCGTCGAGTTCTGCGGCGTAGACGTGCGCAAGCTCGACCTCGCCGCGCTGCGCGCGCACGTCGGCATCGTCTCGCAGGAGACCTACCTGTTCAACGGCACGATCCGCGAGAACCTGCTCTACGCCAAGCCCGACGCGACCGAGGAGGAGCTGATCGAGGCCTGCCGCAAGGCGAACATCCTCGACCTGATCGAAAAGCAGGAGCTGGGCTTCGACGCCGTGGTGGGCAACCGCGGGCTCAAGCTCTCCGGCGGCGAGAAGCAGCGCCTGTCCATCGCGCGCGTGCTGCTCAAGGATCCCGCCCTGCTGATTTTCGACGAGGCCACCGCCTCGCTGGATTCGATCTCGGAGAGCAAGATCCAGGAGGCGATCGACCCCATCATTGCCTCGCGCACGAGCATCCTCATCGCGCACCGCCTCTCGACCGTCCTTGCCGCCGACGAGATCCTGGTCCTGCAGGATGGGCGCATCGTCGAGCGCGGACAGCACGGCGAACTGGTCAAGGCCGGCGGCGTTTATACAGAGCTGTACGAAACGCAGTTCAAGCGCGCGCTGGACAGCGCGGCGGCGAATTGAAGGAGCGCCGGGGAAGGGGGTATGCCGCGAAAGACCGCCGGAGACGGTGGTCTTTCGCTTTGTCCGGAGCAAACGACGAATAGATTGAGCACAATCGAATGTTGCAAACTGCAGAAGGGCGTTGTATAATGCCGCTCTGTACAGCGACACTTTAACGCATTAAAGGAGAAAATCATATGGAAAAGAGAGAACGTCTCGGAAGCCGTCTCGGCTTCATTATGCTCTCGGCGGGCTGCGCCATCGGCTGCGGCAACGTGTGGAAGTTCCCGTGGATGACCGGCCAGTTCGGCGGCGGCGGCTTCGTGCTCGTGTACATCCTCTGCCTGCTGATCCTCGGCCTGCCTGTCATGACCATGGAGTTCACGGTGGGCCGCGCCGCGCAGAAGAGCCCGGTCAAGATGTTCCAGGCTCTGCAGAAGCCCGGCCAGAAGTGGGGCTTCATGGGCTACGTCGCGCTGATCGCCAACTTTGCGCTGATGGCGTTCTACACCGTGGTCTGCGGCTGGATCATCAATTACTTCTGCAAGTTCCTGACGGGGCAGAACTCTGACCTCGGCTTCGTGCCCATGATCACGAATCCCGGTCTGAACGTCACGTTCCTCGCAGTCACCGTCGTCGTCGCCTTCGTGATCCTGAGCTTCAACCTGCAGGGCGGCCTGGAGCGCGTGACCAAGTACATGATGGTCGCGCTGCTGGTGCTGATGCTGGTGCTGGCGGTCCACAGCCTCACGCTCCCCGGCGCGAAGGAGGGCCTCGCCTTCTATCTCGTGCCCGACTTCTCCAAGATCAACGGCTCCGTCATCGTCGGCGCCATGAACCAGGCGTTCTTCACGCTGTCCCTCGGCATCGGCAGCATGGCGATCTTCGGCAGCTACATCGACAAGGAGCGCTCCCTGATGGGCGAGTCCGTGAACGTCATCGTGCTGGACACCGTCGTCGCGCTGCTGGCGGGCTTCATCATGTTCCCGGCCTGCTTCTCCTACGGCCTTGAGGTGGACGCCGGCCCCAGCCTGCTGTTCAACACCATGGCGACCGTCTTCAACAACATGGCCGGCGGCCGCTTCTGGGGCACGCTGTTCTTCCTGTTCATGGTCTTCGCCGCCATGTCCACGGTGCTCGCCGTGTGCGAGAACATCCTCGCCATGACGCGCGACCTCTTCGGCTGGAGCCGCCCCGTGGGCAGCCTCATCTGCGGCGTCGTCGTGTTCCTGCTGGGGCTGACCACCGCGCTGGGCTACAGCGTGTTCTCCTTCCAGCCCTTCGCGGAGGGCTCCGCGTGGCTGGACTTCTGGGATTTCATCGTCTCCACCAACGCCCTGCCCGTCGGCAGCCTGATCTTCGCCCTGTTCTGCTGCAACAAGTTCGGCTGGGGCTGGGACAACTTCGTCAAGGAAGCCAACGCCGGCAAGGGCATGAAGGTGCAGGCTTGGATGAAGCCGATCTTCCAATGCGTCGTTCCGGTCGTGATCGTCTTCATTTATGCTTACGGCCTCATAACCTTCAAATGGCACTGAGCGATCCCGCCCGGCGGCCGCTGACAAACGAAAAGAAGATCCCCCGGCGGCACGCCGGGGGATCTTGCTTTGCGCCGCACGATTTGACGCGCGGCGCGCAGTGTGGTATGATCCGATCATGAAAAAGCCGCGGCGCGGCCTGCGGGAAAGGAGGCTCCGGCATGAGCGGCAGAAACGATTTTGAGATCCGGGACGGCGTGCTGGTGAAATACCGCGGCCCCGGCGGCGACGTCGCTGTACCGGAGAGCGTGACGGCGATCGGGGAAGCGGCGTTTGCGGGCTGCAAAAGCCTCATAAGCATCGAACTGCCGGAGAGCCTGACCGCTGTGGGCAACCGTGCGTTCGCGGATTGCGTGAGCCTGACCGCCATTACGCTGCCGGAGACGCTGAACTCCATCGGAACGGACGTGTTCCTCGGCTGCACGGGCCTGCAGAGCATCACGCTGCCGGACGGCATCGACGGTGCCGCGTTTGAAAAGATCACCGGTTTGGGAGAGATGAATACTCAAAAAGAAAAAGGCTTTTTTATCAAAGACCGTGTGCTGTTGAAGTACTGCGGTTCCGACGAAAAGGTCACCATACCGAAGGGTGTGACTGCCATCGGGGAACAGGCGTTTGTTCTTTGCGATAACGTGACACATGTGATAATCCCGGAAGGCGTCACATCGATTGGAGACAATGCGTTTTCCGGCTGCCGCTGGCTGACGAGCGTAGCGATCCTGGGCAGTGTGACCTCCATCGGAAAATCAGCTTTTAGCAATTGCGCCAGCTTAACGAGCGTGATCGTTTCGAGGGGTATCGTTTCAATCGGAAACCATGCGTTTGCCGACTGCTGTAGGCTGACAAACATAACGATTCCGGATGGTGTTGTTTCTATTGGTGAATCCGCATTTTCCAACTGTAGCAGCCTGAAAAGCCTGACAATCCCGGACGGCGTAACAACCATCGAAAACAGATTATTCTCCGACTGCAGCAGCCTGACAAAAATATCAATCCCGGACGGTATTACGGCCATTGGAACTGATGCATTCCGCAATTGCAGCCTGACCAGCGTGACGATTCCCGACAGCGTATCATCCATCGGTGAATCCGCGTTTTCCGGCTGCAGCAGCTTGACGAACGTAACGATCCCGAACGGAGTAACATCCATTGGGAACAGTATGTTTCGCTGTTGCAGCAGCTTAACAAGCGTAACGATCCCAAATAGCGTAACAACAATGGGGGAATACGCATTTTACGGTTGTAGCAGCTTGACAAGCGTAACAATCCCAAACGGCGTAACAACAATCGGGAAACATGCCTTTTACGGCTGTAGCAGCTTGACAAGTGTAACGATCCCGAGCGGAGTAACATCCATCGGGGAACATGCATTTTACGCTTGCCGCAGCTTGGCAAGCATAGCGATCCCAGACGGAGTTTTCACCATTGAAGACTGGGCACTTGCATACTGCTGCAGTCTGACGAGCGTAACGATTCCGAACGGGGTAACATCCATCGGGAACAGTGCGTTTCGCGGTTGTAGCAGCATGACAAGCGTGACGATCCCGAAGAGAGTTGCTTATATTGGAGAAGACGTATTTGGGGGTTGCACAAATCTGGATCCGCTTTTTCGTAAACTAATCGAAAGTATTCGGAGATCGCAATCATAGCCCCGCGGCGCGCACAAAAAGCGAGAGGGGAGCGGAAGCTCCCCTCTTTTGGCATAAAAAAAGAGCCAGGCGCAAAAAAACGCTTGACTTTTGTGATGAAAACAGGTAAGATAAAGCGCTTATCTGTGAAAGTGGGTAACTGGCGAAACCTCACCTACTAAAGCCATTGTAGCAGATTGCAGCAAAAAATGCAAGCGCGGCGGGCATCATTTTATCAACAACGCCGCGTGTATCACAAAATACCCTTCGCTGCGGCTGAGACGCTGCGGAGGGAAGAAAGGCGTGAAGAGCATATGGCCCACGACAAACTGTACGGCAAGACCCTTCGCAAGAACTTCGCACGGCATGAGGAAGTCATGGAGATGCCGAACCTCCTCGAGCTGCAGAAGACCTCGTACCAGTGGTTCCTCGACACGGGACTGCGCGAGGTGTTCGCCGACGTGGACGCGATCGCGAACTATGCCGGCAACCTCGAGCTGAGCTTCATCGACTACAAGATGGACGAGCAGCCCAAATACGACGTGGAGGAGTGCAAGGCGCGCGACGCGACCTATGCCGCTCCGCTCAAGGTCAACGTGCGTCTGTACAACAAGGAGACGGGCGAGATCAAGGAGCAGGAGATCTTCATGGGCGATTTCCCGCTCATGACGCAGTCCGGCACCTTCGTCATCAACGGCGCGGAGCGCGTCGTCGTCTCCCAGATCGTCCGTTCGCCCGGCATCTACTACGGCAAGGAGATCGACCTCAAGACCGACCTGCCGCTGATGACCGCGCAGGCGATCCCTTACCGCGGCGCGTGGCTCGAGTACGAGACCGACGCCGGCGAGATCTTCTGGGTGCGCATCGACAAGAACCGCAAGCTGCCCGTCACCGAGCTGCTGCGCGCCATCGGCCTTCGCACCGACAGCGAGATCCTCGACCTCTTCGGCGACGACGAGCGCATGGTCGCCACGCTGGAGAAGGACGCCTGCAAGACCTACGAGGAGGCCATGCTCGAGATCTACCGCAAGCTCCGCCCGGGCGAGCCGCCCACGGTCGAGGCCTGCGAGACGCTCATCAACAACCTCTTCTTCGACCCGCGCCGCTATGATCTCAGCATGGTCGGCCGCTACAAGTACAACAAGAAGCTCTCTCTGCGCACGCGTATCCGCGGGCAGAAGCTGCTTTATCCCGTCGCCGATCCGCGTACGGGCGAGCTGCTCTTTGACGCCGGCCACATCATGACCGGCGAGGAGGCGGACGAGCTGGACGCCATCGGCGTCAACGAGGTGACGCTGGAGGTTGACGGCCGCGCCCTGCGCGTGTTCTCCAACCACATGGTCGACCTCGGCCGCTTCGTGGACTTCGATCCCAAGGCGGAGTGCGGCATCCGCGAGCGCGTGCGCGAGAGCGTGCTGCGCGAGCTGCTGGAGCAGTACTCCGGCGAGGAGCTCAAGGACGCCATCCGCGAGAACGCCGACCGCCTCGTGCCGAAGCACATTCTCGTGGACGACATCCTCGCATCCGTCAACTATATGAACGCGCTGGCGCACGGCATCGTCCTGAAGGACGATATCGACCACCTCGGCAACCGCCGCCTGCGCTGCGTGGGCGAGCTGCTGCAGAACCAGTTCCGCATCGGCTTCAGCCGCATGGAGCGCGTCATCCGCGAGCGCATGACCATCCAGGATCTCGACATCGTGACGCCGCAGAGCCTCATCAACATCCGCCCCGTCACCGCCGCGATCAAGGAGTTCTTCGGCTCCTCGCCGCTGAGCCAGTTCATGGATCAGACCAACCCGCTCGCCGAGCTGACGCATAAGCGCCGTCTGTCGGCGCTCGGCCCCGGCGGCCTCTCCCGCGAGCGCGCGAACATGGAGGTCCGCGACGTGCACTACAGCCACTACGGCCGCATGTGCCCGATCGAGACGCCGGAAGGTCCGAACATCGGCCTGATCTCCTACCTCGCCACCTACGCCCGCATCAACGAGTACGGCTTCATCGAGGCGCCGTACCGCAAGGTCGATCACGAGACCGGCAAGGTCTCCGACGAGATCACCTATATGAGCGCCGACGTGGAGGATCAGTACATCGTCGGACAGGCCGCCGAGCCCGTGGACGCCGACGGCTGCCTCATCAACCACCGCATCACCTGCCGCCACCGCGACGAGATCGTCGAGGTCGACCGCGAGCGCGTGGACTATATCGACGTCTCCCCGCGCATGATGGTCTCCATCGCGACGGCGATGATCCCCTTCCTGCCGAACGACGACGCGAACCGCGCGCTGATGGGCGCGAACATGCAGCGTCAGGCAGTTCCGCTGCTCCGTCCCGAAGCGCCCATCGTCGGCACCGGTATGGAACACAAGATCTGCATGGACGCCGAGGTCGCGGTGCTCGCCGAGGGTGACGGCGTCGTGACGAAAATGGATGCGCGCAGCATCACCGTCGCCTACGACGACGGCACGGTCAAAGACTACAAGCTGACCAAGTTCCTGCGTTCCAACCACGGCACCTGCATCAACCAGCACCCGATCGTGAACGTGGGCGAGCGCGTCCACGGCCGCCGTTACGACGAGAACGGCCGCATCCTTGAGGATCCGACCGTCCTGGCGGACGGCCCGGCCACCGATCAGGGCGAGATCGCCCTCGGCCGCAACATCCTCGTCGGCTTCATGACCTGGGAGGGCTACAACTACGAGGACGCGGTGCTCCTCAACGAGCGTCTCGTCCGCGAGGATCTCTACACCTCCATCCACATCGAGGAGTACGAGCTCGACGCCCGCGATACGAAGCTCGGGCCCGAGGAGATCACCCGCGACATCCCGAACGTCGGCGACGACGCACTCAAGGATCTCGACGAGCGCGGCATCGTCCGCATCGGCGCAGAGGTCCACGCCGGCGACATCCTCGTCGGCAAGGTCACGCCCAAGGGCGAGACCGACCTGACCGCAGAGGAGCGCCTGCTGCGCGCGATCTTCGGTGAGAAGGCGCGCGAGGTGCGCGACACCTCTCTGAAGGTGCCCCACGGCGAGAGCGGCATCATTGTCGACGCCAAGGTTTTCTCCCGCGAGAACGGCGACGAGCTGGGGCCGGGCGTCAACATGGTCGTCCGCGTCTACATCGCGCAGCGCCGCAAGATTCAGGTCGGCGACAAGATGGCCGGCCGTCACGGCAACAAGGGCGTCGTGTCCCGCGTGCTGCCGCAGGAGGATATGCCCTTCCTGCCGGACGGNNCGCACCGGCGAGCGCTTCGACAACAAGGTCACCGTCGGCTACGTCTACTTCCTCAAGCTGCACCACCTGGTCGACGATAAGATCCACGCCCGTTCCACCGGCCCGTACTCCCTCGTCACCCAGCAGCCGCTGGGCGGCAAGGCGCAGTTCGGCGGCCAGCGCTTCGGCGAGATGGAAGTCTGGGCGCTGGAAGCCTACGGCGCGAGCTACACGCTGCAGGAGATCCTGACCGTCAAGTCCGACGACGTCACCGGCCGCGTCCGCACCTACGAGGCCATCGTCAAGGGCCACAACGTCCCGCAGCCCGGCGTGCCGGAGTCCTTCAAGGTCCTGGTCAAGGAGCTGCAGGCGCTCTGCCTTGACATCCAGGTGCTGGATCGCGACGGCAGCGAGATCGAGCTCAAGGAGGACGAGGACGCGATGGATACGTTCAACCTCGCCCGCATGGACGCCGAGGACGAGCGCACCCGCCGCAACCCGTTCGCCGACGAGGCGGAGTTCGAGGGAGCCGGCTTTGCAATCGAAGACGCCGAGTCGGATGACGCCGCGTTTGCCGGCAGCTTCGGCGACGCCGAAGACGAAGACTGAGAAAGGGGAGGAGACACAACATGAGTTACGTACCGTTTGACGCGATCAAAATCGGGATCGCTTCCCCTGAGATGATCCGCGAGTGGTCCTACGGCGAGGTCAAGAAGCCGGAGACCATCAACTACCGCACCCTCAAGCCCGAGCGCGACGGCCTGTTCTGCGAGCGCATTTTCGGGCCGACGAAGGACTGGGAGTGCCACTGCGGCAAGTATAAGAAGATCCGCTACAAGGGCAAGATCTGCGACCGCTGCGGCGTCGAGGTCACCCGCGCCAAGGTGCGCCGCGAGCGCATGGGCCACATCGAGCTGGCGGCGCCCGTGAGCCACATCTGGTACTTCAAGGGCATCCCGTCCCGCATGGGCCTGCTGCTCGACATCAGCCCGCGCATTCTGGAGAAGGTGCTCTACTTCGCGGCGTATATCGTCACCGATCCCGGCGAGACGCCGCTGATGAAGAACCAGATCCTGTCCGAGAAGGAATACCGCGACTACCGCGAGAAGTATGAAAATGACTTCGAGGCCGGTATGGGCGCAGAGGCGGTGAAGAAACTGCTCCAGCAGATCGACCTGGAGGCGCTCTCCGCCGAGCTGCACGACGAGCTGAAGAACGCCAACGGTCAGAAGAAGGCCCGCATCGTCAAGCGCCTTGAGGTCGTGGATGCATTCCGCGTCTCCGGCAACAAGCCGGAGTGGATGGTCATCGACATCCTGCCGGTCATCCCGCCTGAGATCCGCCCGATGGTGCAGCTGGACGGCGGCCGCTTTGCGACCTCCGACCTGAACGATCTGTACCGCCGCGTCATCAACCGCAATAACCGCCTCAAGAGACTGATCCAGCTCAACGCGCCCGACATCATCGTGCGCAATGAGAAGCGCATGCTGCAGGAGGCTGTCGACGCTCTGATCGACAACGGCCGCCGCGGCCGCGCCGTCACCGGCGCGAACAACCGCGCGCTCAAGAGCCTGTGCGATATGCTCAAGGGCAAGCAGGGCCGCTTCCGTCAGAACCTGCTGGGCAAGCGCGTGGACTACTCCGGCCGAAGCGTTATCGTCGTCGGCCCGGAGCTGAAGATCTACCAGTGCGGCGTGCCCAAGGAGATGGCGCTGGAGCTGTTCCGCCCCTTCATCATGAAGAAGCTCGTGGAGGACGGCAGCGCCAACAACATCAAGTCCGCCAAGAAGATGGTCGACAAGGGCCGCCCCGAGGTCTGGGACGCGCTGGACGTGGTCATCAAGGACCATCCCGTCATGCTCAACCGCGCGCCGACGCTGCACCGCCTGGGCATCCAGGCGTTCGAGCCGGTGCTGGTCGAGGGCCGCGCGCTCAAGCTGCACCCGCTGAACTGCACGGCGTTCAACGCCGACTTCGACGGCGACCAGATGGCGATCCACGTTCCGCTGAGCGCCGAGGCGCAGGCGGAGGCGCGCATCCTGATGCTCTCCGCCAACAACCTGCTCCGTCCGCAGGACGGCGGCCCCGTCACGGTGCCGACGCAGGACATGGTGCTCGGCTCCTACTATCTGACGCTCGAGCGCTTTGAAAACGGCGTCTCCCAGCTGACGAACGACGAGTTCTGGCCGGAGAACGTCCCCTTCGAGCTTGCCGGCAAGGGCTACGATGAGCTCACCGAAGAGGAGAAGGCCTCCGTCCGTCTCAACGTCTACCGCGACGAGGACGAGGCGATGCTCGCCTACGACGACCATCTCATCGGCATCCACCAGCCGATCCTCGTGCGCGTAGCGAAGAAGCTGCCCGACGGCACCATGGGCAGCAAGATCGTCCGCGCGAGCATCGGCCGCATCCTCTTCAACCGCAACGTCCCGCAGGATCTCGGCTTCGTGAAGCGTGTGGACGAGAACGGTCAGCCCACCGCGCAGTATTTCGATTACGAGATCACCGACATCTGCGGCAAGAAGCTGCTGGGCAAGATCGTCGACCGCGCCATCAAGCGCCACAACTTCACCATCGCGGCGGAGGTGCTCGACAACATCAAGGCGACGGGCTACAAGTATTCCACCCGCGCCGCCATCACGATCTCCGTCGCGGACATGACCATCCCGGCTGAGAAGTATACCCTCATCGCCGAGACCGAGAAGCGCGTCGTCGAGATCGAGGAGCAGTACAAGATGGGCTTCATGACCAACGACGAGCGCTATCGCCAGGTCGTCAAGGAGTGGGAAAAGACCACCGACGACGTCACCGACGCGCTGCAGCGGAACATGGACCGCTACAACCCCGTCTTCATGATGGCGGACTCCGGCGCCCGCGGCTCGATGAAGCAGATCCGTCAGCTGACCGGTATGCGCGGCCTGATGGCGAACACCGCCGGCAAGACCATCGAGATCCCCGTCAAGGCGAACTTCCGCGAGGGCCTGTCCGTGCTGGAGTACTTCACCTCCTCCCGCGGCGCCCGCAAGGGTCTTGCCGACACGGCGCTGCGTACCGCGGACTCCGGTTACCTGACCCGCCGCATGGTCGACGTCTGCCAGGACGTCATCATCCGCAGCGACGACTGCGGCGCGCAGACCGGCATCGTTGCCGCCGAGATCAGCGAGAACGGCCAGGTCATCGAGCAGTTCTCCGAGCGCATCAACGGCCGCTACCCGGTGCACGACATCTGCAAGCCCGGCACGGACGAGGTGCTGTTCTCCAAGGATCACATGCTCACCTCCGACGACGCAAAGACGCTGGAGGACTTCGACATCCACTCCGTCGAGATCCGCACGGTGCTGACCTGCAAGGCGCACAGCGGCGTCTGCGCGAAGTGCTACGGCATGAACCTTGCCACGTCCAAGCCCGTCGGCCCCGGCGAGGCGGTCGGCATCATCGCCGCCCAGTCCATCGGCGAGCCCGGCACGCAGCTGACGATGCGTACGTTCCACACCGGCGGCGTCGCCGGCGGCGACATCACGCAGGGTCTTCCGCGTGTCGAGGAGCTGTTCGAGGCGCGCCGTCCCAAGAAGATGGCGACGCTCTCCGAGATCTCCGGCAAGGTGCGCTTCGAGGAATCCCAGAAGGGCAGCCTCGTCAACATCATCGTCACCGCGGACGACGGTGACGTGCGCAACTACGCGATCCCGCACACGGGTCTGCGCGTGAAGGACGGCGACGTGATCGAGAAGGGCTTCCAGCTCCAGGACGGCGCGCTCAGTCCGCACGACATCCTCCGTATCCGCGGTATCGGCGCGGTGCACGACTATCTGATCAGCGAGGTTCTGAAGGTCTACCGCCAGCAGGGCGTCGATATCAACGACAAGCACATCGAGGTCATCGTCCGCCAGATGATGCGCAAGGTGCGCATCGAAGATTCGGGCGATACGAGCCTGCTGTCCGGCGCGATGGTCGATCTGCTTGAGCTGGAGGACGAGAACGCTAAGATCCGTGCGCGCAACGAAGCCGGCGAGACAAACGCCGAGACCGGCGAGCCGCTGCGCGAGGCGGAGGCGACCCAGCTGCTGATGGGTATCACGAAGGCGTCCCTTGCGACGGATTCGTGGATGTCCGCTGCGTCCTTCCAGGAGACCACCAAGGTGCTGACCGAAGCCGCCATCAAGGGCAAGGTCGACCGCCTGGTGGGCCTGAAGGAGAACGTCATCATCGGCAAGCTGATCCCCGCCGGCGCCGGCCTGAACGCCTACCGCGACTTCGCGCAGGAGATCGTTCCCGAGCCGGAGCCTCCCGAGGAGCCCGACATCTACGCCCCGCTCCGCGGCTACACCAACGCGGTATAACATTTCAAAAAAGTGCAGGCACTATTTTGAGAAGGCTTCGCTCCGCTTCCCGCACTCGCTTCGCTCGCACGCGCGCTGCGCGCAAGGTGTTTTTTCTGACGCACATGTCGTCAGAAAAAACGATCCGTTTTCTTTCGCGCCTGCGGGCGCGAAACAGAGCGGGCGGCGATTCCCCGGGGAATTTGACAAACTGACCGAAAAAGCCATCCGAAAGGGTGGCTTTTTCTCTGTTTTGCGCTTGACTACAGCTGCGAATTATGTTAAAATACCGCTCTGCGTGGTGTGCCCACGCGATCATTTCAAAGAAAGGAGAACATGAATGCCTACTTTTAACCAGCTGGTGCGCAAGGGCAGAGAGAAGGGGACCTACAAGTCCACGGCTCCCGCGCTGCAGTACGGNNCACTCTGTGGTCATGATCCGCGGCGGTCGTGTCAAGGACCTCCCCGGTGTGCGTTACCACATCATCCGCGGCACGCTGGACGCCCAGGGCGTCGACGGCCGCAGACAGGGCCGCTCCAAGTACGGCGCCAAGCGCCCGAAGAAGAAGTAAGACCCTGTAAAAAGTAGTTTGCCAAAAGGTTCTCTATCATCGTATATCAGCTGACAGACCCTCTTTGGCAGGCAAAACACATCGGAGCGTCCGATGTGAGTACCGATGACATCATTTTATAATGAAGGAGGGAAGCATAGTGCCCAGAAGAGGTAATGTTCCCAAAAGAGAAGTCCTGCCCGATCCTATGTACAACAGCGTACTGGTGACGAAGCTGGTCAACTCCATCATGCTCGACGGCAAGAAGGGTGTTGCGCAGAAGGTCGTTTACGGTGCGTTTGACAAGATCAAGGAAAAGACGGGCAACGAGCCGCTTGACGTGTTCACGCAGGCGCTCGAAAACATCATGCCGAGTCTCGAGGTCAAGGCCCGCCGTGTCGGCGGCGCGACCTATCAGGTCCCGATGGAGGTCCGTCCGGCCCGCCGTCAGACGCTTGGTCTCCGCTGGCTCACGAGCTACGCGCGCGCCCGCGGCGAGCGCACCATGGCCGAGCGTCTCGCCGGCGAGATCATGGACGCCGCGAACAACACCGGCAGCGCCGTGAAGAAGCGCGAAGATACCCACAAGATGGCCGAGTCCAACAAGGCATTCGCGCACTTCCGCTGGTAAGGAAAGGGGCCCGTTATGCCCAGAAAGGTATCTCTCGAAAAAACGAGAAACATTGGCATCATGGCGCACATCGATGCCGGAAAGACCACGACCACCGAGCGTATCCTCTACTATACGGGCGTCAACTACAAGCTTGGCGAAACGCACGAGGGTACCGCTACGATGGACTGGATGGAGCAGGAGCAGGAGCGCGGCATCACGATCACGTCCGCCGCGACCACGTGCTTCTGGCGCGATCACCGCATCAACATCATCGACACCCCGGGCCACGTCGACTTCACCGTTGAGGTCGAGCGCAGCCTCCGCGTGCTTGACGGCAGCGTGACCGTGCTCTGCGCCAAGGGTGGCGTGGAGCCCCAATCCGAAACGGTCTGGCGTCAGGCGGATCACTACCATGTCCCGCGCATGATCTATGTCAACAAGATGGATATCATGGGCGCCGACTTCTTCAACGTGCTCCGCATGGTCCACGAGCGCCTCAAGTGCAACGCCGTTCCCATTCAGCTGCCTATCGGCAAAGAGGCAGATTTCCGCGGCATCATCGACCTGGTCGAGATGAACGCGGACGTCTACTACGACGAGATGGGCAAGGATATGCGCGTGGAGGAGATCCCTGCGGATATGCTGGATCTGGCGACGGAGTATCACGAGAAGCTGCTCGACGCCGTGTCGATGTTCGACGATGAGATCATGGAGCTGTATCTCAACGGAGATGCCATTCCTGCCGACAAGATCCGCGCGGCGATCCGCGCCGCTACCGTGGCGGTCGAGATGATCCCGGTCACCTGCGGCACCTCGTACCGCAACAAGGGCGTGCAGAAGCTGCTGGACGCGATCGTGGACTATATGCCGGCTCCGACCGACATTCCCGCGATCAAGGGCGTCAATCCCAAGACGGACAAGGAAGAGGAGCGCGTCTCATCGGACGACGAGCCGTTCGCCGCGCTCGCGTTCAAGATCATGACCGACCCCTACGTCGGCCGCCTCGGCTTCTTCCGCGTCTACTCCGGCACGCTCAACACCGGCTCCGCCGTGCTCAACGCGACCAAGGGCCACCGTGAGCGCATGGGCCGCATCCTGCAGATGCACGCCAACCACCGTGAGGACATCGAGACCGTCTACTCCGGCGATATCGCCGCCGCCGTCGGCCTCAAGAACACCACGACGGGCGACACGCTCTGCGACGAAAAGCACCCCATCGTCCTCGAGAGCATGGAGTTCCCTGAGCCTGTCATCCGTGTCGCCATCGAGCCCAAGACCAAGGCCGGTCAGGAGAAGATGACGGTCGCGCTGATGAAGCTTGCTGAGGAGGATCCCACGTTCAAGACCTACACGGATGAGGAAACGGGCCAGACGATCATCGCCGGCATGGGCGAGCTCCATCTGGAGATCATCGTCGACCGCCTGCTCCGTGAGTTCAAGGTCGAGGCGAACGTCGGCGCGCCGCAGGTCGCCTACAAGGAGACCGTGAAGAAGGCCGTCGATCAGGAGACCAAGTACGCCCGCCAGAGCGGCGGCAA
>LXOW01058402.1_pt1 | contig 15897 bp, 18 predicted proteins | sample 1368591 | NCBI WGS metagenome assembly LXOW01 (sample SAMN04884650, study PRJNA319009) | bovine gut metagenome | isolation source: Cow rumen | host: Bos taurus | place: Italy: Legnaro (PD) | collected 2014-07-09 | reverse complement strand
CTGTTCTCCTCCGATCCGGAGAACCTGAAGGGCGTGGACCCGGGGCGCATCGAGCGGGCCCACCGGGCCGTGGGCAAGTACATGAAGAAGTACCGGGACATGGCCATGGGCAGCGCCTTCCCCTGGAGCATCGGGGCGTTGGCGTCCCCGGCCTGGGCCAAGCTGGTGTTCCCGGACCTTCCCGAAGAGGAGGCCGTGGCGGCTTTGTGGGAGAAGATCTTCATGGCCGTCCGCATCACCGGCGACGGCACCGCCGTAGAGAAGTGGCGGCAGCATCTCGACACCCTTCAGCGCCATGTGGACGTGCTGAACGGCTATCGGTTCGACCGGCTCCACTATTACAACAGCCTGGGCACCGACTTTACCGTGGGCCTCGTGAAGGGCCATATCTGGTGCGCCGGCGGCGAGTCCACGCCCAGGGGCCATTTTTTCCTGCCAAATCTGCCCACGGAGGAGATCTTCACCGCCCCCGACAAGGACAGGTGCGAGGGCATCATCTGCGCTTCGCTGCCCCTTTCCAAGGACGGGAACGTGATCAAAAACTTCCGCTTCACAGTGAAGGGCGGCCGCATCGTGGAAGCCCAGGCTGCGGAGGGACAGGAGATCCTGCAGAAGTCCATCTCCGTGGACGAAGGGGCGGCCCGCTTCGGCGAGGTGGCCCTGGTGCCCTACGATTCTCCCATCAGCAACTCCAAAACTCTGTTCTACAACACCCTCTTCGACGAGAACGCCGCCTGCCATCTGGCCTTCGGCGCGGCCTATCCCATGACCCTCGAGGGCGGCGTGGACATGACCGACGAGGAGCGCGCGAAGCGGGGCATGAACGAATCCATCACCCACGTGGACTTCATGGTGGGCACGGCGGACCTTTCCATCGACGGCTACACCGCCGACGGCTGCTGCGTTCCCGTGTTCCGAAACGGCAACTTCGCGTTCTGACGCAGCGCACACCCTGCGGGGGGGCTCGTCCCTCCCGCTTGGATACAGAAAAAGCCACCGGTTCCCAACGGAAGGGGCCGGTGGTCTTCTCGTTTTATGAGCTGACTACGGGGATCGGGGGCCTCACACGCCCAGAAGCCACAGCTTCCACACGGCGAAGGCCTCCCGGATGTACATGCCCGTCATGTACACAAGGTAGCCGTCTGAGCTGGGAAGCCCGTCTGCCTCCATGCCCAGGGCGGCGGCCATGCGCTTTGCCCGGTAGAGGTGATAGGAGCTGGACACGATGGCCACCCGGCTGGGATCGCCGCCCGTTGCCTCGATCACCTGCTTCGAGCAGGTCAGATTCTCCAAGGTGGAGGTGGACCGATCCTCCGTGAGGATGCGGCTTTTGTCGATGCCCTTGTCTTGCAGATACCGGCCCATGCACGCGGCCTCGGAGATGCTTTCGCCCTGGCCCTGGCCGCCGGAGACCACTGCCGTGGCCTGCGGATCGTTTTGAAGATGGGCCGCGGCCCGATCGCACCGATGCCGCAGGGAGATGGAGGGGGTCTCGCCGTAGACCGCCGCCCCCAGCACGATCACATAGGGGGCGTCGCTTTTGCCGCCGGACAGGGCGGCGTGGAGAATGGGCGCTTCCGCCGCCAGCAGCACTGACAGCGCAAGAGCAAGGGCTAGGCCGGTCAGCCGTCTAAGGCCCCGGCTGCCGAAGCGGAACAGCAGCATCAGAGCGACGGAGCAGAGGGGCAGGATGGATGCATAGTGATAGCCGGCGGCTGTAAAGGTCCATAGGGCTACGCCGCAGCCGGTCAGGACCGACAGGATGATCCAAAAGGTCCACTCGGGCCGAAGCAGCAGGGGGAGGATCAGCGCCGCGAGCCCCAAGGCCGCAAAGCGAAACCGGCCCGGCAGCCCGAACCACACGGCCAGGGCCAGGAACAGCAGGGTGAGAACGCCCCAGAGACGGGCTTTTGAGGATGTATTCTTCATGGCCGGAGTATACCGTTTGGAGCGGCCTGCTGGCAAGGGCTGGGGCTTCTGTTAACAGGCATGTTGCCAAAATGTTACAAAAGCAGCCTAAGATCCCCCGTTTCGATGGCCAGCATACAGTCCAGCGACTGCTTGAACTGGATCGCCGCGGCCTCCAGGGAAACGGGATCTTCGGCGGCTAAATACACACCCATGAGCTCCAGGGGAAGGGTGGCGTCGTCCACGACCCCATGATCCAGGAACAGCTCCGCCCCTTTTCGCATAGCCTCGTAGCGCATACAGAGGGTATCATAGGCGGCCCTGTCCCCGGTCAGGACCCGGTCGCACAATTCGTTCAGTTCCGCGCATCGCTCCTTCAGGAACAGGGATGGCATGATGAACAGAAACAGCAGAAACAGCACCGCACAGAGGGTGAACATGCGGCGGACCCTTACGAACACAGCTCCCTGGCCTCCTTCTTCGGAATGTTCTTTACCTTCGCCCCGCGCCGTGCCTTGAGCTGGAGGCGCATGGAGCCGTCCCCCAGATACTGGAGATAGAATACGTCCTGGATCTGCCCCACGCCATATCGCTTCAGCAGCGCTTTGAGGGACTTGGACTGGATGCACAAGTGCTTGAGCGCTGTCCGGCACAGCTCCCCGTCCAGAATGAGCATGTAGCTGAGCTTTGGCTGGGGGCGGTCGTCCTTCTGTTTCTCCAGAACGGACAATGTGCCGTTGGTCTCCAAGATGACGTATTGAACGGCGCCCATATCGAACACGTCCTCGGAGCGAAGCTGATCGCAGAGGTCGGAGACCGTGTAGTTGGCCTCCCGCATGAGCCCCTCCTGGAGCACCCCGTCCCTGACCAGCAGCAGGGGAGAGCCGCACACGAAGGTCCGGAACCGGCGAAAGCGGAGGCAGAGGAACGCCACCGCCTGCTGTACGAGATACAGGGCCAGTATGGGGATCACGCTGTAGAGAAGGGGGATGTCCGTGTCCGATATGGCTGTGGCGGCCAGGTCCGCGATGGCCATGGTGATGATCAGGTCGAAGGGCTGCAGATCCGCGATCTGCCGCTTGCCCGTCATCCGCAGGATGAACAGGATAAAGATGTACAGGAGCACCGCCCTGAGAAACAGTATCAGCATAGGAACAGCATGAACGAAAAATATATTTCCGATTCATGAAAAGAAAAAAGGGAAAAGAGGATTTACGTCGAATTTATTAAAAGATGGGTCATAATGAAGACTCATATGCAAGAAAAATTGCAGGAGGGAAAAATGTTGACCAACATGAGTCTATGGGTTATGGCTGCGGCGACCGCCGATCTGCCGTTTCTCACCGTATTCGTGCTGGGCTTCGGCACCGTCTTTGTAGGCTTGCTGGCGCTGATCCTGATCATCACCCTGTTGGGGAAGATCATGGGCAATTCAGCGGCGAAGGAAGCCGAGAAGGCGGCTAAAGCCGCGCCCGCACCAGCCCCCGCCGCGCCGGTCGCTGCCGTGGCCGAACCGGAGCCGGCTCCTGAGCCCGCTGTCGAGGAGGTGGAAGACCGCCAGAGCATGGTGGCCGCCATCTCCGCCGCCATCGCCACCGTCATGGGCGAGGACGTGAGCGGCATCCGCATCTTATCCATTACAAGAATCGACTGATCTAAGGGAGGAAAAAGGAATCATGCGTACTTTCAACGTCAATGTGAATGGTGTTCTGTATCAGGTGGAAGTGGAAGAGATCGCCGCCGGCGCCCCCGCCGCTGCGCCCGCTGCCCGTCCCGCCGCCGGTCCCCGTCGGCCCATCCCCGGCGCCGCGCCCCGTCCTGCCGCCCCCAAGGCTGCCGCTCCCAAGGCCGCTCCCGCGCCCAAGGCTGCGCCCGCGCCTGCCGCCGCGCCTGCCGGCAAGGGTGAGAACATCAACGCGCCCATGCCCGGCAACATTCTGGACGTCCGCGTGGCCAACGGTCAGGCCGTCACCGCCGGTCAGATCCTGATGATCCTGGAAGCCATGAAGATGGAGAACGAGATCATCGCCCCCTGCGCCGGCACCGTGTCCAACCTGTCCGTCCAGAAGGGTTCCACCGTTTCCTCCGGCCAGCTCCTGTGCTCCATCGGTTGATTGTGAGGTCACCGAATTATGGGCACTGCCGTTCTTGAATTCTTAAAAACGACCGGCTTCTATCAGATCTTCGATAACCCGCTGCAGCTGGTGATGATCCTCATCGCCTGCGTGTTGCTGTATCTGGCGATCGTGAAGAAGTTCGAGCCGTTGCTGCTGCTCCCCATCGCCTTCGGCATGCTGCTCACCAACCTGCCGGGCGCGGGGCTCTATCACGCGGACATCTACGCTGAGGGCCACGTCAACTGGACCATGCTCGCTGACCCCAAGCACTGCGGTCTTCTTGACTATCTGTATCTGGGCGTCAAGCTGGGCATCTACCCCTGCCTGATCTTCATGGGCGTAGGCGCCATGACGGACTTCGGTCCCCTCATCGCAAACCCCAAGTCCCTGATCCTGGGCGCGGCCGCCCAGCTGGGCATCTACATGGCCTACGGCATCGCCCTGATCCTGGGCTTCACCACGCCTCAGGCTGCCTCCATCGGCATCATCGGCGGTGCGGACGGCCCCACGGCCATTCTGGTCACCACCAAGCTGGCTCCTGAGCTTTTGGGCGCCATCGCCGTGGCCGCTTACTCCTACATGGCCCTGGTGCCGGTGATCCAGCCCCCCATCATGCGGGCATTGACCACCAAGGAGGAGCGTCAGATCTCCATGAAGCAGCTCCGTGCCGTGTCCCAGCAGGAGAAGATCATCTTCCCCATCGCCGTGACCATCTTCGTGAGCTTCCTGGTGCCCGATGCGGCGCCCCTGGTGGGCTGCCTGATGCTGGGCAACCTGTTCAAGGAGAGCGGCGTTACCGACCGTCTCAACAAGACCGCTCAGAATGAGCTCATCAACATCGTCACCATCTTCCTGGGCATCTCCGTAGGCGCCACTGCCACGGCCGCCAACTTCCTGAAGCTCCAGACCCTGGAGATCATGGCCCTGGGCATCTTCGCCTTCGGCGGCGGCTCCGCCGGCGGCGTGCTCCTGGCCAAGCTCATGAACCTGTTCCTCAAGGAGAAGATCAACCCCCTCATCGGCTCCGCCGGCGTGTCCGCGGTGCCCATGGCGGCCCGTGTCTCCCAGGTGGAAGGTCAGAAGGCCAAGCCCGGCAACTTCCTGCTCATGCACGCCATGGGTCCCAACGTGGCCGGCGTCATCGGCTCGGCTATCGCGGCGGGCGTGTTCCTGTCCCTGTTCAAGTGAGGTAGACTATGGCCAATAAACTGTACATCACCGATACCATCCTGCGGGACGGCCACCAGAGCAAGGCGGCCACCCGGATGCCCCTCTCCGACATGCTCCCCGCCTGCGAGGCGCTGGACAACATCGGCTTCTGGTCATTGGAGGTCTGGGGCGGCGCCACCTTCGACGCCTGCCTTCGCTATCTCAACGAGGATCCCTGGGATCGGCTCCGTCAGCTCCGCAAGGCCCTGCCCAAGACCAAGCTCCAGATGCTTTTCCGCGGCCAGAACATCCTGGGCTACAAGCACTACGCCGACGACGTGGTGGAAGCCTTCTGCCGCAAGGCCATCGAGAACGGCATCGACATCATCCGTATCTTCGACGCGCTGAACGACACTAGGAACCTGGAAGCCGCCATCAAGTACACCAAGAAGTACGGCGGCTGGTGCGAGCCCGCTTTGAGCTACACCATCTCCCCGGTCCACTCTGAGGACTACTTCGTGAAGCTCGCCAAGGAGCTGGTCCAGATGGGCGCCGACTCCATCTGCATCAAGGACATGGCCAACCTCCTGCTGCCCTACGACGCGTACAGCCTCATCAAGAAGATGAAAGCGGAGCTGGGCGACATCCCCATCCATCTGCACACCCACAACACCACCGGCACCGGCGACATGACCAACCTGATGGCCGCCCAGGCCGGCGTGGACATCGTGGACACGTGCCTGAGCCCCTTCGGCAACGGCACCGCCCAGCCCGCCACCGAGTCCCTGGTGGCCACCCTCAAGGGCACCGAGCGGGATACGGGCCTGGATCTGGCCGCCCTTGCCGAGGTGGCCAAGCACTTCCGCAAGGTCCAGGATCGGATGATGCAGGAGGGCATTTACACCACCAAGTCCATGATGGTGGACACCAACACCCTGATCTATCAGGTGCCCGGCGGCATGCTCAGCAACCTGGTCAAGCAGCTCAAGGACGCCGGCGCCGAGGATAAGTACTACGACGTGCTGGCGGAGATCCCTGTGGTCCGCAAGGACTTCGGCTATCCGCCCCTGGTGACCCCCACCAGCCAGATCGTGGGCACCCAGGCCGTGTTCAACGTGCTCATGGGCCGCTACAAGACCTTCCCCAACAACAGCAAGGACCTGCTTCGGGGCGCATACGGCAAGCTCCCCGGCGAAGTGAACGAGGAGGTCCGCAAGAAGGCCATCGGCGACGATAAGGTCATCACCTGCCGTCCTGCCGATCTGATCGAGCCGGAGCTGGAGAAGTACAAGAAGGAGCTGGGCGATCAGGCCCATCAGGAGGAGGACGTGCTCAGCTACGCCCTGCTTCCCCAGGTGGCCAAGAAGTTCTTCGACGTGCGGGACGGCCTCGTGGCGCCCGAGCCCGAGAAGAAGCCCGAGCCCAAGCCGGAAGCCCCCGCCGTCCGGGAGCTGTACGTGGAGGACGTGTCCCTCTGATCCCCCAAAGGTAAGCCATACGGGAGCCGCGTGCTATGCGCGGCTCCTTTTCAGGAGAAAGAGCCATGATCGACAGGAAGGAAGTCGTTGAATTCTTCGACAGGCTGGCCCCCCAATGGGATGCGGGCATGGTCCGCAGCGAGGCGGTCATCGCCCGTATTTTGGACCTTGGCGAAGTGGGTCCCGGCATGACGGTGCTGGACGTGGCTTCGGGCACCGGGGTATTGATCGGCGATTACCTCAATCGGGGCGCGGCCCGGGTGACGGCGGTGGACGTTTCCCCTGAGATGGTCAGGATCGCCCGGGAGAAGTTCGCCCGGGACGATCGGGTCACCGTCCTCTGTGCCGACGCCCAGGAGGGTTTCTTCGGCGCCTTTGACCGGATCGTGATCTACAACGCTTTTCCCCATTTCTCCGAGCCGGATAAGCTCTTTTCGAACCTGTCTCGTCAGCTTAGGCCCGGCGGAAGATTGACCGTGGCCCACGGCATGAGCCGGGAGCGGGTCAACGAACATCACCGGGGCAGCGCCAGCCGGGTTTCCAACGGTCTTATGAGCGCCGAGGACCTGTCCGCTCTGGTCGGCCGCTTCCTTGCTGTGGACCGGGTCGTGTCCGACGAGGACATGTACCTGGTCTCCGGCACGGTTTGACGGGCGCAGTTCCTGTGAATTTTCTCTTGCGCTTTTCCAAATACTATGGTATACTGACCATCGTTGGAATGAGAACGAACGTGGAGAGTGGGGCGACCCACTCTTTCCTTATGAGAGGGGAGGAAAGGCGTGAAGACCACTGAACTGTGCGAATCCCTGTGCCGGGAGACCGTGGAGAAGCTGGGCTTCGTCCTCTGGGACGTGGAGTTCCAGAAGGAATACGGCGACTGGGTGCTGACCTTCTACATCGACAGGGAGGGCGGCGTCACCATCGACGACTGTGAAACGGTGAGCCGGGCGCTGGAGCCGGTCCTGGACGAGGCGGACCCCATCGAGCAGGCCTACACCCTGTCGGTGAGCAGCCTTGGGCTCGATCGTCCCTTGAAGCTTTCCAAGGACTACGAGCGCAACCTGGGGAAGCCCATCGAGGTGAAGCTCTACTCGCCCCTGAAGATGGCCTCGGGAAAAAGCCTGAAGCAGCTTCACGGCACGCTGGTGAGCTACGATGAGGAGGGCTTCGTTCTCCGCACCGAGGGGGGCAAGGAGCACCCCATCCAAAAGAAGGACGCGGCGCTGATCCGCCCGTATATCGAGTTTTGACAGAAGTTTTGAATAGACAGGAAAGGACAGAACAATGAACGCAGATTTTATCGAGGCTCTCAACGCGCTGGAAAAGGAGAAGGGGATCAACAAGGACGTGCTGCTTTCCGCAGTGGAATCCGCCCTGATCTTCGCCTATAAGCGCAACTACAACTCCCAGGGCAACGTGCGGGCCGAGATCGACGGCACCACCGGCGAGATCCATATCTATGCCAGCAAGACCGTGGTGGAGGAGGTCTTCGACCCCACCGTGGAGATCTCTTTGGCCGCCGCCAAGAAGGTCAACGCCCTCTATGAGGTGGGCGACGTGATGGAGGAGGAGGCGGACACCCGCAAGTTCGGGCGCATCGCCGCCCAGACCGCCAAGCAGGTGGTGGTCCAGCGCATCCGGGAGGCCGAGCGGGGCAACATCTACGAGGAGTATGCCGAGAAGGAGAACGAGATCCTCACCGCCATCGTGCAGCGGGTGGAGAAGGGCAACGCCTACGTGGAGCTGGGCAAGACCGACGGCATTTTGACCCCCAACGAGATGATCCCCGGGGAGACCTACGAGAACAGCCAGCGGATCAAGGTCTACGTTCTGGAGGTCCGCAAGGACAACCGGGGTCCCCAGGTGGTGGTGTCCCGGACCCATCCGGGCCTCATCAAGCGGCTCTTTGAGATGGAGGTCCCCGAGATCATGTCCGGCGTGGTGCAGATCAAGTCCATCGCCCGGGAGGCGGGCTTCCGCACCAAGATCGCCGTGTTCTCCACCGATCCCCAGGTGGACGCCGTGGGCGCCTGCGTGGGCCAGCGGGGCGCTCGGGTGGAGCGCATCTGCAACGAGATCGCCGGGGAGAAGATCGACATCATCGAGTGGGATCCGGACGTGGCCATCTACATCGCCAAGGCCCTGAGCCCCGCCAAGGTCCTCATGGTCTATATCAATGAAGAGGAGAAGGCCGCCCGGGTCATCGTGCCCGACAATCAGCTGAGCCTGGCCATCGGCAAGGAGGGGCAGAACGCCCGCCTGGCCGCCAAGCTCACCGGCTGGAAGATCGACATCAAGAGCCAGAGCCAGGCCGAGATGACCATGGCCGGCCAGGAGGCGTAAGGGCCCATGAAGAAGGTCCCCATGCGCATGTGCGTGGCCTGCCGGGAGATGAAGCCCAAGCGGGAGCTGATCCGGGTGGTCCGCACGCCCGAGGGCGAGATCGTCGCCGACGAAACGGGCCGCAGAAACGGCCGGGGGGCATATCTGTGCCGGTCGGAGGCGTGCTTCAACAAGGCCCTCAAGACCCGGGCCCTCGAACGGGCTTTGGAACAGCCCCTTTCCGAGACAGCGGCAGCCTATCTCAGGCAGGTGATAGCAGGTGGCGGAAACGAAGCTCTTTAACAGCCTGGGCCTCTGCCGCCGGGCAGGAAAGTGCCAAAGCGGGGCGTTCGCCGCGGAACGGGCCGTGAAGGCGGGGAAGGCGAAGCTGGTCCTGCTGGAGGAAACGGCCTCCGAGGTCACGAAAAACCATTTCTCCGCTCTGTGCGCGGGAAGGAAGATACCGCTGAAGCTGGTCCCCCAGGTGGGACGGGCCATCGGCAAGGAAGGCCAGGTGGTCATGGCGGTGACGGATATACAGTTTGTGAACATGATTCTGGGTGCGATGGCATCCGAAACGGAAGTAGGGGGATAAGGTATGGCATCTAATTTCTTTGATACGGCAAAGAGCGTCAAGACCGGCGCGGAGGGTCTGCTGGATCGGATCAAAACGAACCGGGAGGCGCTTGCCCAGCTCCTGGCGTCCGCCAAGGCCGCGGAAAACCGGCTCATCGAAAAGGAGCAGCGGGAGCAGCGGGAGCAGGCGGAGCGGGAGAAGGCCGAGCGGCTGAAGAGGTTCCTGGAGTCCGGCGAAAGCAACGCCTACGTGGTGGACGCCGCGGACCAGGTCACCGAGGCCAGGGCCCAGGAAGCCCCCGAGCCAGCGGCGGAGCCCCAGGCGGCGCCGTCGATCCAGGCGGAAGCCCCCGCGGCGGAAGGCGGGACAGAGCCTTCCGCAAAGGCGGAGACAGCCGCCCCTGTGTCGGTCCGGCCTGCGCCTAAGGCGGAAGCCCCGGCCCAGCCCCCCCAGAAGCCGGCCTACGTGGCCCGGGAGGATCGCCCCCGCCGGGACAACGGCCCGAGGCCTGCGGCTCAGGACCGCCGGATCGGAGACAACCGCCCCGCATCGGCCATGGCAGACCGTCCCCGTCGGGACGGCGCGGCCCCCCGGATGGATCGGCCCCAGGGGCCTCAGGGCGGCAGCCGGGCCGTGGTCATCAACCCCAGCGCCGGGTCCCGGGACCAGAACCGGAACCGGAACAACAATAACAACTACGACAAGGATAAGAAAGCTAAGAATAAGAAGGCTATGCAGAAGGAGAACGGCCCCTCCGCCGTATGGGATGAGGACGGCGCCATGGGCAACCGCCGCAAGGGCAAGAACAGCAAGCAGGAGGCCGTGAAGCCCGCCCCCGTGGTCATCGAGCACGCGGTGATCACCTCCGAGACCATCACGGTCAAGGAGCTGTCCGAGAAGATCGGCAAGCCTGCCGCGGAGATCATCAAGAAGCTGTTCCTGGTGGGCATCATGGCCACCATCAATCAGGATATCGACTTCGACACCTGCGAGCTCATCGCCACCGATTACGGCATCACCCTGGAGCAGCAGCTCGCCAAGTCCTATGAGGACGTGCTGGCGGACAACGCCCAGGAGGAGGATAGGGAGGATCAGCTCCAGCCCCGGCCCCCGGTGGTCACCATCATGGGCCACGTGGACCACGGCAAGACCTCCCTGCTGGACGCCTTCCGCCACAGCAACGTGACGGCGGGCGAGGCCGGCGGCATCACCCAGCACATCGGCGCCTATACCGTCATGTGCAAGGGCCGGCAGATCACCTTCATCGACACGCCGGGCCACGAGGCGTTCACCTCCATGCGTGCCCGGGGCGCCCAGGTCACGGACATCGTCATCCTGGTGGTGGCCGCTGACGACGGCATCATGCCCCAGACCATCGAGGCCATCAACCACGCCAAGGCCGCCAACGTGCCCATCGTGGTGGCGGTGAACAAGATCGACAAGCCCGGCGCCGACCCGGACAAGGTGACCCAGCAGCTCACCGAGTACGGCCTGGTCAGCGAGGATTGGGGCGGCGACACCATCGTGGTCCCCGTGTCCGCCAAGAAGAACATCAATCTGGACACCCTGCTGGAGATGGTCCTGCTTCAGGCCGACGTGCTGGAGCTTCGGGCCAACCCCAACCGGCTCGCCAAGGGCACCGTCATCGAGGCGAAGCTGGATAAGGCAAGGGGCCCCCTGGCTACGGTCCTGGTCCAGAACGGCACCCTCAAGAAGGGCGACACCATAATCGCCGGCACGGCCTACGGCCGCATCCGCGCCATGATCGACGATAAGGGCCGCACCGTGAACACCGCCGGCCCCTCCACCCCCGTGGAGATCCTGGGCTTCAACGAGGTGCCCGAAGCGGGCGACGTGATGAACGTGGCCGACGCTGACAAGCTGACCCGTCAGGTGGCCGAGGAGCGCAAGGACAAGATCAAGGCGGCCCAGATCAAGGCCATGCAAAAGGTCTCTTTGGACGAGCTCTTCAACCAGATGGCCGAGGGCGATCTCAAGGAGCTGAACATCATCGTCAAGGCCGATGTGCAGGGCTCCGCAGAGGCCGTGAAGCAGAGCCTGGAAAAGCTCAGCAACGACGAGGTCCGGGTCCGCTGCATCCACAACGCCGTGGGCGCCATCACGGAGAGCGACATCATGTTCGCCTCCGCCTCCAACGCCATCGTCATCGGCTTCAACGTCCGGCCCGACGCCGCGGCGAGAGCCACCGCCGAAAAGGAGAAGGTGGACGTGAGGACCTACCGGGTCATCTACAACGCCATCGAGGACGTGGAGGCCGCCATGAAGGGCATGTTCAAGCCCGTGTTCAAAGAGGTGGAGATGGGCCGCGTGTCCGTCCGCAACACCTTCAAGATCAGCGGCGTGGGCACCATCGCCGGCGCCTACGTCCAGGACGGCAAGGTGACCCGCAGCGCTCAGGTCCGGGTGGTCCGGGACGGCGTGGTGGTCTACGACGGCAAGATCTCCTCCCTCAAGCGCTTCAAGGACGACGTGAGGGAGGTGGCCTCGGGCTACGAGTGCGGCATCTCCTTCGAGAACTTCAACGACGTCCACGAGGGCGACGTGATCGAAGCCTACACCATGGAGCAGGTGGAGCGGTAAAAAACAGTGACCGGGGGCGTCTTGTTGGCGTCCCCTTTTTACGAAAAGGAGCATAGTATGGCAAACAATCGAACCGAACGGCTCAACGAGGAGATCAAGAAGACCCTGTCGGGCATCATCTTCGACATGAAGGACCCCCGGATCTCCTCCATGACCACCATTTCCGAGTGCAGCGTGACCCGGGACCTGAAGTACTGCAAGGTCAGCGTGTCCGTCTACGATACCGACGAGCAGGCGCGCAAGGACACCATCGCCACGCTGAACAACGCTTCCGGCCACATCGGCTGGGAGCTGGGCAAGCGTATGCAGATCCGGGCTATCCCCAAGTTCAAGTTCGCTTTGGACGAGGGCATCGCATACAGCGTCCACATCGCGGACATCCTGAACAAGCTGAATCTGGAGGGGGAGACCAAGCCCGATGCTGAGTGACGCCGTCGCTTTTTTAACGAAATACGACAGCTTCCGGCTGGTGGCCCACGTGGCCCCCGACGGGGACACCCTTGGCTCCTGTCTGGCGCTGCAGATGCTTTTGCGGCAGCTGGGCAAGGGAGCTCACGTGGTCTGCGACGACCCGGCGCCCCATCTGTATGCCTTTCTGCCGGGGGCTGACGGGGTGCTCCCCGGGGACGCCGCCATGGACGACGAGGCCCTGGTGACCGTGGACTGCGCGGATGCGGGCCGCACCGGCAGCCAGTGGAGCCGGGCGGGGGAGAAGCCCAGTTTGTGCATCGACCACCACGTCACCAACCCGGCCTTCGCCCGGGTGAACTATATCGAGGACTGCGCCGCCACGGGGGAGCTGATCTGCCTGCTGTACGAAGCCTTTGACCAGCCCATTTCCCCGGAGGCAGGCAAGTGTCTCTACACCGCCATCGCCACGGACACGGGCAACTTTGCCTACTCCAGCGTGACCTCCCGGACCTTCGCCCTCATGGGCCGGGTCATGGAAAGCGGCTTCGACCTTCCCGAGTGCAACCGGCTCATCTATCGGAACCAGCGGCTCCAAAAGCTTCGGATGGCCGCCCGGACCGTGGAGAACGCAAAGCTTTACCGGAACGATCAGATCATCGTGGGCACCCTGTCCAAGGCCGAGACCGACGCCCTGAAGGGACTTAAATCCGACGCGGAGGGCATCATCGACAGCCTCAGGGACGTTGAGACCGTTCAGGTGGCCTGCTTCCTCCGGGAGGAGGGGGAGAACGAGGTGAAGCTGAGCCTTCGATCCAAAGCCGGGGTGGATTGCGCGGCCCTTGCCAAAGCCTACGGCGGCGGCGGCCACGTGCGGGCGGCGGGCGCCACGCTTCATATGAATTTATCCGAGGCGGAATCTCAGGTCACCCGTGCTCTGCTTTCCGCCTTCGATCAGGTATGACTATGGAAGGCATCGTACCCCTTTTGAAACCGCCGGGCCTGTCCAGCTCCGACTGCGTGGTGGATATCCGCCGCCTGTTCGGGGAGAAGCGTGTGGGCCATTTGGGCACCTTGGACCCGGGCGCGGCGGGGATCCTGCCCGTGTGCGTGGGCCGAGCCGTGCGCCTGTTCGACTATCTGGTGGACAAGGACAAGACCTATCGCTTTGAACTGATCCTGGGCGCCGCCACGGACACCCAGGACAGCTTCGGTCAGGTCACGGAGACGGGGGAGAGGAACGTCTCCGCTGAGGAACTGGAGGCCGTTCTGCCCCGCTTTACCGGCGACATAGAGCAGTTGGCCCCCGCCTATTCGGCCCTGAAGAGCAACGGCAGGAAGCTCTACGATCTGGTCCTTCAGGGGAAGGAGGTGCCTGAAAAGCGCCGCCCAGTGACCATCAGCGAGCTGACGCTGCTGCGTCAGGAGGGGGAGGGCCGGTTCCTCATGGAGATGACCTGCTCAAGGGGCACCTACGTCAGGACCGTGTGTCACGACCTGGGCCACGGCCTGGGCACCTGCGGCCACATGGGCGCTCTGCTTCGCACCCGATCCGGCCCATTTTCCCTGGAGCGCTCCTTCACCATGGAGGAACTGAAGGCCATGAAGGAAGCGGAGAGCCTCAAAAGCGCTCTTATCTCCTGCGAGGAGGCCTTGCGGCAGTATCCCCTTTTGGAGCTTCCGGAGGATCGGCTGATCCCCAGCAAAAACGGCCTTCCCACGGACCTGCACGGAAGCGACAGGCGGCCCGACGGGGCGGTGCGGCTGTACTGCGCCGGGACCTTCCTGGGCGTAGGCCAGGTGCAGAAGAACCGGGCGCGGCTCGCCGTGCATCTGTATGAATAGGATCATATGCGCGAACAAAGGATAAAACCAAGATCGGTCCTGGCCCTGGGCATGTTCGACGGGGTCCACCTGGGACACCAGGCGCTGCTGTATCAGGCGGCGCAGGCGGCTCATGCGCTCCATGCCCAGACCGTGGCCTTCACCTTCACCGACGCACCGGGGAAGCTGCTGCATCTGCCGGTGACTTGCCTCTCCACCCCTAAACAGCGCATTGCCTGGCTGAAAGAAGCGGGGGCGGATAGGGTGGACATGGTGGACTTCACCCAGGCCTTCGCGGACCTGTCCCCCGAGGGCTTTGTGGCCTACCTGCAGGACCGGTACGACGTGGCCGCTCTGGCCGCCGGATTCAATTATACCTTCGGCAAATATGGGGCGGGCGATGCCGACACCCTCCGAGACATGGGGGAGAAGCACGGCTTTGAGGTGATCATCGCGGAGCCCGTGCAGGTGGAGGGCGAGCCCGTGTCCAGCACGCGCATCCGATCCCTCGTCAGCGAGGGACGGATTAAGGAGGCAGCGGCGCTTCTGGGCCGCCCCTATACCTTGACCGGCCCCGTGGCTTCCGCCCGCCACATCGGCCGCACCCTGGGCTATCCCACGGCCAACCTGGAGACGGGGGAGCAGCTGCTGCCCCCGGACGGGGTCTACGCCACCCGGGCGGCGGCGGACGGAGCAAGCCACCCCGCCGTGACGAACGTGGGCAAAAACCCCACCGTGGCCGGCCGGCGGCGGACGGTGGAGACCTACATCCTGAACGAATCCCTGTCCCTCTATGGGGCGGAGCTGTCCGTTTCCTTCCTTTCCCGGCTTCGGGAGGAGCGGACCTTTGCGTCGCTGGACGCCCTTTCCGAGCAGATCGGGCGGGACGTGGCGGCGGCGAAAAAACTTTTTGAAACCGAGAAAAAAACTGTTTACAACCCGATGGGTTTGTGGTAAAGTATCGAAGGTCAAACCGCAGACTGGGTCCAAGCGTGTCTCCGGGCCCCTTCGGCCTTCACTTTTTCTCAGTTTGCGGGGCTAAAATACAAGGAGGATATATCATCATGACCAAACAGGAGATCATCACCAAGTTCGCCCTGCATGAGGGCGACACCGGTTCCCCCGAGGTGCAGATCGCGCTGCTCACCGCGCGGATCAACCACCTCAACGAGCACCTTGCCACCAATAAGAACGACCATCACAGCCGTCGCGGCCTGCTCAAGATGGTCGGTCAGCGCCGGGGCCTTCTCAACTACCTGAAGGAGAAGGACATCGAGCGGTATCGTGCCATCCTGGCAGCGCTGAACCTCAGAAAGTAACGACAAGGCAGGGAGGCGGGGGNNAGGCAGGGAGGCGGGCGAAAAACCCGCCTCCGTTTTTGGGCGCTCTTCCTCCTTGCGTCCGAAAGCGGGCAGTATGAAGATCGGAAATAATTAAGAAAGAGGATATAAAGAGGAATGTTCAAACAGTTCGAAACCATGATCGGCGATCGCAAGCTCATCGTCGAGACCGG
>LXOW01135577.1_pt1 | contig 15900 bp, 10 predicted proteins | sample 1368591 | NCBI WGS metagenome assembly LXOW01 (sample SAMN04884650, study PRJNA319009) | bovine gut metagenome | isolation source: Cow rumen | host: Bos taurus | place: Italy: Legnaro (PD) | collected 2014-07-09 | reverse complement strand
GTGCCGTCCGTGCCGCGGACGTACGGCGCGAGGAACCAGCACCGGGCGATGTGGTGCTGCTGCTTGGCGGCCGCACCGGCCGTGACGGCATAGGCGGCGCCACCGGTTCGTCAAAGAGCCATACCGGCACTTCCCTCGAAACGGCCGGAAGCGAGGTCCAGAAGGGCAACGCCCCCGAGGAGCGCAAGCTCCAGCGCCTCTTCCGCAGGCCCGAAGTCACCCGCCTCATCAAACGCAGCAACGACTTCGGAGCGGGCGGCGTGAGCGTTGCCATCGGCGAACTTGCTGACGGCCTGGACATATATCTGGACCGCGTGCCTGTCAAGTATGCCGGCCTGAATGCCACCGAACTGGCTATCAGCGAGTCGCAGGAGCGCATGGCTGTGGTCGTCGCCGCCTCCGACAGGATGGAGTTCGAACGTCTTGCGCAAGCTGACAACATAGAGGTGACCTACGTCGCCGACGTCACCGACAGCGGCCGTATGCGCATGTGGAGCGGCGGCGTGCTTGTGGCCGACCTCAGCCGAGCCTTCATAGACAGCACCGGCGCCCCGCATTACGCCAGGGCTACGGTCCAGGCAGTCGAGGACAGGGATCCCTTTGCCCGCCGGCCCGGGGGCGACAGCATCGGCGAGCGTATGGCTTCCCTGATGCAGGGGCCGAACGTGGCTTCGCAGCAGGGGCTTGTGGAGATGTTCGATGCAACCATCGGCCGTTCTACCGTGCTTATGCCCTACGGCGGCCTGATGCAGGCGACCGAGACGCAGGTGTCGGTTCAGAAGCTGCCCGTAGAGGGTACCGATACCGCCAGCATGATGGCCTTCGGTTTCAATCCCGACCTGAGCGCCTGGAGCCCGTACCACGGTGCCGCGTATGCCGTAGTCGAGGCCTGCGCCAAGCTCGTGGCCGCAGGCGGCGACTGGTCAGGGATGCGTTTCTCCTATCAAGAATACTTCGAGCGCATGCACGACGAGCGCAGCTGGGGCAAACCTCTGGCGGCGCTTCTCGGCGCACTGCGCATGCAGATAGAACTCGGCCTGCCTTCCATAGGCGGCAAGGACTCCATGAGCGGAAGCTTCGAGGACCTGGACGTGCCGCCTACGCTTATTGCATTCGGTATCAATACGGTACGTGCGTCCAAGGTGATATCCCCCGAGTTTAAGTGGGACGGCAACCGCATATACCTCCTCAGGCATACCCCGCTGGCAGACCGCATGCCTGACAGCGCCTGCCTTAAGTCCATTTGGGACTTCGTCCACTCGAAGACGGAGTCGGGCGACATCGTTTCCGCCTGGGCCGTAGGATTTGGCGGAGTTGGGGAGGCGCTCGTGAAAATGAGCCTCGGCAACCGCTTCGGAGCCAGGGTCAGCATGGACGAGGACGATCTGTACCGGCTCTCCTACGGCTCCGTCGTGGTGGAGTCCTCCGTGCCTCTTGAGCATCCGTGCGCCGAGCTCCTGGGAGAGGTGCTGGAGGAAGATGCCATCGTCGTGAACGGCGTACGCATGGAGCTTGACGAGCTGCGGGCCGCTTACGAGGGACGGTACGCCAAGGTCTATCCCGTGACCGTGGAGCCGGAATCCTTCGTCGCCGGCGCTCCTCAGGATGACAACGGGACCGTACCTCAGGATGCGAAATGTCATTCTGAGCGCAGCGAAGAATCTGTATCCCCCCGCCCCCGCAAGTACTCCGGAGCGCCCGTAAAGCACCCGGTGGTTTATATCCCGGTGTTCCCGGGGACCAACTGCGACTACGACACCGCAGCCGCTTTCCGTGCCGCAGGAGCGGAGGTCAGGACAGGTGTGTTCCGCAACCTGACGCCAGACGACGTGCGCGCTTCCATCTCTGAGATGGCCGCAGCGATAGACGGCTGCCACATCCTGGCCCTGGCGGGAGGATTCTCCTGCGGAGACGAGCCTGACGGCAGCGGCAAGTTCATCGCGAGCGTGCTATGCAATGCTGAAATAGCTCATAGCGTCGAGGGCCTGCTCGGCAGGGGAGGCCTCATACTCGGAATATGCAACGGATTCCAGGCCCTGGTCAAGAGCGGCCTGCTGCCATACGGCCGTTACGGAAAGCTTGAGGCATCTTCGCCTACTCTCTTCCGCAACGACATTAACCGGCATGTCTCAAAGATGGTCACCACGCGGGTGGCCGCTGCGAATTCCCCCTGGCTCGCCGGATTCAAGCCGGGTGACCTTCACACCATCGCAGTAAGTCACGGAGAAGGCAAGTTCATGGTGTCCGGGGAACTTGCGCGGCAGCTGTTCCGGAACGGGCAGGTGGCTTTCCAGTATGCCGATCCGGTTTCCGGCGAAGCAACCATGGAAGCGCCTTACAATCCCAACGGCTCCTGCTATGCAATAGAAGGCATAGTGAGCCCGGACGGACAGATACTGGGCAAGATGGGACATTCAGAGCGTTTCGCTCCGGGTCTTTTCAAGAATATCGATGAGGAACTCAGGCAGCCTCTGTTCGAGAATGCAGTCAAATACTTCAGGAAATAGCCATGGTCAAAAGAGAATTGCTGTTCAACGGTAACGAGAAGCAGGTTTACGCAACCGACGACCCCAACCTCGTGATCTTCCGGTACAAGGATGTCACGGTCGCTTACAACAACGTTAAGCGGGCCCGTTTCAACGGGAAAGGCATACTTGACAACCGCATTTCGTCCATTCTCCTCGGCTACCTTAACAGGAAGGGGGTGGAAACGCACTTCGTGGAGCAGATATCCGACCGCGAGCAGCTCTGCCGCAAGATAGAGATAATCCCTCTCGAAGTGGTTTTCCATAACCGCATCGCCGGTACGCTGGCCTCCAAGCTTGGCGTCCCGGAGGGATACAAACCGGACGATATCGTGCTGGACCTCTGTTACAACAACGACGAACTCGGCGATCCGCTCGTCAACCGTTCACAGGCTGTGGCCCTCAAGCTCGCGTCCTGCGACGAACTCAAGCAGATGTTCTCCATGGCCAAACGGGCTGGAACGCTGCTCACCAGGCTCTTCGACAAGGCCGGCCTGGAGCTGGTGGACGCCAAGATGGAATTCGGACGCGCTGCCGACACTGGCGCTATAATCATCTCGGACGAAATCAGCCCCGACACCTGCCGCATATGGGACAAGGCCACGGGCGAGAAGCTGGACAAGGACTGTTTCCGCCTGGATCTGGGAGATGTTTCCGAGGCGTATGCCAAAGTACTGGACAAGTTGAACTCTATTAAGATTTAGCATATGGGAGTCTTGGGTGTTTACGGCGTAAAGGGCGCTTCCACGCTGCTGTATTATGGCCTTCACAATCTCCAGCACCGCGGCCAGGAAGGAGGCGGCATGGCCACCTTCGACGAGAACGGGGTATCTTACCGCTACCGCGGCCTCGGTCTGCTGAACGAGATATTCAGGAACGGTGAAGTAAAGGCCCTAAAGGGAGACATAGGAATAGGCTGCGTCAAGTATGCAAACGCATCAAAGAGCGGACTGGACAACGTATGCCCGCTGTTTTTCCGTCACCGTACCGGCGACTTCGTGGTGGCCTCGGACGGCAATCTGGTCAATTCCAAACCGATTGCGGACTACCTGGAAAAGCGTGGCACCATATTCCAGACCGAAACCGACGCCGAACTGCTGGCCCACCTCATCAAGAAGAACTCGAACGAGGACCGCGTGGTGAACATAGTCAAGGCCCTGAACATGATGGAAGGAGGATTCGCCTTCGTCATCATGACCCGGAACCGCATCTATGCCTGCCGCGATAAATACGGCATCAAGCCGCTCTGCATCGGCCGTATAGGCGACGGCTACGTGGTGAGCAGCGAGTCCTGCGCTTTCGATATCATGGGCGCGGAATTCATACGCGACGTGAAGCCGGGCGAGATCGTGTGCTTCGACCACAAGGGGATGCGCAGCACCATGTATTCCCATTACTGCCAGCACCGGATGTGCGCGATGGAGTATATCTACTTCGCCCGCCCCGACAGCGACATAGACGGCTGCAACGTCCATGCTTACCGCAAGGAAGCCGGCCGCCGTCTCTACCGTGAGTGCCCCGTGGAGGCCGACATCGTGGTCGGCGTGCCCGAATCGAGCCTGAGCGCCGCCATGGGCTATGCCGAAGAAAGCGGCATTCCTTATGAGATGGGCCTCGTGAAGCACAAATACGTAGGGCGCACCTTCATTGAACCGGTGCAGTCCATGCGTGAACTGGGCGTGAAGATGAAACTCTCGCCCGTGCGCAGCATAGTCAAAGGCAAACGCATAGTGCTTGTGGACGATTCCATAGTGCGCGGTACCACGTCCCTGAAGATAGTGCGTCTGCTGCGCGAGGCAGGAGCGTCGGAAGTGCACGTGCGTATCGCCAGCCCGATGATGCGCTTCACCTGCCATTACGGGGTGGATACGTCCACTCCAGAGGAGCTGCTCTGCTCGCACCGCACCCTGGACGAGGCGCGCCGGGCCATCGGAGCCGACTCCCTCGGTTACCTGAGTCCCGAATCTACCCGCGACTCATGCTTCGGATGCGCCAATCCCTGCCAGGCATGCTTCACCGGCGAGTATCCGACCTTACTGTACGACGATTCCAAAGACGAATAACTATATGGCTAAGAATTACAGCGATGCCGGCGTAAATCTGGAGGCCGGCTACGAAGTGGTCCGGAGGATCAAGTCCCACGTCGCATCTACCGCCCGCAAGGGCTCGATGGGCGGAATAGGTTCTTTCGGCGGCATGTTCGATCTCTCGGCGCTGGGACTCAAAGAGCCGGTGCTGGTGAGCGGTACCGACGGAGTGGGCACCAAGCTCAAGATTGCTTTCGCGCTCGACAAGCACGACACCATAGGCATCGACGCCGTGGCCATGTGCGTAAACGACGTGCTGGCCCAGGGCGCGGAGCCCCTGTTTTTTCTGGATTACGTGGCGCTGGGGCACAATGAGCCCGCGAAAGTGGAGGCCATCGTGGCGGGTGTTGCCGAGGGATGCCGTCAGGCCGGCTGCGCGCTGGTCGGCGGCGAGACCGCGGAGATGCCCGGCATGTACGGGGGCGGCGAGTACGACATTGCCGGCTGCACCACCGGCGTGGTCGAGAAGTCACAGCTTATCGACGGCTCGAAGGTCTCCGTGGGCGATGTCCTGATTGGCATTGCCTCCAGCGGAGTGCACTCAAACGGCTTCAGCCTGGTGCGCAAGATAGTCGCCGATGCCGGCCTGTCGTGGACAGATACCTCCGTGCCGGAGCTCGGCGGCCGCAGCGTGGGCGAGGTGCTGCTTACACCGACGCGCATCTACGTTAAGCCTGTGCTTGACGTGATACGCAACTGCAGCGTTCACGGGGTGGCGCATATCACCGGAGGCGGATTCGACGAGAACATCCCCCGCGTCCTTCGCCCCGGCCAGGGTGTCTGCGTCCGTGAAGGCTCCTGGGAGATCCTGCCGGTGTTCAAGGCTCTGGAGCGCCTCGGCGGCGTGCCCCACAGGGAGATGTTCAACATCTTCAACATGGGCATAGGCATGGTACTGGTCCTCCCCGCAGCGGAGGCCGAAGCTGCCCTCGCCATCCTCCAAAAGCATGGTGAAACCGCCTCCGTCATCGGTGAGGTCGTCGAAGGCGAAGGCGTTACGATTAACCCTCTGTCATTCTGAACGAAGTGAAGAATCCAGATCCTTCGGCAAGCCTCAGGATGACAGAATAATGTGAACGAAGTGAAGAATCTTAAGAAACTAGCTGTATTCGCCAGTGGCAGCGGAACAAATTTCGAGGCCATAGCAAGCGCCTGCGAGGACGGGCGCATACCGGCGCAGTGCGTGCTGATGGTCTCCGACAAGCCCGGGGCTCCCGTCATTAGGCGGGCCGCACGTCACGGGATTCCGGCATTCGTGTTCTCTCCTCGCGACTATGAATCGAAGGCGGCCTTCGAGAAGGAGATAGTGGAGCGCCTGGACGCCGCCGGGGTGGACCTGGTCTGCCTGGCAGGCTATATGCGCATCGTGGGGGATGTCCTCCTCGGCGCCTACCGCGGACGCATCATCAACATCCACCCGTCGCTGCTGCCGTCGTTCAAGGGTGCGCATGCGGTGGAGGACGCCGTGGCCTACGGCGTCAAGGTCTTCGGCATCACTATCCATTATGTGGACGAGAGCCTCGACGGCGGCCGCATTATAGCCCAGCGCGCCTTCGACTACGACGGCTCCGATCCCGCCGAAGTCCACCGCTTAGGACAGATCATCGAACATCAACTGTATATCGATACCATTAACAAACTATTATAATGCGAGCGTTAGTAAGTGTAAGCGACAAGACGGGACTGGTTCCGTTTGTCAGGGGGTTGAAAGAGCTTGGCTGGGAGATAATTGCGACCGGAGGCACGCAGAAGCTGCTGGAAGCCGAGGGTGTGAAGACGACAGGCATCAGCGAGGTGACCGGTTTTCCTGAAATCTGCGACGGAAGGGTGAAGACCCTGCATCCGAAGGTCCACGGCGGCATCCTGGCCCGGCGCGACGTGCCCGCCCACATGGAAACCCTTAAAGAGAACGGCATCGAGACCATCGAACTGGTCTGCGTGAACCTGTATCCTTTCCGCCAGACCATCGCGAAGGAAGGCGTCACCCTGGAAGAGGCAATCGAGAATATCGACATAGGCGGCCCGTCCATGGTCCGCAGCGCCGCCAAGAACTGGCGGGACGTTACCATCGTCTGCGATCCGGCCGATTACGGCACGGTGCTGGCGGAACTCCGCGAGAATGGGAAGACCTCCCCGGAAACCCGCCTGAAGCTCTCCGCCAAGGCATATACCCATACCGCCGAATACGACATGTGCATAGCCCGCTATATGCGCGAACAGGCCGGCTTGCCGGAGAAGCTCTTCCTGGAGTACGACATCAGGCAGGGACTGCGTTACGGCGAGAATCCCCATCAGGCAGCCAATTTCTATGCCGCTTCCGAGCCCGCGCCCTTCTCCCTGGCCTTTGCCCGTCAGCTGCAGGGCAAGGAGCTCTCTTACAACAACATCCAGGACGCCAACGCCGCCCTTAACGTGCTGCGGGACTTCGAGGAACCGTTCTGCGTCGCCCTCAAGCACATGAATCCCTGCGGCGCTGCGGTCGGAAAGACAATCGAGGAGGCCTGGCAGGCCGCGTACGAGGCCGACAAGGTGAGCATCTACGGCGGCATCGTGGGCGTGAACCGTGAACTTACAGCCGAGGTCGCCCTTGGCATGAAGCCCATCTTCCTGGAGATAGTGATCGCTCCGTCTTACACTCCCGAGGCCCTGGAAATCCTGAGCGCCAAGAAGAACCTCCGCGTGATGCAGGTGGACATGACCTGCAGCGACGCTCCCGTTCCGCAGTATATCAGCGTGAACGGAGGTATGCTGGCCCAGCAGCTGGATACGCAGGTGGAGCGTGTTACGCCCGAAATGTGCGTTACCAAAGTCAAGCCTACGGCGGCACAGCTGGCCGACGCCAACTTCGGCTGGAGAATAGTCAAGCATGTGAAATCCAATGCCATAGCAGTCGTGCGCGACAGCCATACCATTGGCATTGGAGCGGGCCAGACCAACCGAGTGGGATCTGCGGAAATAGCCCTCAACGAGGCCCGCAATGCAGGATTTACCGACGGTCTGGTACTGGCCTCCGACGGATTCCTGCCGTTTGCGGATACCGTGGAGCTGGCCGCAAAATATGGCGTAAGCGTCATAGTCCAGCCGGGCGGCAGCATACGCGACGAAGAATCGGTAGCCAGGGCCGACGAACTCGGCATCTGCATGCTGTTTACAGGAGTCAGACATTTCAAGCATTAGGATATGAAGGTTTTGGTCATTGGCGGCGGCGGCCGCGAACATGCGATCGTGGATGCGCTGAGCCGCAGTCCGCAAGTCAACAGGATTTACTGCGCTCCCGGCAATGCCGGAATCGCGGCCCAGGCCGAGTGTGTGCCCGTGAAGGATACCGACGTGAACGGCCTTCTGGCTTTCGCCCGGCGCGAGGCTATCGACCTTACGGTTGTCGGCCCTGAAGCTGCTCTCTCGGCAGGAGTCGTGGACGCCTTCCGCGCCGCCGGGCTGCGTATCTTCGGTCATACCGCTGCGGCGACCCGAATAGAGAGCAGCAAGGAGTTCGCTAAGGAGCTTATGGCCAGATATTGCATTCCTACCGCCGCCTACCGCAGTTTCTCGGATTACGAGGAGGCGCTGGACTACGTGTTGGCCCGTCCATTCCCGGCGGTGCTTAAGTACGACGGCCTGGCTGCCGGCAAGGGCGTGGTGATAGCGGCCGATGCGGACGAAGCGCGCACTGCGCTGGCTTCCATGCTGCTGGACCGCCGTTTCGGGCAGGGCCGCGTAGTGGTTGAGGATTACCTCACCGGTCCGGAGTTCTCGTTCATGTGCTTCGTGGACGGCGCGCGAGTGTATCCGATGCCGCTTGCACAGGACCACAAGCGCGCCTTCGACGGCGACACCGGGCCGAATACCGGAGGAATGGGGGCTTATACCGGTCTTCCGTTCATTACGCCTGAGGATGAGCAGTTCGCGCTTCATCAGATAATGGAGAAAGCCGCCGCCGGCATGTTGGCCGAGGGCTGCCCGCTCAGCGGAGTGCTTTACGGCGGCCTGATGAAGACACCGGATGGAATCAAGGTCATCGAATTCAACGCCCGCTTCGGCGACCCTGAGACCGAGGTCGTGCTGCCTCTGATGGAGAGCGACGCGGCGGACATCTTCTGCGCTGTGGCAGACGGCAGGCCTGCAGCGGCTCCCGTATGGCGCGAAGAGGTGACCATCGGCGTCGTACTCGCTTCCAGAGGCTACCCGGGCTCGTACGAAAAGGGATTCGCCATCGGAATGCCTGAGGCCATGCCGGGCGTCTCCGTATTTCATATGGGTACCGCATTGCGCGACGGACAGCTGGTAACGGCAGGCGGCCGCGTAATCATGCCGGTATGCTCCGGCGCCGACCTCAGGGAGGCCCGCGCCAGGGTTTACGAAGCTGTGGAGCAGATATGCTGCGGGAACCTGTTTTATCGCAAGGACATAGCTCATCAGGCGCTTTAATTTGTTAAATTTGCAGTTAATCATAATTCCTATGAAAGCAGTCGTCAAAACCGATTTCCAACTTCCCGGTCAGGAATCTAAATACACGGGAAAAGTTCGTGACGTTTACAGCCTCGGCAACGGCTATCTGGTAATGGTTGCTACGGACCGCATCTCAGCTTTCGACGTGGTGCTGCCGGAGGGCATACCTTACAAGGGGCAGGTGCTGAACCAGATTGCGGCCCGCTTCCTGGACCTTACGGAGGATATAATTCCCAACTGGAAGGTGGCGGTGGTCGATCCCATGGTCACCATCGGAGTCCGCTGCGAGCCGTACAAGGTGGAAATGGTCGTGCGAGGTTATCTCGCTGGTCACGCCTGGCGCGAGTACAAGGCCGGAAGGCGCAGCCTCTGCGGGGTTACTCTGCCTGAAGGCCTGAAGGAGAACCAGAAGCTCCCTCATCCCATTATCACCCCCACCACGAAGGCGGCCGAGGGCCACGACGAGGATATCAGCAAGGAAGAGATCATCGCCCGCGGCATAGTACCGGCAGACGAATACGAGCAGCTTGAGAAATACACCCTGGCCCTGTTCCAAAGGGGTACCGAGGTGGCGGCGGAGCGCGGCCTCATCCTGGTAGATACCAAGTACGAGTTCGGGAGGCGCGACGGAAAGACAATTCTCATGGACGAGATACACACTCCCGATTCTTCCCGTTACTTCTATGCCGACGGTTACGAGGAGCGCCTCGCCAGGGGCGAGCACCAGAAACAGCTCTCCAAGGAGTTCGTGCGCGAGTGGCTCATGGCCAACGGCTTCCAGGGCAGGGAAGGGGAGAAGGTGCCCGAGATGACTCCCGAAGTGGTGAACGGCATTTCCGAACGCTATATCGAGCTCTACGAGAAGCTCATTCCGACTCCGTTCCTGCGCGAGGAATGCGAAGACGTTCCTGCCAGGATCGGGAAGAACATCCTGAATTTCCTCAATAAATAGAATATGATAGATCGCTATTCCAGAAAGGTGATGCGCGACGTATGGACCGAAGAAAACAAGTTCGGCGCATACCTGGAGGTCGAAATCCTCTCCTGCGAGGCATGGAGTAAACTGGGCGTCATCCCTGCGGAAGACGTAGATAAGATACGCAGGAACGCCCGCTTCGACGTAAAACGCATCCAGGAGATAGAGGAGCAGACCCGCCACGACGTGGTGGCGTTTACCCGCGCCGTCAGCGAGAGCCTCGGAGACGAGCGCAAGTGGGTGCACTACGGCCTCACCTCAACCGACGTGGTGGACACCGCCAACGGTTACCTGCTCAAACAGGCCAATGCCATACTCAGGAAAGACCTTGAAGAGTTCATGGAGGTGCTCCGCAGGCGCGCCCTGGAATTCAAGTCGACGCCTTGCATCGGCCGCACGCACGGCATACATGCGGACATTACCTGCTTCGGTCTCAAATGGGCCCTGTGGTATGAGGAGATGAAGCGGAACATCGAGCGCTTCGAGGCCGCCGCCGCCCGCGTCGAGGCCGGCAAGATGAGCGGCGCCGTAGGCAATTTCGCCAACATACCTCCGTTCATTCAGGACTATGTCTGCGGAAAGCTGGGCATTGAATCTGCCGCCATATCAACCCAGGTGCTGCAACGCGACCGTCACGCGTGCTACGTGGGCACGCTGGCCCTCATAGCTTCCACCCTGGAGCAGATGGCGTTCGAGGTGCGCAACCTCCAGCGCACGGAGGTCCGCGAGGTGGAGGAGGCTTTCCGCAAGGGCCAGAAGGGCTCCAGCGCCATGCCTCATAAGCGCAACCCCATCAGTTCGGAGAACATCTGCGGTTGTGCCCGGGTGATGCGCGGCTATATGGCTACATCATACGAAAACGTGGCACTGTGGCATGAGAGGGACATTTCCCATTCCAGCACCGAGCGCATCGTGCTTCCGGACGCCACCGAGCTACTTGACTATATGCTGCAGCGCTTCAAGGGCATACTGGAGAACCTGGTGGTGTATCCCGAGACCATGCTGGCGAACATCTACCGCACCCGCGGAGTAATCTTCGCGCAGCGCGTGATGAACGCCCTCATAGCCAAGGGACTCTCCCGGGAACAGGCATACGACACCGTCCAGCCCATAGCCATGAAGGCTTGGACCGAAGGACTCGATTACCAGACGCTCCTGAAGGAGTCTCCGGACGTAATGAGCTGGCTCTCAGTTGAAGAACTGGAGGCCTGCTTCACTCTGGACTACTATTTCAAGCACGTGGACGAAATCTTCGACCGCGTCGGGATTCAGGCTTCGTGAGCGTAAAGCTCGGTGGGATAATTCCCGCTGAAGCATGCGGTGCAGAGCCCTGAGCGGCCGGAGGCTTTGAACAGGGCTTGCTCGGAAAGGAAGTACAGGGAGTCTGCTCCGACATAGGAGCAGATTTCTTTTGTGTCCATGGATGAGCCGATAAGCTGTTCGCGGGTACCGGTATCTATGCCGTAGAAGCATGGCCACGCGTATTTGGGGCTGGCTATCCTGAGGTGTATCTCCTTCGCCCCGGCCTCGCGCAGCATTGTTACCAGCTGCCGGGATGTGGTCCCGCGTACTATGGAATCGTCTATCACAACTATACGCCGGCCTCTGACGATACTGCGTACCGGGGTGAGCTTCATCCTCACTCCCGTGTCCCTCATGTGCTGGACCGGCTGGATGAAGGTCCGCGCAACGTAGTTGTTCTTTATGATGCCCATCTCGAGCGGAAGCCCGCTGGCGGCGGAGTAGCCTATCGCGGCGCTCATTCCGGAGTCCGGTACGTATATGACCGCGTCCGCCTCGGTAGGGCACTCGCGATACAGGAGTTCGCCGCTGCGCTTGCGGAAGGCATGCACGCTGCAACCCTCTATTACGCTGTCGGGCCTTGCGAAGTAGATATACTCCATCGAGCACATGCAACGGGAACCCGTGCGGGAATAGCGTATGCTTTCAAGTCCGGTCTTGCTTATTGAAACGAGTTCGCCCGGCTCCACGTCCCGCAGGAATTCAGCCCCGACCGCCTCCAGGGCGCAGGTCTCGCTGGCTACCACGTAGCCGGAGCCAAGCCTGCCCAGGGACAGGGGCCTGAATCCGTACCTGTCGCGGCAGGCGTAAAGGGCGTCCGGAGTAAGGACCACGGTAGAGAACGCCCCGTCCAGCTGGTTCGCCGCGGAGACGACGGCTGCCGACCAGCCTCTCGAGGGAGGGCACATGCCGATAAGATGGGCGAAAAGCTCGCTGTCGGAGGTTGAGTGCAGCAGGGCGCCGCGGGCTTCCAGGCTCATTCGGAGCTCATCGGAATTGACTATGTTGCCATTATGTGCCAGCATGAACCGGCCGGCCTTGCAACTGAGCGAAAAAGGCTGCAGGTTTTCCAGGCCGCCTATGTCCGAAGTGGGATAACGCACGTGACCTATTGCCGCGTTCCCGGGCAGGGCGGCTAGGACTTCGTCATCGAATACGTTCCGGACAAGTCCCGCACCCTTCCTTACGTGCATCTGACCGTCAGGGCCGGCGGTGGCTATGCCGCAGCCCTGCTGCCCCCTGTGCTGGAGAATCTGGAGAGCTATGAAAGAACGGCGCGCAGCCTGTTCTACGCCGTAGAATCCTACGACGCCGCATTCCTCGTGCAGCTCGTCCGGATAAGCCTCCATGATCTACCTGCGTACGGTCGCGTTGCGGTCGGGGCCGACTGAAACGATGCTTACGCGGCAGCCAGTCTCGGCCTCTATGAAAGCTATGTATTCCTTGAAGGCCTGCGGGAAGTCTTCGTAGCTGCGGAGTCCGCCCAGCGGGCTTTTCCATCCACGGAACTCCTTGTAAACGGGAGTTGCCTCCTTGCCTCCGTCGTAAGGGAAACTCTCAGTGACTTCTCCGCCGACTTTGTAAGCAACCGCCACCTTCACGGTGTCGAAGTCATCCATTACGTCCGCCTTCATCATGATGAGGTCAGTGACACCGTTCATCATCACGGCGTACTTGAGGGCGACCATGTCCAGCCAGCCGGTGCGGCGGGGCCTGCCTGTAGTGGCGCCATACTCGTGTCCGATGGCGCGCAGGCGCTCACCGTCGGCGTCGGACAGCTCAGTAGGGAAGGGGCCGCTGCCGACGCGGGTGCAGTATGCCTTGAATATGCCGAATACCTTGCCGACGCGTGAGGGCGCTATCCCAAGGCCGGTGCAGACGCCGGCCGACATGGTGTTGGACGATGTAACGTACGGATATGTGCCGAAGTCTATATCCAGCAGGGACCCCTGGGCGCCTTCCGCCAGTATGGAGGTGCCGGCCTGAAGGGCCTCGTTTACGTAAACTTCACTGTCTATGAACGGGAAACGCTTCATTTGCTCCACCGCGCGGAACCATTCCTGTTCGTATTCATCGAACCTGAAGGGAAGATCGAACGGGGGATACTGCTGCAGCAGCTGTTCGTGGCGGGCCTTGTGGGAAGCATACAGTTCGCGGAAGTCCTCGCGCAGTATGTCGCCAACGCGCAGTCCATAGCGTCCTGTCTTGTCTGCATAAGCCGGACCTATGCCTTTAAGGGTGGATCCTATCTTAGCCTTGCCCATGGCGCTTTCGCTTGCGGCGTCAAGGGCCCGGTGGGTGGGGAGTATCAGGTGGGCTCTCTTGGAAATGACAAGTTTGCCTCCCACGTCAACTCCGCGGGCCTCGATCTTGGAAATCTCGTCCATCAGGATCACGGGGTCTATCACGACTCCGTTGCCGATGATGTTCACGGTCCCGTCGCGGAAGATGCCGGAAGGGACGGTGTGCAGCACGAAGCTGTCGCCGTCGAACACCAGGGAATGACCGGCGTTGGGGCCGCCCTGGAACCTTGCTATCATCTTGTATCCGGGTGTGAGCACGTCAACGACCTTGCCCTTGCCCTCATCGCCCCACTGGAGTCCGAGCACTATGTCGATCTTGTTCATTTCTTTCTGCATTATGGATCTAGTTTATGAAGAGCAGTTCGCGGTATTTGGGCAGCGGCCAGGTGTCGTTGTCCACTATTTCCTCAAGTTTGTCTATGGGCTTCCGGATGGAAGGCAGTGTCTCGGCGATGGCATGGTAGGCGCAGGCCTTTGCGTACTCGTCTTCCAGTGCGTTGGCTTTCTTGCGGGCCTCTATCATCGCATCGACCTTGGTACGTATTTCCTCCACGAGTGCGGAAATGCTGTCTATGAGGTCCAGGGCCACTATTGCCTTGGACTTGTATGAGTCGGCCCAGACGTCCTTCATCAGGGAAACGTTCTTCAGCAGTTTGCTCTGGTATTCCAGCGCGGCGGGGATTATATGGTTTACGGCCATACGTCCCATGACGCGGGCTTCGATCTGTACCTTCTTCGAATAGATTTCCCACTTGACCTCGTTGCGGGCCTCAAGTTCCTTGAGGGAATGGATCCCCAGAGACGTGAACAGCTCCACGGATTCCGGCTTGGTGAAGGTTTTGATCATCTCGGGGACGCTGGTCTCCGTGTCAAGCCCGCGGCGTGCGGCTTCCTTCTTCCATTCTTCGGAATATCCGTTGCCGTCGAAGCAGACTACGTCTATGACTGAGCGTATGATGGGTTTGAGGACGTCCATGGCAGCAATCTCGAGGCTCTTGCCGGTCGCAAGCTCCTTGTCCAGGTCCGCCTTGTACTCCAGCAGCTGCTGGGCCACCGCGGCGTTCAGCACGGTCATGGCGCCGGCGCAGTTGGCGGATGATCCCACGGCGCGGAATTCGAAGCGGTTGCCGGTGAAGGCGAACGGGGATGTCCGGTTACGGTCGGTGTTGTCCAGGAATATCTGGGGAATCTCAACGATGCCCACGGAGGCGCCCTTCTTGCCGGCTATCTCGATGGGGGTTCCGGAGGGGACCTCAATAAGCTTGTGAAGTACTTCGGTCATGGTCCGGCCCAGGAAGGCAGACACGATTGCGGGAGGCGCTTCGTTGGCGCCCAGGCGGTGTGCGTTGGTGGCGCTGGCTATGCTGGCCTTGAGCAGGGCGTTGTGCCTCTGGACGGCCGCCAGGATGTTCACGAAGAAAATGATGAACTGCAGGTTGCCCTTCGCATCCTTGCCCGGAGCCAGCAGGGGAGTGCCGGTATCGGTGCCCAGGGACCAGTTGTTGTGCTTGCCCGAGCCGTTGATGCCTGCGAAGGGCTTCTCGTGCAGTAGCACCACGAAGCCGTGCTTGCGGGCCACCCGGTTCATGACGTTCATTATCATCTGGTTCTGGTCGTTCGCAAGGTTGCACTCGCCGAAGATGGGGGCGAACTCGAACTGGTTGGGCGCTACCTCGTTGTGCCTGGTCTTGAGGGGGATGCCAAGCTTGTAGCCCTCTATCTCGAGTTCCTGCATGAAGGCGGTGACGCGTGTGGGAATGGCGGCGAAGTAGTGGTCGTCAAGCTGCTGGCTCTTTGACGACGCGTGTCCCATGAGGGTGCGGCCTGTAAGCATCAGGTCGGGTCTTGCCGCATAAAGGTCTTCGTCGACCAGGAAGTACTCCTGCTCCCAGCCAAGGTAGGAATGAACCTTGCCCACTTTGGGGTCGAAGAGCCTGCAGATTGGCAGGGCTGCGTCCGAAACGGCCTTGAGGGCCTTCTTGAGGGGCGCCTTGTAATCCAGGGACTCGCCGGTGTATGCGATGAAGACCGTAGGGATGCAGAGTGTGTCGCCCTGGATGAATACGGGCGATGTCGGATCCCATGCGGTGTAACCGCGGGCCTCGAAGGTGGCGCGTATTCCTCCGCTCGGGAAGGAAGACGCGTCGGGCTCCTGCTGTATGAGCGACTTGCCGTCGAAAGACTCTATCATGCCGCCCTTGCGGTCGTATTCCATGAGGGAATCGTGCTTCTCGGCGGTGAGCTCGGTCAGCGGCTGG
>LXOW01078855.1_pt1 | contig 15902 bp, 14 predicted proteins | sample 1368591 | NCBI WGS metagenome assembly LXOW01 (sample SAMN04884650, study PRJNA319009) | bovine gut metagenome | isolation source: Cow rumen | host: Bos taurus | place: Italy: Legnaro (PD) | collected 2014-07-09 | reverse complement strand
TGGAAGGCATCCTCTATTCCCTGATCGCCAACGCCACCTTCAACAAGCAGGAGATCACCATGGAACTCGCGCAGCGGCTGGTCGACCGCGTGGTCACCGATCCGAAGAGCGAGATCACCGTGGGCAAGATCCAGGAAGCCGTCTGCAACTATTTCAATATCAGCGACGACATTTTTCTCTCGAAGACGCGCAAGCGTGAGATCGTACAGGCCCGCCAGATCGCGATGTACCTGAGCCGCAGCCTGACCAAAACCTCCCTTTCCTCCATCGGCGCCCAGCTGGGCGGAAAGGACCACGCCACCGTGCTCCATGCCTGCAACACGGTGAGCGACCTGATGGACACCGACCGCAGTTTTCGCGGCTTCGTCCATGACATCGAGCGCGTGCTCAACAGCCCCGAGTAACCAACCGCTTAAATATTGTCCATGATGAATACAGAAAAAGTCTTGAATTTTTTCCGTGAGATCACCCGTATCCCGCGTGAATCGGGCCACGAGGAAAAGATCGTCGCGTATCTGCAGCAATTTGCCAAGGCCCGCGGCCTGGAATGCAAGACCGACAAGCTCGGCAACGTGATGATCGCCAAACCGGCTTCCAAGGGCTATGAGAAACGTCCTACGGTCATCCTGCAGGGCCATACCGACATGGTTTGCGAGAAGCTGGCGGGTTCGGACTTTGATTTCTCCAAGGATCCGATCCAGTATGTGATCGAGGACGGCTGGATGGTGGCCCACGAAACGACACTCGGCGCAGACAACGGCATCGGCGTGGCGACGGCCCTGTCCATCCTTGACGACGACAGCATCGAGCATCCGCGCCTGGAATGCCTCTTCACCGTTTCGGAGGAGACGGGCCTCGACGGTGCCCGGGGTGTCAAGAAGGGATTCATCACGGGAAAGACCCTCATCAACCTCGATGACGAGGACGAAGGCTATTTCTGCATCGGCTGTGCCGGTGGCATGGACACCGTGGGTACCTTCAGTTACCGGGAACGCCCCCTGCGGGCTCGCGACCGCATCCGCAAGTTCAGCGTGTCCGGCGGCCTGGGCGGCCACAGCGGCGACGATATCGACAAGAACCGCATGAACGCCGTGCAACAGCTCGCCCGTTTTGTCAACGAGGCGCTGCCGCTCAACGTGGACCTCTGCCGCATTGAGGCCGGTAACAAGCGCAACGCCATTGCCCGGAGCGGGGAAGTGATCCTTGCCGTGGCGCCGCGCAACGAAAAGAAACTCATGGAGCTGTTCGACGATTTTTCGAAACGGATCCAAACAGAATATGCCGTTACCGATCCCGACGTCGTCTGCACGGCGGAACCGGTCGTGTGGGAGGAGCGTGTCATCGACCGAAGCACAGCGCGCCGGCTCGTCCAGGCGCTGATCGCCATTCCGCACGGCGTGATCGCCATGAGCGCTGTCATCCCCGGACTGATTGAAACTTCCACCAATCTGGCTTCTGTCAAGATGGAAAAAGGCCGCAAGATTCTGGTGGGCACCATGCAGCGCAGCGCTGTTGACAGCCAGCGCGTGTTCCTCTCGAAGCGGGTTGCGGCGGTACTTGAGTTGGCCGGTGCAAAGGTAAAACATTCAGATGGTTATCCGGGATGGAAGCCGAATATCCAATCGCCGATCAAGGATGTCTGCGTGGCTTCCTACAAGCGCCTCTTCGGTCGCGAGCCGGTGGTACGTGCCATCCACGCCGGCCTGGAATGCGGCCTCTTTACGGAGAAGTTCCCCGATGTGGACATGATCGCTTTCGGTCCCACCTTGCGTGGTGTGCACGCGCCGGGCGAACGCCTCGACCTGGCTTCCCTCGACCGCTTCTATGCGGTGCTTCTGGACGTCCTCAAACACGTGTAGCCATGCCCCGCGTCATAGCTCCTTCGATGCTCTCCGCCGACTTCGGCAACCTCGACCGGGATTGCCGCATGGTCAACCGCAGTGTGGCGGGCTGGTTCCATCTGGACGTGATGGACGGCATCTTCGTCCCGAACATTTCTTTCGGCTTTCCGGTGTGCAAGGCCATCGCCCGCGTGGCGCAGAAGCCGCTCGACGCGCATCTGATGATCATCGAGCCCTGGACCTACGTGGAGCGCTTCGCCCAGCTGGGCGTGCAGTACCTGAGTTTCCACTACGAGGCATGCAATGACCGCCGGCTGAAGTCAACCATCCGCCTGGTCCGCGACTGCGGTATGGGTGTTGGCGTGGCCATCAACCCCGAGACGCCGGCCGAGAACCTGATTCCCTGGCTGCGGATGCTCGACTACGTCGTCGTGATGGGTGTTCATCCGGGTTACAGCGGACAGAAATACATTCCGGAGACGACGGAAAAGGTCGGCGTACTGGCCGAGATGATTGCTGCGCAGGGTGCCGACTGCTTCATCGAAGTCGACGGCGGTGTCAGCACGGCGAACATCGCCGAACTCGAACGCCTCGGCGCCGGCGTCTTTGTCGCCGGCTCCGCCGCCTTCTCCGCAGAGAATCCTATCGCCGCCATCCGTGCGTTGAAAAACGCTTAGATCAGATACTTGATCTCCTTGAATCCGTAGGTGTGGATTGTGCCATTACGGTGCTCTAGGAGGAGGCGGGCCTCAGGATCAATGCCGAGGATGCGAGCTTCGATGTGGCGGCCGCTACGGTGCTCGGTCGGAACCTCGCTGGCCGGCAGTTCCTCGAAGGCATGCCATTCACCCCGGCGATACAGATGCTCCATGTACTCCGCGTCATAACCATTTCTCGCATAGGGCGATGAAAGCTTTTCGCAACGCCTGAAAATTGGCTCCAGCACCCGGGGCAGCATCTCCTTCACGTCGTAGCTTCGTCCTGTTACCAGCGACAGTGACGTAGGATTCGGAATCGACGGGTCAAAGACCCGCTGGTTCAGGTTCAGCCCGATGCCAGCCACTGCCGAACTGAGATGCCCGCCCGACAGCGTCGGTTCGATCAGCGTACCGCAAATCTTCTTGTCGCCCACGTAAATATCGTTGGGCCACTTGATCGAGGCCGCAACCCCTTCGCTTCGCAGGAAATCAAGCAGCCCCAGCGCCATGACCTGCGAAAGGATAAACTGCTCCCGCGCCGGAATGTCCGTCGGCTTGAGCAGGATCGAGAAAGTGAGATTTTCTCCCGAACGACTCTCCCAACGATTTCCTTTCTGCCCGCGTCCAGCGGTCTGGAACAGTGCGGCGTAAACCGTGCGGTCGGGGAGACCTTCCTTGTCTGCCAGCAGCCGCGTGTTGGTGGAGTCGATGATGTCAAACCAGTGGATGAAATCTGCCATAATTTCAGTTGCCTTTGGATGGCCGGATATTTGTAAGAAAGTTATATCTTTGTAAGATTATTTTACTTTGCAAAGATAGTTCAAGATTTGATGAAGAACAAGAGTGAAGTCGGCGTGATTGCCGACGCCATGCTGGAGAAAAAAGCACAGGATGTGGTCTCGCTCGACCTGACCAAGATCGGGACGGCGATCGCCGACCATTTCGTGATTTGCCATGCTGACTCGACGACCCAGGTCGTCGCCATTTCCGACTATGTTGAAGAGATGATGGAGAAAGAGTACGGACGCAGCGTCCTGCGCAAACAGGGCCGCGAGAACGCCTTCTGGATCATTCTCGACTACAGCGATATCGTCGTTCATATTTTCAAGACCGACCAGCGCCTCTTCTACCGCCTGGAAGACCTGTGGGCTGATGCGGTCAAAACCACTTATAGCGATTCCCAAGACAATTAATGGAAGACAACAACAAATATCCGCAGGATGACGGTAACCGCCGTCTGCGTCCCCAGCGTCCCCAACGCCGGGGTTTCAACTGGTTCTCCCTGATCTACCTGTTCCTGCTGCTGGGCCTGGCGTACATGTGGTCGTCCACCGGTACCGCCAACCCCCTGAAGAAGGAATGGATTGAGGTCAAGGACGGTCTGCTTGTCAGCGGCGACGTCGACAAACTGGTCTATGTCCGCAACGAACACAAAGGCGAGATCTATCTGAAACAAGCCTCGCTCGACAAATACAAGAACCTCTACGGCGGCCGCGAACCCAAGGCCGGTCCGCATTTCTATTTCCTCGTGTCAGAGAAATTCGACGCCGAGACCCAGTTCGACGCCATCGTCGAATCCCTGCCCCCCGAGAAACAGTTCCGGGTGGTGATCGACGAACATAAGAACTACTGGGGACCGATCATCGAATGGATCATTTTCCCGCTGCTGTTGCTGGGCATGTTCTTCCTGTTCATGCGCCCGATGCGGGGCATGGGCGGCGGCCCCGGCGGCGGCATCTTCAATGTCGGCAAGTCGCAGGCCAAGCTCTACGAGAAGTCCAACAACGTGAAGGTCACCTTCAAGGACGTGGCCGGTATGGAAGAGGCCAAGCTCGAGGTGAAGGAGATTGTGGATTTCCTGAAGAACCCGAAGAAATACACCGCCCTGGGCGGCAAGATCCCCAAGGGTGCCTTGCTCGTAGGCCCTCCGGGAACCGGTAAAACCCTGTTGGCCAAGGCTGTGGCCGGTGAGGCCGATGTGCCCTTCTTCTCCATGTCGGGCTCCGATTTCGTGGAGATGTTCGTGGGCGTGGGCGCCTCGCGTGTCCGCGACCTCTTCCGCCAGGCCAAGGAGAAAGCCCCGTGCATCGTCTTCATCGACGAGATCGACGCCGTTGGCCGTGCCCGCAGCAAGAACGCCGGCTTTACCTCGAATGATGAGCGCGAGAATACCCTGAACCAGCTTCTGACCGAGATGGACGGCTTCGGTTCCAATTCCGGCGTCATCATCCTGGCTGCCACCAACCGCGCCGACATCCTCGACAAGGCCCTCATGCGTGCCGGACGTTTCGACCGCCAGATCCACGTGGACCTGCCCGAGCTCAAGGAACGCCTCGAGATCTTCAAGGTGCACCTGCGCGGCATCAAGCTCGCACCGGGCTTCCAGATCGATTTCCTGGCCAAGCAGACCCCGGGTTTTAGTGGCGCTGACATCGCCAATGTGTGCAACGAGGCAGCCTTGATCGCTGCCCGCAAGAACAAGCAGTTCGTGGAGAAGCAGGACTTCCTCGATGCCATCGACCGCATCGTGGGTGGCTTGGAGCGCAAGAGCAAGATCATCACCCCTGAAGAAAAGAAAACGATTGCCCATCACGAAGCGGGCCACGCCACAGTCAGCTGGCTGCTGCCCAATGCCAACCCGCTGCTGAAAGTCACCATCATCCCGCGCGGACAGAGCCTGGGCGCTGCCTGGTACCTGCCCGAGGAGCGGCAGCTCACCACCACCGAGCAGATGATGGATGAGATGGCCGCCACGATCGCCGGCCGTGTGGCCGAAGAGCTCGTCAACGGTCGTATCTCGACCGGCGCGCTCTCCGACCTGGAGAAACTCACCCGGCAGGCTTATGCCATGGTGACCTATTTCGGCATGAGCGAGAAGATCGGCAATCTCTCTTATTACGATTCCACCGGCAGCCGCGACATGGCTTTCAGCAAGCCCTACAGCGAAAAGACGGCGGAACTGATCGACGAGGAGGTGAAACGCCTCATTGAGCAGGCGCACGCTACGGCGACGAAGGTGCTGACCGAAAACCGGGAGGGCTTCGAGAAACTTGCTGCTTTGCTGCTGGAGCGTGAAGTGGTGTTCTCGGAAGACCTGGAAGCCATCTTCGGCCCGCGCAAGGGTGGGGTAGACCCCAACAAGCTCCTGCGGGAAGAACCCGCTGCGGATCCCGAACCCGTGAAGGAACCCGGCACCGAACCTCAAACCGTGGAGGCCTGATCCATGGGCGCTTCGTCACTGGTACAGCGTATCGTCAGCGGCGTGATCCTGATCGCCGTGGTCGTCGGCTGCCTCTGGCTGCCCTGGGGCGTGCTGGCGCTGGCCTGCCTGATGACTGTCACCCTCTCCATTGAATTCTACCGCCTGGTTTCCAGCGCGCGCTACCGCAAGGAGCAGGTGCTGGTGGTGGCGGCCATGCTGCTGGAGTTGGTGCTGACCTTCCTGTACCTGGCGAAGGGGCTGGATGCCCGCTTTCTGACGCTCGGCCTGGTGCTGGTCGTGGATGCCTGGATCTGTCTGATCTTTGACGGCGCGTCCGACCACGCTTTTTCGACGGAATCCTTTTTTCCGCTGGTGTATATGCTGCCGGCGATGCTGTCGCTGCTCCGGCTGTCCTGGCCGGGCGGCGTTTTTTCCTGGCGCCTGACCCTGGGCCTGATCGTGCTGGTCTGGATCAGTGACATCGGTGCCTATTGCGTGGGCATGCTCTTCGGGCAGCGCACGAACAGCCGCAAGCTCTTCCCGGCGCTGTCGCCCAAGAAATCCTGGGTGGGTGTCTATGGCGGGACGGTTTTCACTTTCCTGGCTGCCTGGGCGGTCTGGGCGCTCTGGGGCGCGGAAGTGCTGCCCTTGTTCCATTGGATGATGATGGCCCTGATTGTCGCTTCGCTTGGCGTGCTGGGCGATCTCTTCGAGTCGCTCATCAAGCGCCACGCCGGCGTGAAGGACGCCAGCCATGTCATCCCCGGCCACGGCGGCATGCTCGACCGTTTCGACGGCCTGCTCTTCGTGCTGCCTGTAGCGGCCATTTATCTGCTGGTTTTCCAATTGATCTGATATGCGTCTCGACAAGAACACCTACGGAACGGTATTGGCCGTCTATCTTTTCAGCGCAGCGGCGGCTTTCGCCCTTTGGCGCTGGGTCCCGATCTGGTGGCTCAACGGCCTGCTGACGCTCGGTCTGCTCTGGTTCTGTGCCTGGCAGACCTATTTTCACATGGTGCCCGATCGCAAACCGGTCGGTGACGAACACCATGTGTCGGCCGTTTCCGACGGCAAGGTGGTCTTCATCGGGCCTGTCTTCGCGGATGGCTACCTGCAAAGAGATTGCCTGATGATCTCGGTCTACATGGATTTCTGGGACCTGCACGCCAATTTCTGGCCGGTGACGGGGACGGTGTCATATGCCGAGTATTTCCCGGGCAAGCACCTGCTGGCTTTCAAACCGAAGGCTTCTGAAGAGAATGAGCATTTCTGCACGGCCATCCGGACGCCGGAAGGCAAGGAAGTACTCTTCAAACAGTTGGCCGGCGGCTTCGCCCGCCGCATCGTCTGCTATGCCCAGAAGGGCATGGCGGTACGGGCCGGCGAGCAATGCGGCATCATCAAGTTCGGATCCCGCATCGACTATTATTTGCCGCTCGACGCGAAAATTCTGGTCAAAGAAGGAGACCTGGTGAAAGGAGTGACGTCTATCCTGGCAGTAATATAGACGTTTACTCGGGGGCGTCGATCGTCAGGAAACGTTCGGGACCCAGCATGTCCAGGGCACGCTCAATGAGCGCGCTCTTTTTTTCATCTTTCAGCCCCGCATGGATGTAGAGCAGGGACTCCAGATACAGCGTGAGCATCGACGATTCATCGCGGCGGCGGAACGCGCTCGTGTCGATCTGCAGGCCCGTGGCCTTCAGGAAGGCCTCCAGCCGGTCCTGCGGGAAGAGCTCTCCGCCGCGGTAGACATTGATGTAGAACTGGATCTTGCCGTGCTCCACATACGCGGGCACAAAACCGCCCGGGAAACAGAGCAATTCCACGGGAAGACCGGCCGTCTGGCAAATGGCCAGGTAGATGTAGGCCAGCACAAAGGGATTGCCCCCCCGGGTCTGCAGCGTGTCGCCCAACAGAGCATACTGCGGATCCTTGAGCTGCACGTCGTAAAGCGTGAACTTCAGCCGGTGGTAGAACACATGGTTCAGGATGCGGACGTTCTCCACGCCGGTGCGGAGGTCAGAATGCTCCAACTGGTAGGCCTCCATGCACTGGTAGAAGAAGGCCTCGTATCGGTCGCGGCTCAGGGTCCAGTCGAGCAGGGAGCTGATGAACCAACCGCCCTCGAAAAGGGAGAGGGGCGCGGGAGAACGATTGATGAAATCCTGGAATTCGTCGAGCCGGAACTCCGCGTTGAGCCGGCGGGCGCGCTCCACGATAGCGGCTTTCTGCACCGGATCGCTTTCACGGTCCGCCCGGTTGTGGAGCGAACGCACCACCTCCGTGCCGAAAGACGCGAGGCGCTGGTCCACCAACTCGGTGACCACACTGTCGCGGTCGTCAAACAGCGCGACCAGCGGTTCCAATACTTCAGGATCGACAGCCATGCGTCAGGCGGTCATGGTTTCAAGCGCACGCCAGAGTAACTGCGCCATCAGCGGTTTATAGTCGGGATTGCTTTCCTTGATATGCCGGTTGGCGATGGCCAGGCAAACCGTGACAGCATCGTGGCCGAGCAGGGTGGCAAGACCGGCGAGGCAGGAACTTTCCATTTCGATGTTGCTCACGCGGTATCCGTCGTGCTGGAAACTCTCCAGCTTCGGAATCAGGTCAGGGATCGTCAGGTCGAGGCGGACAGAACGGCCCTGGGGACCGTAGAAACCGGGTGCCGAAACGGTCATTCCCTTGTAGGTCCAGCCCTGGAACTTCTGGATGAGGGTATCGCTGGCGCGGACGAAATAGGGACGTCCGAGACGCTCCGGCCAGTTCATGTGCTGGACGAAGGCTTCTTCGAAGTCCTTGAGGAAGATCTTCTCACCGTCTTTGTACCAGTTGAGCACGCCGTCGAAACCGATGGAGATGTGGCTGAGGATATAGCTGCCCAGCGGAATGTCGGGCTGGGCGGCGCCGCAGGTGCCGATGCGGAGGATGGACAGGCGGCGATGTTTCACTTTGGGCAACCGGGTCTTGAAATCGATGTTGGCCAGGGCGTCGAGCTCGGTCATCACGATATCGATGTTGTCAGAGCCGATGCCATGGGAGAGGGCGGTGACACGTTTGCCCTGGTATTTTCCGGTAATGGTATGGAATTCACGCGACTGCTTGTCCACTTCGATGGAATCGAATAAGTAGGAAATGGCGTTGACGCGGTCAGGGTCGCCCATCATGATGACGGTATCGGCCAGATCTTTGGGCTTGATATGGAGATGGAACACGGAACCGTCTTCGTTGATGATGAGTTCCGAGCTTGGGATGGCTAATCTCTTCTTCATTATTTTCGGACTTAAAAAACAAATATATGAAATAATCCGTAAATTCACAAGGCCAAAACTTTGAATCATGCGTAGCTACACGCTTTTAAACGTTTATTTTCTGTTGCTCTTGCTGCTGGCTGTCAGCTGCCAGTCGGCGCCTGCGCCCTATGGCGCCTGCCCCACGCCGCAACAGCTGGCCTGGCAGCAGATGGAGATGAATCTGTTCTGCCATTTCGGCCCCAATACCTTCACGGGTGCGGAATGGGGGACGGGCACAGAACCGGAAGATATCTTCAACCCCACGGACCTGGACTGCCGCCAGTGGACGGCCACGGCCCGCTCTGCCGGTTTCAAAGGCGTGATCATTACCGCCAAACACCACGACGGCTTCTGCCTCTGGCCTTCGCCCGAGAGCGTGCACACAGTGGCTCAGAGTGCCTGGCGGGAAGGGAAGGGGGATGTGCTGCGCGAGCTGTCCGAGGCCTGTAAGGCGGATGAGCTGAAGTTCGGCGTCTACATTTCGCCCTGGGACCGCAACGATCCGCGCTACGGCGCACCGGAATACAATGGCGCTTTTGTCCGTACGCTGGAAAGCGTGCTGGGAGGCCAATACGGCCCGGTGTTCGAGCAGTGGTTCGACGGAGCCTGCGGCGAAGGACCCACCGGGCGCCGACAGGTCTACGACTGGCCGCTTTTCAACGAAACGGTGCACCGCCTGCAACCGAATGCCGTGATTTTCAGTGATGTCGGTCCAGGCTGCCGCTGGGTGGGCAACGAGGCTGGCCAGGCTGGCAGGACCAACTGGTCGACGCTGGAAGTGGAGGGTTTCGAGCCGGGAGCGGGGAGTCCGCCTACGGAAGTGCTCAACGGCGGGACGCCGGGTGCTTCGCACTGGGCCGCCGCCGAGACAGATGTTTCCATCCGTCCGGGCTGGTTCTGGCGTGCCTCCGAGACGCCGCAGGTCAAGTCTGTTCAGCATTTGCTGAAGATTTACTACGAAAGCGTGGGCCGCAATTCGCTGCTGCTGCTCAACGTGCCGCCCGACACGCGCGGCCGCATCGACGCCGTGGATTCGCTGCGACTGATGGAATTCCGGGCTGCGCTCGATCAAATCTTTGCCGAGGATCTGGCCTCCGGCGCATCTGTCTCGGGAGATGCCCGGGGCCGGCGCTTTCTTCCCGCCAACGTCCTCTCAACGGATTACGACCAGTATTGGGCGCTGCCGGACGGGCAGACGCGCTGCACACTGACGTTCTCGTTCCCGGAACCCCGAACCTTCAACCGCGTTCTGCTGCAGGAATACATTCCGCTGGGACAGCGCATCGCCGCCTTCCACCTCGACATCCTGACGCCTGAAGGTGAATGGCGGCAGATCGCCCGCGAAACCACTGTGGGCTACAAACGCATCGTCCTGACCCCCACAGTCACCACCACCGCCCTGCGCCTGACTATCGACGACGCCCTGGCCTGCCCGACGCTCACGCGCGTCGCGCTCTATCAGGACAATATGTACTGCGAAGCGGAAGCTAACTAGCCAGCACCAGGATAATCATCGCAGCGAGCAGGACCAGCAAAGCGATGGCCTTCGAGCGGAGGTTCTTCTCCTTGAAGAAGATGGCCCCGCAGATGAAGGTGATGATCACCGAACTGCGGCGCAGGATCGAGACGACCGACAGCATGGCACCCTCGCCGCTCAGCGACAGGAAATACAGGAAATCAGACCAGGTGATGAACAGCGCGATGAGCAGGATCAGCCAGTCGTGCTTGTAGGGCTGGTAGTTGGGGCTGCCGGAGAATTTCATGACCAGCAGGATGACCGTCAGGATCAGCGTGATGTAGAAGTTGCACCATCCCTGTACGAACATGGGCTGCATCGAGGACATCAGGTGCTTGTCGAGCAGGGCGCTGGCGACGCCGGAAAGCACCGACACCCACATGCAGATGACCCATTTGTTGCGCACGAAGTCGAAGCCTTCGCGCTTGCTGGTGTGACCCAGCATCCAGAGGGCGGTAAAGGCCAGCAGGACGGCCACCCATTGCCAGAGGTTCAGGTGCTCGCCGAAAATCAGGATCGATCCCAGCAGCACGAACACCGGCCGGGAGGTCTTGATGGTGCCGGCGGTGGTGATGGGCAGGTTCTTGAGACCCATCAGGCCCGTGATCCAGGAGATCGAGACGATGAACGCCTTGAGCAGGACCAGCAGATGGTCGCGTGTCGATCCGGGCGAAGCGTCGAACGATGTTCCCTGCAGCCAGTGCCAGCCGAAGGCGGAGGTCAGGATGAACGGAGACAGGATCAGCGTGGAAAGCGCCGTCACATACAAGAGGATATGCAGCACGTCGTTGCGCGTTGACGCCTGTTTCTTGAATACGTCATAGATGCCCAGCAGAATGGCGGATCCGATTGCTGCCCAAAGCCACATGATTTATAATTCTTCTTCGGTTTTACAATATTTCTTGATGACGCTGTAGGCATCCTGGATGCCCAACTCCCCGGCCGTACTCAGGTCGATGCAGCCTTTCTCCTTGTCTTTCAGATAGATCAGCACAAGGCCACGGTTGTAGAAAGCCTCGCCGATATGGGGATACAACTCGATGGCACGGGTGTACTGCACGATGGCCTCCGGAAGGTCATTCGACAGGCAGTACAGGTTGCCGAGGTTATAATACGTATACGGGAATCCGGGATTGAGGGTCGCCGCCTTCGTCATGTCGTGAATGGCCGGGGTGTAGTCGTAGCTGCGGGTCACCTGGTCCTGCACGCGGGTCTTGACGGTCTTGGCGTTGTCGAGGGTGAGCACCTGCACATTGTTCTCCATCGAAGAGATGAAGTCGATCATCTCGGCCTGCAGGGCGCCCCGGTTGATATAGTAGAAGAATGTCTCGGGCGACTTCTCGATGGCCTCATCGTAACAGACCAGCGCCGTGTTGAACTGGTTGTTTTCCGCCTCTATCAGTGCCCGGGCAAAGAGGTTGTCGCTGCTGCGGTCCTGGCGCATCCGGCGCGTGACATCTTCCCGCACGCGGGCCGCGTCGCGGATATGGGTCTTGCCGTCAGCGGCGAACTTCACGGCCAGCGGGCTCTGGGCGATGAAGGTGTCAAGCACCTCATCCTCGTACCTGCTTGCGATGGAGGAGAACCCGCTCACCGTATCGGCGGGCTGCACCTTATACAGCGGCTTGAGGCGGATGTCCACGTCGCGATATTGGAGCAGTTCGTTGTCAAAATCTTTCTTGGCGAACTCCGCGTCTAGGGCCAGCAGGCGGTCGTATTTGCGAGCCGTGTCGGCGAAGGCGGCATGGCCCGTCGAGTCCGCCGTCATGGCCTGGTACTCGCGTACTTTCTTCTGTCCGATATCGTAGTCCTGTTTGGCCGAGGTGTACTGTCCGAGCTGGCTCTTGGCGTAGGAACGGTTCATGTATGCCTTGGCAAAATCGGGATAGAGGTTGATGGCCTGTGAATAGTCGTTGATGGCGTCGCGGTAGCGGCCCAGTTCCATGAACACGGCGGCCCGGTTGAAATAGGCCAGCACGTTGTTGGGGTTGATGTTGAGCACGCGGTCGTAATCGTCGAGCGCGGCGCGGTAATCTCCCACCTGCGAATAAATCAGAGCGCGGTTGTAGAGCGTCAGGGCATTGCCCGGCTCTTCTTCCAGTACGCGGTCGAGGTCCTCCAGCGCGCCGGCGATGTCCTTGCGGTCATATTTGAGGATGGCGCGGTTGAAGAATGCGAAGGTATTGGTGCTGTCGATGCGAAGGGCCGTGTCGAGGTCTTCGATGGCGTCGTCGGTGCGTTCCTGCATGGCATACACGCGCGAACGGCGCACATAGCCCTCCGGCTCGTAGCGGTTGAGCGAGATGGCCTTGTTGTAGTCCTCGAGCGCGCGAACGGTATCTTTCAGGTAAAGGTAGCAGGCGCCGCGGTTCAGGTAGGCATTGGCTTCCCGGGGCTGCTTGCGGATGAAGGTGTTGAAGTCCTGTACCGCCTTGTCGAACTGCTGCGAGAGGAAGTAGGTCACGCCCCGGCTGAAATACAGGTCGGTGTAGCTGGGTCGCAGGTCCACGGCCTCCTCGAGGTCCTTGAGGGCCAGGTCGTATTTGCCGATGCGGCTCAGCGCGATGGCCCGGTAGTGGTAGGCCGGGGTGTAGATGGGATTGAAATGCAGCGTGCGGTCGAAGTCGCGTTGGGCGCCCACATAATCGCCCAGGTTGTATTTGGCGATGCCACGGAAAAAGTAAGCTTCGTACACGGTGCTGTCGAGACGGGCCAGCACGTTGAAGCGCTCGATGGCCTGGGCATATTTGCCGTCAATGAGCAACTGCCGGCCGCTGTAATAAAAGTGGTCGAGATCGTATTGCGCCCATGCCGCAGTCACGGAAAGCCACAGCAGCGCAAGAAAAGCGAAGCCTCGTTTGAACATCTTCGCAAAAATACTATTTTTGCAGGTCATTTGAAACTAAATGAGAAAAAGTTGTGCCATTTTGCTTCTCGCCTGCATCTTTCTGCTCTTCGCAGGACAGAAAGACGCCGTGGCACAAAGCCTCAGACCCTATGAAAATCAGATCTCTACGGAGATTCAGCGGCAAATGCTCGAGCACCTGGCCGACGCCATGACGGAAGGGCGGGCCTCCGGCACGAACGGAAAGCANNATTGCGATCCGCAATGTGGTGGGTCTGCTGCCCGCCACCACGACCAGCGACGAGTACATTGTCATCGGCGCGCACTATGATCACCTGGGGAAACTGGGGCACACCATCTATCCGGGTGCGGACGACAATGCCTCGGGCGTGACGGCGCTGCTATCAATCGCCCGGATGTTCTGCGCCATGAAGGCGCAGGGAGCAGGACCGCGCAAGAACCTGATTTTCGTGGCTTTCGATGGCAAGGAACTGGATATGGCCGGCAGCCGCTGGTTCGTGCGGCATCTGCCCGTTCCGGGCGAAAAGATCACCGCGATGGTCAACATGGACATGCTGGGCACCGACCTGGTCCCGCCGGGACGCAACCGGGAATATCTGTTCGCTCTGGGGGAAGACACGCTGCCCGAAACGTATCAGGGTTATCTTTCGTATCTCTGTCATCGGGCGGCTTACAAGCTGGACCTCGACCTGACGTTCTATGGCAGCAGCAATTTTTCGAAGATGATGTACAAGACGTCCGACCAGCATCCCTTTGCCCGTGCCGGCATCCCCGCCGTCCTCTTCACCTCGGCCTTTCACGAACACACCCTCAAGAAGACCGACACGCCGGCCATCATCAACTATCCGCTCCTTCGCAAACGCACGCTTGTGATTTTCAATTTCATCAACCGGTTGTGCGCAGATAACTGATTTTATTTGAGCCCTTTCTGATTGAAGGCCCGGGCGATGCGCTGGGCGGTGCCTTCGTTGGCGGCGAGGCGGACGGCGATCACCAGCAAGACGATGGCGATCAGTGGAAAGATGCTGCCGATGGAGAGGGTGTAGACCGTCGACATCTTCAGGCCCGAGGGAAGTTTCGTGGTGAAGAAAGTCCACGAGGAGCCAGATCTGGAAGCCCAGCAGCACGATGGCGTTGGTGATGCAGAGAAACACCTGATAGAAAGGCTGTTTGGCCGATAGTAGCGCTACATCTGAGATGAAGAACGACAGGACGATGAAAACGATGTAGATCAGCCGGTCCTTGAAACGGACGGCATAGTGGATGCCGGTCTCGGGATTGACGGCATGGCAGAGGTCCATGCCGAGCAGGACAATGATCAGCAGGGCCGCAGCGGCAATCAGCCAGTTATGCGGTTTCTTCCACATGGTTTTGACGATTCAGGGCATCGCGGAACATCGCAATCATCTTTTCGACGGAGTTGGCGATGTTGTAGGGTTTCACGGATGCAGCGTAAAGCTTGCCGGCTTCCCAGCGTTCTTCCGGATGGGCGAGCCAGTAGTCCATGCGTTCTGCCAGAGCCTTGAAATCGCGGGCAGGGAAGAGGCTGCGCTCATCGAGGGCGAACTGCGAGGACCCGGTGTAGGGGCCGTCGGCAATGACGGGAACTGCGCCTTGCTGCATGGCTTCCAGGATGGAGAGTCCTTCAATTTCAATGACGGCGCAATGGACGCACAGATCTGCTTTTGCGGAAAGGCGGCGGAGGTCGTCGTGGCTCAGGAAGACAAACGAGGGCTCAATCTGGACAATGCCGTCCTTGTAAAGCTTGTGCGCCTGTTTTTTGATTTTTTTGGCATCCGGTCCGTTACCGGCAAAAGTCAGATGAATACGCTTGGCAAACGCGCTGTGGCGCATGGCCCGGATCAGGGTGATCTGGTCTTTCTCGCCAGCCAGCCGGCCAATATAAATCACTTCTAGCGGACGTTCTGGATCGAAATAGTTTTCGGGCGGGTTGACAGGCCTGAGACAGGTTTCCGGAATCAGGCCGTTGGAGATAACCCTTAACTCGGAAGTAAAGTGATTTTCCTGAAGCCGCTCCCGGACTCTTTCCGAGGGACAATGGATGATGGAGCAGGCATTGTAGACGTGTTTCTTCCAATAATTCAGCAGGGTCTGATTGGGCCACCGCCAACGGAGCAGCCACAGGTTCAATGAACCGAAAATGTTCTCCGGATACAGGTGGAACGAAGCCGTCAGTGGTTTGCCCAACTTCTTGGCAATGCGGACGGTCTTCAAGTCCAGGACAAAGGCTTCCTGCAGGTGTACGACTTCCGCCCAGCGAACCGCTTCCTCGATGCGTTTGGGATCGCCGTCGGCATAGGAATAGCCATTGGCCTCGATGATGCCCTGGAAAAAGGGAAACTTGAACTCTTTCAGCGGGAATTCCGGATGCTGTCCCGGCTTGGTGGGGTCGCATCCTGAAAGGACGCGCACATCCTCGCCGGCCGCTTTCAGCTCGTGAACCGTTCTCCTCGTAGCGG
>LXOW01006590.1_pt1 | contig 15918 bp, 12 predicted proteins | sample 1368591 | NCBI WGS metagenome assembly LXOW01 (sample SAMN04884650, study PRJNA319009) | bovine gut metagenome | isolation source: Cow rumen | host: Bos taurus | place: Italy: Legnaro (PD) | collected 2014-07-09 | reverse complement strand
AGGGCCTGTGACTATCTGTGACTAAAAGTGTTACTAATTACCCCCACGTATTCTGTGACTACTTATAAAGAAAACCCCGGAGCCTTGATTTTCAAGGCTCCGGGGAGTGGGATTAGTAGGACTCGAACCTATGACCCCCACGATGTCAACGTGGTGCTCTAACCAACTGAGCTATAATCCCATGCGGTCAGCGGGGTATATGTTATCACAGGTTGCGGAAAAATGCAACATAAACTTGCCGCTTCAGTAATTTTCGGTGTGGAAGGCCTCTTCCTCCAGCGTTTTCCAGGTGAAGGCGCCGTCCTCATACAGCAAATACCCCGGCTGGCTTCCCCCCTTCGGAATGGAAACAGATCCGGGATTGAAGCAGCGGAAACCGCCCCGGTTCTCCCAGGCCGGTACATGCGTATGGCCGTACAGCAGGATCTCCCCTTCCCGCAGCGGTGGCAGGTGATCCGGATGATACACATGGCCATGGGTCGCGAACAGGCTGCAGCCATCCGCCGCAATCCAGGCGTAATCCGCCAGGATCGGGAACTGCAGCACCATCTGATCCACTTCCGTATCGCAGTTGCCCCGGACGCATAACAGGCTGTCCCTGCGGTCATTCAGCAGGGGGATCACCTGCTTCGGATCGTATTCCTTCGGCAGTTCATTCCGCGGCCCGTGATACAGCAGGTCCCCCAGCAGTACGGTCTTATCCGGGTTCTCCCTGTCCCAGGCTTCCAGCAGTTTCCGGCAGTAATACGCGGATCCGTGGATATCCGAAGCGATCAGGATCTTCATTGGTTTATTGTCCTTTCTTTCCGGGAAGTCTGATATGAATCGCGGTGGAAAGCTGTGCCAGGATCACAGCGGTGAACATCAGCGCACACCCGGCGATCTCCCGTCCCGTCATCCGCTCCCCCAGCAGCAGTACGCCGGTAAGTACGGCAAAGACGGACTCCAGGCACATCAGGAGCGAAGCCACTGTCGGATTCACATCCCGCTGGCCGATAATCTGCAGCGTATAGCCGATGGCTCCGGAACAGATGCCCGTATACAGAATCGGGAACCAGGCTTCCAGCAGCCCGGACATTTCAATCTTTTCCGTAAAGGCGGCCACCACCAGGGAGAGAATGCCTGTGATCAGGAATTCATCCCGGGCAAGTTCAAACCCGTTTACCCGCGGGGCATAGGAATCCACGCAAAGGATCTGTCCGGTGAAGCATACCGCGCATCCCAGCAGCAGAAGATCCCCCTGCTCCACCTGGAAGCCGGATGACGGAACGCACAGCAGATACAGCGCCACAACCGCCAGCCCGACGCCAAGCCAGATCATCCGGCTGGTCCTCTTCCGGAAGAGGAGCCATCCTGCCACCGGCACCAGCACCACATACAGTGCCGTCAGGAATCCCGCTTTTCCTGCCGAAGTCGATACCAGCCCGATCTGCTGCAGGGAGGTGGCGGCAAACAGGAACAGGCCGCACAGCAGCCCGCCTTTTCGCTGCAGTTTCCTCCTCTCCGGCGTGTCCTGCGCGCGGTCTTCCTTTTTCCGGGAGATCATCGCGGCCGGAATCAGCACCAGGCCGGCCAGCGTCATCCGTACGCCGGAGAAAGTGAAGGGCTGCACATGGTCCATGCCGGCCCGCTGGGCAGCAAAGGCTGCGCCCCAGATCACAGCTCCCAGCAGGAGCAGCAGGCTGCCCCGGATTGATTTCTGGTTCATTTCCTCTATCCTTCAGTAATCAGTAAATCTTTTTGATGTCTCCCGCAATCCCGTACTGGTCGCGGAAGAACTGAAGATCCGCAGCATCCCGGATCAGCATGATTTCCTCAAAGGTTCCGTCTTCCTTCCGGATAAATCCGGCCACCTGCTCCCCTGTGCAGATGCTGGCCCGGATCACGGGCGTCTTCACGGTTTCGTCATAGCGGAGACCGGACGGATGCTTCCCGAATTTCATGTTTTCCCCTCCTGCCGCAATCTTCGGGATGATTATACAGAGCGGCCCCTGCAGTGTCAATTATTCCTTGTGTTTTGCCCCTTGCGGGCATATAATGGTATATCATTTATTTGTAAGGAGTCGTTTTCCATGGAAGAGCAAGCCAGGAAACAGGTTATTTTTTCAGGCATCCAGCCCAGCGGTGTGCTGACGATCGGTAACTATATCGGCGCCCTGCGGCGTTTTTCCGAACTGCAGGATCAGTATGACTGCATTTACTGCATCGTGGACGAGCACGCTATCACCGTGCGCCAGAATCCGGCGGACCTCCGGCGCCGCTGCCTCGAGCTGGCCGCCCTGTATCTGGCCAGCGGCATCGATCCGGAAAAGAGCCTGATCTACTGCCAGAGCCATGTCAGCGCCCACGCGGAGCTGGGATGGATCCTCAACTGCTTCACCTACATGGGTGAGCTCAGCCGGATGACCCAGTTCAAGGATAAATCCGCCAAGCATGCGGACAACATCAACGCCGGCCTGTTCACCTACCCGGTGCTGATGGCCGCCGACATCCTGCTGTACCAGACGAATTTTGTCCCCGTCGGTGCCGACCAGAAACAGCATCTGGAACTCACCCGGGATATCGCCCAGCGCTTCAACGGCGTTTACGGCGATGTGTTCACCGTGCCGGAACCGCTGATCACCAAGACCGGTGCCCGGATCATGAGCCTGCAGGAGCCGGAGCGCAAGATGAGCAAGAGCGATCCGGAAGATACGTTTGTATCCCTGCTGGATGACGCGGACACCATCCGCCGGAAGATCAAGCGCGCCGTAACGGACTCCGAAACGGAAATCCGCTTTGATCCGGAAAACAAGCCCGGCGTCAGCAACCTGCTGAATATCATCAGCGCCCTTTCCGGAGAGAGCACGGACAGCATCTGTGCCGAACTGAACGGCCAGGGCTACGGCGCCCTGAAATCCCGAGCGGCGGACTGCGTCATCGCAGCCCTCGAGCCGCTGCAGGCGGAATACAAGCGGCTGATCGCCGACAAGGAATACCTCTTCAGCGTGCTGAACAGCAGCTCCGAAAAGGCTGCGTATCTCGCCTCCAGGACGCTCCGCAAAGTCCAGAAGAAGATCGGTTTTGCGCCCCGTTCCTGATCAAGGAGCCAGCACTATGATCCGTAAACTGTTGAGTTGTCTCCTGGCGGTTCTCCTGCTGTGTCCCCTCTTCCCCGCGTCCGCGGACGAATCGTCTGACGGACTGTGGATTTGCCTGTGCTGCGGTTCTGAAACCTCCGGTACAGTCTGCTCCTTCTGCCGGGCGGTCAAAGGCGTATGGACCTGTCAGGGCTGCGGAAACCGGAATCTTTCCGATACCTGCCGCACCTGCGGGAAAAGCAAAGAGGATTCCCTGCAGGAGCAGGCTTTCTGCGGAGATCTGCTGCGTGCCTGGCCTGCCGTCCGCTATCTGGCCGCCCTTCGGCACGGGGATGCACTGTGTGCCCTGGCGGAATATTATGAATCCGGCTTTATGCTGGAAAAGAACAGCGATGCTGCCCTCGCCTGCTGCATGGTCGCAGCGGATAGCGGATACGCTCCCGCGCTGGTGCTGATCGGGAAAGCATATGACCGGGGCACCTGGGTGGTACAGGATGAGTTCACCGCCATGGATTATTTCCGGAAGGCGGCGGACCAGGGCATTCCGGAAGCTTACTGGTATTTGGGTACTTTTTATGAAGAAGGCGTCGTCGTTACCCGGGATTACGCAAAGGCTGCGGAACTGTACCGCACCGCCGCGGAAGCCGGGGACGCGGACAGCTGGATGAGCCTCGCCGCCATGTATTCCTTCGGCCGGGGCGTGGACCGGGATCCGGATACTGCCATGGCCTTTTATGAAAAAGCAGCGGAAGGCGGCAGCCACCTGGCCTGTGATTACCTGGGATATGTGTATATGACCGGGGAGCTTGTACCGGCGGATCCGGAAAAAGGCCTTCAGTATTACCGGAAAGCGGCGGAGTTGGGAAACAGCCGCAGCATGATGGCCCTGGGATATGCCTACCAGACAGGACAGGGCGTTGAGGCGGACCTGACGGAAGCAGCCCGCTGGTATGAACAGGCAGCAGTCGCCGGAAGAGAGGACGCCCAGGCTGCCCTGGACGCACTGAATCCATAAATACAAAAGTAATTAAATATGGAGAGAGCATTGAACGCTCTCTCCATTTTTTCTAACCACTAATCACTAAGTCAATCCGCGGGCGGCGGTGCGGGGGTCAGCTGCGGTTCCGGAGTAATCTTCTCCGCTGCGGCCATTGCCTCGATCAGTTCCTGATTGACGCTTCCGCTCTGGGAGTATCCGTGATCCTTCTGGAATTCCTTGACTGCGGCCACTGTCCGGTTCAGCATTCTTCCGGTGCACTTGGTGGTGTAGTAGCCCAGTTCCTTCAGGCGGCACTGTACCCAGTAAACCGCTTCCCCGTCATCCTTGTATTTCAGCGCCCGCTTCAGCTGGGGCGTCACGTACCGGTTGTACTCCGGTTCCGGCGTGGTGGCAATCGGGGAATCGTAGGAATGCTTCGGCTTGACAGCCTTCAGGGCTGTCTTCAGTTCTTCATCCTTCGGAAGATCCGTACGGATGGAAACCACCGTTCCGGCGCCCACATTGTCGTAGATCCACTTCGCATCCGCCAGGGCCAGGCGGATGCAGCCATGGCTGGCACGGTTGCCCAGCATCTCATAGCTGCCTTCCTTGATGGCTTTCACGCTGACAGCGCTGTAGATCGGTGAATGGAACGCAACGGAAGCGTTGATCCGGGTCCAGTAGCGGGCATAATCTCCCCACTTCGGGAAATAACACCAGCGGGCCTTCCGGCCGTTCAGCACCCAGTCGCCCACCGGGCTGTCCGTACCCACCTTACCGGAGGAGCACAGCATCTGGCGCACAGGAATCGTATAGTTTCCTTCCTCATCCCGGGTATACACGGAAACCACCTGGTTGGTGACATCCACTGTGATGGCAAAGGGAGTGGGTTCCTTTGTCGGTTCGGGCTTCGGGGTTGCGTCCGGCATCACGATGCCGGGATTGTTGAAAATCAGGTTCCAGGTTTCCTCGTCCGTCCGGCCTGTGACCTTCATGCCGTTCTGCTTCTGGATCTTCTTGACGGCGCTGATGGTTTTGTCCTGGTAATTGCCGGTAATGGATCCGTCAAAATAGCCCAGCAGCTTCATCCTCTCCTGCAGCTTCTTGACAGCGTCGCCCCTGGAATCCCGCTTCAGTTCCTTCTCAAAAAGCACGGGCGTCTCCGGCATGGGCACGCCGGTATCCGACTCATCCACCATATACCAGGCGGAGTCGGAGAAGGGGGTTGCCGTTGGTTCTTCCACGTCATAGTTGCCGATAGCTGTGGAGGAATAAAGGGTTTCCTGGGTCAGCGGATCGGCTTCACCGGTGCTCTCCAGGTTGTTGTTCTTCTGGAAACGGCGGATGCCGTTCTGTGTACCTTCCAGGAAATCACCGCTGATCTTGCCCTTGTAATATCCCAGCGCGGTCAGCCGGATCTGCAGATCCTTCACATCCTCGCCGGTGGAGCCGTATTTGAGCCCCCGGTACTTCGTGGAAGCCAGCATGACCTGTGTGTCCACATCCGCGTCGCCCGTGATCTGCAGGCCCCGGGATTTATTGTCCTCCTGGAATTTGCGTACGGCGGCCTTTGTGTCCTCGCCATACTTTCCGTCCGGCTGTCCGCTGAAGTAGTACAGGCTCTGCAGGCGCAGCTGCAGGAATTTCACATCATCGCCCTCATCCCCCAGGGCAAGCGGGCGGACTTCCGTCACAACGGTATCTTCCAGCTTCTGTTCTTCATCCATGTCTGTCGGGAACTCAACGGAATCATCCACATCGTTCCCCTCGTCCGTTTCTTCAGCGAACGAGACCATGCCTGCTGCCAGCAGCAGTGCCAGCGCCAGCAGCAGACTCAGCCATTTTTTCATCATCCGGTTTCACCTCAATAGTTTGGAATCCAGTTTTGGGTTGCCCCCTGCCCCACTCCGGCAGGCAGCACGCCGTTCTTCCGGCACACAAAGCCCAGGTCAGCATAATACATTGCGCGGTTGCTTTCCACTGTCAGCGGGACGGAATAAACCACCGTCTCCTCCGATTCTTCCAGCACGGAAGCGATCACCGGCAAATCCGTCCGCCGCCGGGTCGGTTTCACCTCAGCCGGCGCATAAACCTTCAGCGTGTAGGTGGCGGGATACAGATCCACGAAGCGGTAGAATCCGTACTGATCGGTGATGGTTTCCGCAACCACGTTTCCGTCCCGGAGCAGTTCAATACGGACATTCGGGATACCCGGTTCATCACCGGCCTGCAGGCCGTCCCCGTTCAGATCCAGCCAGCAGTAATCGCCCAGGCGTCCCGGCAGGACGCAGCCGATATCCATCCGTTCCATATCCTGGTCCATCTTCAGTTCCATCGTATCCGTTCCGCCTACGCGATTGGCCGGATACGTAATCACGGACCGCAGGGTATCCGACAGCCGCGGATCACCCGGCTCAATGAGAACGCAGCCTTCCGGTGCGACAGCGTCCAGTATGAAGCTGCCGGGCATCAGCTGCTGCAGCCGGTAAGCGCCGGTACCGTCCGTCTCCGCGGTGGCGATGATGTTTCCATCCGTGTCCTTCATGGTAATCCGGACACCGGCCAGCGCTTCCACGGATCCGCCCCGGTCGATCCAGGCCTGTCCGCTGATTTCCGTATAGCGGACAATGCCCATCAGCAGTCCTTCACGGGTTTCGTCTTCCTGCAGCTGGATACCGGTCAGCACCAGCGCGCCGTTCTCTTCATGGAAGACGGAATCCCCCGCCTTCGGGGCCAGCGTGCGTTCATCCATCGTCATGGAAACCGTAAAGCTTCCCGGAATCATTCCCGCTGCGGAGAAGCGGCCTTCCGCATCGGTCACCGGTGTGTCGAAGACCTTCCCGGTATACTCGTCGATCACATACACCGTATATCCGGCCGGCGTCTTTTCGCCTTCATCGAAGAGGCCGTTGTTGTTCTCATCCAGCCAGAGCTGGCCGCTGATCGAGGCAGGTACCACAGCGCCCGCAGCCTGATCCAGCCATTCGGAACCCATCTGGACTTCCAGCGGAACCGTCTGTTCCTGTACGCCCGCCTTCAGCGGCAATGCCATGTAATCCGTCCGGCTCATCACATATCCGTCCGGGCATTTCACTGTCAGCTGATAGGTGTCCGGATGCAGCTGATCCAGCAGGAAGGCTCCGCCTTCATCTGTAACGACACTGATCGCTTCCAGGTCATTCCTGGAGGGGACCAGGCTCACGGTTACGCCCGCAAGCATTTCTTCACTGCCCCGCAGTCCGTCTCCGTCGTGGTCATGCCAGGCCGTTCCCTCGATCCTTCCCAGCAGCAGCGCGCCGCACAGGGGCGCCGCCTTTGTTTCGCCGGTCACAAAATCAAACGATTCTGTCCTGCCAGTTGTTCCCTCGCCGGAAATTTCGTTCCCGCCGGCAACTGTTTTCGCGAAAATTGCCTTCTCCGGCAGGGTGTATTCGAGATAGTAGCGGCCCGGCATGACCGCGTCAAAGAGGAATCCGCCGTCTGTTCCGATTTCCGCCCGGAAAGCCTCGCCCTCCGTTTCATGAACCAGGCGGACAATCACGCCTTCCAGTCCTTCCTCGCCGGGATCCCGCATACCATTGTCGTTCCTGTCCGCAAAGACAGTTCCCTTCACGGTGCCGGGACGGATCATACCAATATCCTTGCCGGTGACCCGCTCGCCGAGTTCCACACGGAAAGGCTCTGAATAGCCTTCGCCCTGCGTCCGGTTCAGGATCACGTTGCCTTCCCCGAGCTTGGTAAATGCATAGTTCCTTGTGGCCTGGACCTTCAGGGAGTATTCCCCGGGTGTCAGGCCTGTCAGTTCATACACGCCGCTCATGTTGGCCTTGTCCGTGGCTGCCACATTTCCGCTGGCATCCAGGATGGTGACCAGGAAGCCGCCGGCGATCCGCTCATTCCCGTCCTTCGCAGCCGAGAAGTTGTCATCGTAGTAGACGGTTCCCGTTACCGTGGCCGGGTAGATCGCGCCGATATTCATGACGCGCATCTCCGCGTCCGCCAGGGATACGTTCTGCAGCATCTGGTCCCTGCGGTCGCCCCTGGGCCCGAACAGGTTGCCGCCTTCCTCCTGCGGCGCTGCCTTGGAATAAATGCTTCCGTCATCCGGCAGGATCACCTGGATGTTGTACTTGCCCTTCCGCATGCCGGACAGGGTATACATGCCGTCCGCTCCGGACACAGCCGTGCCGACGTCCTTGTCGTCAAAGGCAAACCGGGCATGCACCTTCACTCCGGGCAGCGGAGCTTCGCCTTCGTCATATTTTCCGTTGTAGTTCGCGTCCAGGTAGCACCGGCCCACGATCTGTGTCGCCCAGTTGAAGCCGATGTTCATATCGTTCCGATCCGTACCGTTGGCATCCACATTCCGCTTGGAGTTGTCCGACGTCAGGAAAGAGCGCAGTCCGCCCTTCTGCGTATAACGGGTCAGCATCAGGCCTTCCGGCCGCCAGGCGATGGACAGTGTGTACTTGCCGGGATACATATTCCCGATCTTCCAGGTTCCGTCCTCCCCGGATTCCGTTTCGTAAACCAGGTTTTCCGTCTGGTGTTTCAGCTGGATCCGGACCCCTGGAATCCGCGCCTCGTCTTCCTTGCAGAGTCCGTCTACGGTCTCGTCCAGCCAGATGAAGCCGCCCATGGAGGAAGCCTTGTTATGGATTCCGATGCCCTGTTCCGATTCCGTTCCGGCAGCAACCGTGATGATGCCACTGGTCTGGCTGCTGTCCGCAACCGGCCTGTAGGCATTGAGCGCAATGCTGTTTTCTCCGCCGAAGGGTGTGAAATACCAGCCTTCCGGCAGATACATTTTCGTCCTGTAGTTTCCGTCCGGCAGGTCGCTGAAGACAACCATTCCGTCCGCGCCTGTCACTGCGGAAGTAAGCATTTCCCCTGCTTCATTCAGCAGGTAAACCGTAATCTCTCCTACGCCGCCTTCGGCGGAAGTGGAGGTCTGGGCACCGTTTGCATTTTTGTCGAAGAATACCTGCACCCGGATATTGCCGGTACCGGTTCCCTGCACACTGGCCGGAATCGGTTCAGGCGTGACTTCCGCCGCGGTATAAGGCGGCAGGGTGGGCGTCTGGATCGGTCCGGTCTGTACCGGCGCCTCGATGATGGGCTCATCTTCTTCGGGAATTGCTTCAGGCGTCACTTCCGCAATGATTTCCGGTTCCTCTGTCGCTGCTTCCGGAGCCGGTGTTTCAACAGCCGGTTCCGGGGTGACCGCCTGGGCTTTTCGCTGATATACCGTGACCGGGATCATCTGCGTACCGGCGCCGGAAAGATCCGCCGTCAGGCTGGCTGTGCTCAGGTCCCAGCCGGGAGCAAAGCTCTGCGGAACCGGCTCAATCCGGATCCGGTCCATGCTGTTCAGGGTCAGGGTTTCCCGTCCGGCCGCGATGGTGCCGACTTCCTGTCCGTTCTGGTAAATCCGGAAATCACCGTCAGTCGCAACGGAATTCCAGGATCCGTCCTCTGCGGGGACCATACCGGTCAGGTAAATGCCGACCGTCACCATGTCCGCATGCGCCGTCGTCCACAGGCCCATCACCGCAACGCACAGGATCAGGAGCAGAAAACGTTTTGCTTTGCTCATTTTGCTGTAAGCCTCCGATAACAGACTGTGACGCGCTTTCAGCTTTGCAGAGAGCGCGTCACAGGATATTTCACGGTTTTCCGTATCCGGTTCAGTTCGCCAGTTTCATGGAATGGCGGATCTTGTTGTATNNTATCCGCCAGTCCCCGCGGATAGCTGACATGCAGGATATACAGGGTTTTGTTCACCGTATTCACGATGATCCGGCCCGCAACACCGGTTTCTTCCTTGTTGTTCAGGTATCCCTTGTAGGCCAGGTACACACCGTTGCCGTCAATGAAGAAACGGGCGGCGGTGTCGGAAGGATCAAAGGACTTGAAGTTACCGGCGCTCCGTACGGCATCCGCCTGCGCTTTGACTTCCTTGATCAGTTCCTTTTGGCTGTAGTCCTTGCCCACGTTCACGGTGCGGATTTCAACCTTTGCCTCATAGTCCATGGAAGGATTCGGATCCGTCAGCGTATACAGATCCGCGGCGGTATCGTCCGGGATCCATCCCGCAGGGCCTTCAAAGGCCAGGCGCAGGTTGTTGGCCGTATAATTCGCGTAGGAGAAAGTAACCTTCGGAAGCGGCGTGGGGGTGGGCTTGTCCACCGGATCGATCAGCACAGGCGTCGCGCCGGCATACTCGCTCTGCATGATCGGAGCGGGCGTCACGTAGTTGCCGCCGGTCACAGCTTCCTGGTCGCCGCCCTCTTCCTGAGTGGGATCATAGCTTCCGTCGTTGAAATTGATCTGCTGCACAGTGGAAGCCTGCTGCTGCGGAACATCCGTCGGCTGCTGCACAACCGTCTGCTGGCTCGCACCGCTGTCCTGTCGGGGCTGATTCGGGAATTCCTCCTGCTGCTGGCCGCAGGCCGTCAGGACCAGGGCAGCGCACAGTACCAGAACCAGGCAAAGAATCTTTTTCGACATGTTACATCCCTCCGTTATTTGTTGTGCTCTCTTTATTCCGCGTCGTCCGTATATTTCGGGTGGTATACTCTGCGGTCCAGGCTGAAGATCTTTTCGCTGAACGCTCCGTCCGGTGTTTTGTCCTCCACGCCCTTCATGGTATTCATCCGCGCGTCCATCATATCGATCCAGTGCAGCGCTTCCGCCTCCGGGAACATCGGCGGCTTCGGGCTGCCGTATTCGCTCTCGCCGTGATGGCTCAGCAGCATATGCTCCAGCAGCACCACCGTTTCGCCGTGAATGCCCAGCCGGTCCGCCACCCGGTTCAGGTTCGTGATGCCCCGCACCAGGTGGCCCAGCAGCTGCCCGTCCCGGGTGTAATCCGTCACGTTGCCGGCCTGGTCGCTCTTCAGCTCGTCGATCTTGCCCAGGTCGTGGATGATCACGCCGGCCAGCAGCAGATCCCGGTTCAGCCAGGGATAAACCTCCAGCATGGCTTTGGCCAGGCGCAGCATGTCCGTCGTGTGGTGCAGCAGGCCGCTGCGTTCCGCGTGGTGCATCCGCTGTGCCGCCGGGAACCAGTTCAGGTTTCCGCCGGCAGTTTCCAGCATGCCTTCCGTCAGCCGCCTCAGGTTCTCGCTTGTGAAGGAAGCAACCGTATCCCGGATTTCCTTCATCATGTCCTCCGGCTTCCGGGGCGCGCAGGGAACCAGCTGGCTCATATCCACCGGATCTTCCGGGGTGCTCTTCCGCCATTTTTCCACCCGCAGCTGCAGCCGTCCGTTGTATTCCTGGATGGTGCCGCGGACTTTCACAGCGCTTCCGGTTTCCGGTACTTCCTCCAGGGGATCCCAGTTCCAGATCTTGCAGTTGATCTCCCCCGTCCGGTCGGTCAGGTTCATATCCACATAATCGTTTCCCTTGACGTCCTTCCGCTTCTCCGCGGAGCGGACCAGCAGGAATCCCTCGTACCGCATATCCTTCTGCAACTGGCAAACGGTATAATTCTCCATTCAGTCTCCTTCTGACATTCTCTTTATTCCCGTCTGATCAGAACGGGGCGTCCGTGGCCGGGCCGGTATCCCTCGCCAGATTTGCGAACGTGGTGTATTCGCTCAGCCATGCCAGTTTCACTGTCCCCAGAGGGCCGTTTCTCTGTTTGGCGATAATCACTTCGCCGATGTTCCGGTCCTCCGTTTCCTTGTTGTAGTATTCCTCCCGGTGCAGGAACATGACCACGTCCGCGTCCTGCTCAATGGAACCGGAATCCCGCAGGTCGCTCAGCACCGGCCGCTTGTCCATCCGGTCCTTGTTGGCGCGGCTCAGCTGCGCGCAGGCCACCACCGGGACCTTCAGGTCCAGGGCGATCGCCTTGAGCTGGCGGCTGATTTCGCTGACTTCCAGCTGGCGGTTTTCCACCCGGCCGTCCGCCCGCATCAGTCCCAGATAGTCCACAACAATCAGGTCCAGTCCCCTGTCCATCATCAGGCGCCGGCAGCGGGACCGCAGCTGGCTGGGCGTGATGCCCGCCGTATCATCGATATACATGGGCGCGGCCGCCATGGGTGTCATGGATTTGGCCAGCTTCATCCAGTCCTCCGTGGAAACGGTTCCCTTCCGGACCCGCTGCATATCCACCCTGGCGTCGGAGCACAGCACACGCATGGCGATCTGCTCCCGAGGCATTTCGAGGGTGAATACCGCCACTTTTTTGCCCTGGTTCAGACTGGCATGCGCCGCAATGTTCATCGCGAAGGACGTCTTTCCCATGGAAGGACGGGCACCCAGCACGATCAGTTCGCCGCTGTGCAGGCCGGTCAGGTAGTTGTCCAGGTCAATGAACCCGGTGGGCACGCCCGCGATGGCGCCCTTCAGCTTCGCCAGCTCCTCGATCTGGTCATAGGCCCGGATCACCACTTCACCCAGCGGCTGGAGGGCTTCCCCGTCCGCCCGGTTCATCACGATGTCAAAGATGGCCTTTTCCGCGGAAGCCAGCGTATCCTCCAGCGGCGTCTGCTGCCGGTAGCACTCGCCGGAGATTTCCCGGCAGGCACCGATCAGCTTCCGCAGGGTGCTCTTCTCCCGGACGATATCGATATATGCCTTGACGTTTGCGGAAGTCGGCACCGCGTTCAGGATCCGCATCAGGGCTGCGTCTCCGCCGATGCCCTCCAGCGTACCGCGCCGGACCAGTTCTGTATGCACGGTCACCAGGTCAATCGGCGTGTGGTTCCGGTTCAGCTCAGCCATCACCAGGAACAGTTCCCGGTGTTCCGGCAGATAGAAGTCCTCCGCCTTCAGCAGTTCCATGGCCCGGAGCACGGCGGTGCTGTCCTGCAGCATTGCGCCCAGGACGCTGACCTCCGCCTCATTGCTGTGCGGCGGTACAACCCCGTTCAGATTCTGCTCCTGTTCCATATAACGACCTTCCACCAACAATTAATCCCAAAACCTTGATTTACTTCTTGATGGGCTGCACATCCAGCTTCATCTTCGTGGTGATTCCGGAATACAGCCATACGGAAATCTCGCGGATGCCGGTCTCCCGGATCGGATCCCCGATATCGATCTTCCGCTTGTCCGCCTTGATGCCGTGCTGCTTTTCCAGCGCTTCCGCCACTTCCGCGCTCGTCACGCTGCCGTACAGGCGGCCTTTGTCGCCGCATTTGACTTCCAGCACGATCACCTTGTTCTTCAGCAGCTCTGCCTTAGCCTGGGCTTCCGCCTTCAGCTCCGCTTCCCGCGCGTCCTGCGCGGCGCGCTTGCGCTCGATTTCCTTCAGCGTACCGGGTGTCGCTTCCGCCGCCAGCTTCTGGGGGAACAGGAAGTTCCGGGCATACCCGTCGCTGACCGTCAGGATATCATCCCGCTTGCCCATGTTCCGGACATCCTTCAGCAATACGACCTTCATTCCTGATCAGCCTCCTCTTTCGGACGCAGATGACGCGCGTCCCTGCGTTGATCTATCATTCCCATAATCATCGGAATCAGCGGCAGGATCACCGACAGCACCACGGACCAGATATTCCGGGCCGCGGAGCGGATTCCCATCCGCTTGCCCATCCACTGCATCCAGCAGATTCCCTGGAGGATGAATGCCACGCGGAAAACCTCCGCGCACAGCCGTCCGAGATAGGCACCGATTCCATCCTTTGCCAGCAGGGCAACCACCCAGCCAATGCACAGGGCGAACACCGCCAGTCCCATCCTGCGGGGCATATACCACTGCTCCATGGGAGAAAATTCACCGCGTTCTCCCCGCTTCCGCCGCATCCAGTCCGGCAGCACCGTGCTCAGCAGCACGGTAATCGCCGTATGCAGCACCACCGCGCTGCACAGGGCGGACGGCAGGAGCTCCTCGATTGATACCCGCAGGCTGTAAAGCATCTGAACCCGCGTCTGCGCAGCGATCATCACGTTTCCCATCACGCGGACCGCCGGGATCAGCGCGTCCGTCCCCGACAGGCGGATGTAGCCTGCGCTGTAGGCGCGCAGCAGCAGATCCGTGCTGTTCGGGCTGTGGTCCACATAGTCACAGGCCGCCTGCGCCAGGCCGTTCACGATCTGCCCGCCGGTAACCTGCAGCAGGATGATCAGGCCGGTGCACCAGACCGCCAGGCATACCGCGGTACGGAGTGCCGGGCGAAGCAGCTTCCTGCGCATCGGAAGGCAGGCGGTCAGCCCGGTCCCGATACACCAGAGCAGCACCACCGGCAGCGCCTGCAGGGGAAAAACCTTCCATCCTGCCACGCCAGCCAGCACGCACATGGACGCGGTTACCGGCCAGGGGTGCAGCGCCCCCGTAATGGAGGCGGCTACCGGCAGCAGGAGCTGCAGTGCCAGCACCGGAACCGTCCACGTATTCGGGTCCATTCCAGGCACCAGCGCGATCACCAGAGACAGCACAGCCATCACTGCAGGGGCAATCCATATCTGCCCGCTGTTTTTTTCGGCCACGCCGTCTCACCTCCACACGCATAACATATCACTTTATTGTATCCCATTTTGGCCCAAAAAGCAACAAAAAAACCGGGCGGAACCGCCCGGCTTTCCTTATCCTTCCGGTATTTTCCAGATCGTTGCCTCCCCGTTTTCAAAGACCTTCCGGTACATGCGGTCCAGCGCGTCCTCATCCACGTCGTACTCGCTCCGCTCATAGGAAGAAACATAGATATATCCGGTATTGTATTTCTGGGGAATCTCAGGGAAGCTTTCCGGATCCTCGAAGAACATCCGGATATTCTGCTGCCGCTCCCAGGTGTCGAATCCGTGCCAGTACAGCCACAGGTCCGGCCCGCAGACCACCGTCTTCCCGCCAATGGACAACACCGGATTCAGGTGCTGCGTTCCCGAAAGGAACACCGCGTCCTTCTCCGTCTGGTCCCGGGCGAACTCCCCGGCCTCCACTGACGCGCTGCTGAAGGCCACGTAGTCGCTCACGCATTCCCGCCAGATCGTCAGCCCGGCGCTCAGGAAGGTGATCACCGCGGCGATGACCGCCAGCACATAGCGGCTGCGCAGGCCCTTCAGCTTCTTCCAGATGATGGCGCACCAGTCCGCCACGATCAGGCAGCACAGCAGCCAGGCCAGATACAGGAGCTTGTTGTTGTCGTATTCGTTCGGCTGGAAGCGGATGAATTCCGCCGCCAGGATGATGGGCAGCGCCATGGCGAAGAGCCGGCGGTTCCGCGGCGTCTTGTCAAACAGCGCTGCGATCAGCGCCAGGAACGGCAGTCCGATATTCTTGACGTAGAACCAGATATACAGGTCCCGCATACCGCGTCCCGACGGGTTGTTCACCCAGTTGAACTGGAATTGCAGGAAACTGTGTCCGGCGCCTTCCTGGAAAGCCTGCCGGAAGGTAAACAGGATCAGCTGCGGGGCGGCAAGCACCGCGGTGATTCCGGCATAAACCAGGTACGGCCACAGGATCTGCCACCGGGTGCGGCGGATCATCAGGGCATCCGGATCCCCGTGGATCCAGTCGTAAATCATTGCGCCGAAGGAGGCCAGCGCCAGCGCCAGGAAGCTGTGGGTATGGATCAGCGGAAGAGCACCGGCCCAGATCCCCAGCAGGATCAGGCCCCGGACCCCGTTGCCGGGATCCCGCTTTTTCGCGCGGAAAACAGCATCCAGCAGGTAGAAGCACGGGAACACCGCGCACCAACCGCCCAGCAGCGTCCGCTGGGGAACCATCAGGTCACAGATCACGTTGGACCAGCGCAGGTTGTTCGGATCCGGCTGGTTCGTCGGCGTCTTGTAATACCCGGTCAGGATATTCTGTATCCGTTCGCCGACAATCTCAAAGTATCCGCCGCTCCAGCTGCCTCCGGCCAGGTCAAAGTCATACAGGAAACCGAGTCCGCCGTT
>LXOW01335432.1_pt1 | contig 15926 bp, 7 predicted proteins | sample 1368591 | NCBI WGS metagenome assembly LXOW01 (sample SAMN04884650, study PRJNA319009) | bovine gut metagenome | isolation source: Cow rumen | host: Bos taurus | place: Italy: Legnaro (PD) | collected 2014-07-09 | reverse complement strand
GTATTATAATCCGCCGTTTAATCCGCCATTTAATCCGCCATGCTTATACTGAGTTGAATAAATAATGGTCATAAACTGGCTGGCGGTTGATTTAAACACGGGCCTCAATTCATCTCTATAGCCATCCAAGACCCTTGTCTCGTTCATGATACGTTTCAGGCCGCTGCCTCGTTTCTCCATAAAATCCAACTGAGCCATCACATCTGCCAACACTGGGTTTCTTCTTTCCGACGAGATTTCCTCCAACGCTAAGTCCTGTATCTTCTGACCGCTGTACATGCCTCCAGGCGAGGCAACAGTAATTCTGTCATCATAAATGTCCAGATGTACCTCTCCACCCATCACCGTGTAATCCCGATGGATAAAATGGTGTAAATGTCCGCAAAGAAAGAGAAAGACGAGGAAATGGAATATGCAAAATGCTGATTCATACCAGATTGTTTGACAATGCAAAGATACATATTTTTTCGATAAAATGAAAATAGTTATTTTTGCGCCATGTTTTTTTATGCAATCGCAAGAATCGTCTTTGAAACGAGTACTTTACATCGATTGAACTGCGCCAGAATTGCGTCATGTTTAATTTAATTGAATCGTTTGACCAATCGATTACAAAATTTTATATATACAATAAAATTTGTTTCATCAATTTTAATTTGTTATGGCAACACCATTTATCGATTTCAGACCCGCACAAGTCATGCAAAACAAAGAAGTCTATATTTGCTACTATGTTCTTGACCCGACCAGCGAGAAACTCAAGCGTATGCGTATACGTTGCAATCGCATCAAAAGCCCAAAGGAAAGGAAGAAATATGCGGCATTGTTGTGCTCAGAGGTTAACCGAAAGCTCTATAATGGTTGGAATCCACTGATTGGCGAGGATTCCTCATCCACAAAACGGGTCTCTATTGTGGAAGCGGCCACCAATTATGTCCATCAGAAAGAAAAAGATCTCAGGAAAGACTCTGTGCGAAGCTATCGGTCAAAGTTGTCGTTCTTTATTAGATGGTGTGAGAAAGCAGGTGTGTCTGATTGGCTTTGTGGACGTTTCACCAGCGGTCATGCCGCAAATATCCTTGACGAATATGGCTGTGGAGGAAGGAGCACATACGCCTTCAACAGCATGCTCCAGTTTCTGAAAAGCCTGTTCAGGTCGTTTGTCTCCGACGGCATTGCATCGCACAATCCGTTTGCCGCATTCAAAGGAAAAAAGAGGGAGGTCAAGCGCAGGGTTACCATCCCCAAACAAGACCGTAAAAGAATTCTCAATTACCTCCACAAGAGAGAGATGAAGGAGTATGTGGCCATGGTTCGCTTGTGCTTCAAATATCTAATCCGTCCCAAAGAGATACTTATGCTTCGGATTTGTGACATTGACTTCGACGGTGGCCTTCTCCGTATTCCGCCCGATGTGTCGAAAAACCATACCGAACGTACTATAGCGCTTGGCTATGACGTGATGAAATATTTCCAAGAACTGCGGAAGGAAGACTGCAACTCAAACGATTATATTTTCTCCACAGATTTCAAACCTGGGCACCGACTCTATACCACGAAGAATATGTTTGCCACTTGGAAGACAATGAGAGAAAGGCTGGAGATGCCGAATACTTACCATTTCTATTCGCTCAAAGATACCGGTATCACCGAGATGCTGGAATCAGGAATGCCTTCGAAGTTTGTGAAAGATCTTGCCGGTCACCACTCGCTATCCATGACAGAAAGATACCTGCATATTTCTGATGCCAGAAGGATTCTGAAAGCCAATACGGTACGGTTTTGACTATTCCGTAGGGGCTGTTGGATTCTCGGAGTCTGAAGGATTGTGCACGATGACATATCCACCACTTTTCTTACTTCCCCTATGTTTGATGCGTCCTCGCTTTTTGAGTTCAAAGAGGCAACGCTCAACAGTACTCAGCGAGTAATCCGTCCCGGCAATAATATCTGCTGAATTGCAATTGGGGTTGATTTCTATAAAGGAAAGCACCTCTTTAATCTTTTCATCCGAAGGCGTTATGGGTTTTCGTTTGACCTCTGGACGAAGTGTTTTCTTGGGAATATTTTTGCCACTTGCTATAGCTCTGTATCTCAAAATACCTTCAATAATCTTTTTGGTCATATCTTCTTGGTTCCTGGGTTCTAACTTGAATGTAGTAGGTTCATTCTCCCAAGGCAATTTTTTCATGCTCACCATATTGTCTTTGCATGACTTGATGTATCGGAATGGCACCAATATGGTAGTTGTTATGCGGATAAAATCCCCCTCTCCGAACAACTGTTCAAGATGCTTCATGGAACCAAGTCTTGTGTATTTCTTGTTTTGCACTGTATGGATTACGGTGAAATTTCCTTGCTGATGACAATAAAAAATTTTGTCAATATCGACTAGATGAATATTGTTGTCTTTGTCCGTAACATCGAGTTTCCTGACATAATGATAAACAACCTTTACCTCTTTTTCCAATGCTTGCTGATAATGTTGACGCTCTCTGAGCAGATACGGGAAGAGATTTAATGCAAGATTGCGCTCAAAAGTTAAGAAAAGAATTTTTGAAAAGAAACTAACGGGACCAACAAATTGGACAACTTCTGCATTACATAATACAATATAAGGATATGCAATGGCTAAATCTATAAGCCCTGTCACAAGAACAATAAGTACCAGTACAAACCAATATGTAACATGTGATTTTTTTTGGTAAAGTTTAGGATAAAGTAGAAAATAATTGCAATACAGTGAAGCTAATAACACAAGTCCAGAGATAGACTCCTTGAGGAAACTACCAGCGTATGGACGCAGATATGAGTTTCGTGCAAAAAACCAAAGAGTTGTTGTGCAAAAAAGAATGTTCAGCAAAATGATAATAACAGTGTTTAAGCGTTTCATAGAGTTTTCTATTATATATGATGGCAAAGATAGTTATTTTTCCAACACGATTAGTGGGCTCTTTAATCCTTCATGTGAGTTTTTTGTTTTTCCCCTCTCATTCCTTAAAAATCAATGTTTTTATAACATGTTATTAATCAGCGAAATACCCCCCCCCTAAAAAGGGTTATTTTCATTACTGCTTTGTGGTTTTGTGGCGAGGGTTCACATTTATGGTGAGAGGGATATAATATTGCTCATGCAGATTGTATTTTTGTCGTCAAAAAACGACTAAAAAACACTAATCAAAAAACAAAACACAAATGAAAAAAGTATTGACTTTGACACTGCTTGCGGTCATGATTTTGGGCTCATGCAAGAAAGAGAGAACCCAGACGGTTACATCTGAACAATCACTCAACTATATGGTAGCATTACGTGATGATGGGAAGACAGAAAATTCAACATTCCTGTTAGCACTTGGTTTGGGACATAGCGGCAAAAATTGCAAAGGGTGTTTTATGGTCGATGGCCAACTCGTTCACATTAATTGTATGGGAGCAGGTAACGATTGTGCGGTAACAGCAACTGTCCAACTTCAGCGTTTGGGAAGCACAATAACTGCCACTACAATGGATACTTTTAATCTGACTACGGAGAATTTCTTCCTTATGCCAGATCGCTCGTTGCTCACTGAGGACGAGAAAGGTCTACCTGTTTATCTGAATATTCCAGCCCAGCTGGTGTACAGAGACAGTTCCTCTCTGCAGTTCACTTTTACGGGATTATTTTACAGCGATACTGCAGCATACGGGAATTATTAATCAATCGGTGGGATGATTTCCCGTTTTCACAGTGACTTTGTTTACACTTTTGTATTACATTAAAAATGATATAGTTATGAGAAAAACAATTGTGCTTTTGATCTTTGTCTTGGCGATGTGCTTTCAAATCGTTCGGGCTCAAGTGCCGTCCGCTACCGTTTGGCTTCGTGCTGACAGTGCGGACTTGAATGCTCCCGTATGGGTTGATGTGTCAGGGAACGGTTTTCATGCCGAGCCCTCTGCCGGCACACTCCCTGCCGAGTTTTCCCGCATGAACTTCAACAAATGCTTTGAGTTCTCCAATGGGGAGTATTTCAGCCTGCCTGTTGGAACCAATGATTCCAGACAGGCGGACGTGATTGTAGTCTATGAGACCTACGACAGCACTGCGGAGAACGCCTTGTGGCAATTGCAGATAGATTCCGCCAAGCGTGTGGGTCAGACTACCCAGCGCATTCTGAATGACAATGGGCAAATCATATATGACAGCATAAACAGAATGAAGCCCGTCATCAACTATTTGGCTCAGTCGTGGCGCACACCGGAGACGATTTCTCCCATGTTGACACTTTGCATGGCGGATTCACTGCCATTGAATGGCAAGATTGCCGAGGCGTTGTATTTCGACCACCGTATCAGCGACACCGCTGTCATCCAGTGGATTAGCTATCTGGCCGTGAAATATGGCATCACCTTGGCTCAAACAGACTACCTTGACAGCCGTAAGAATGTGATATGGGATTACACAGGCTACCCGGACTATTGCGGTACCATTGCTGGATTGGGCAGAGATGACAGTACGGGCTTATTCCAAAAACAGACCTATTTCGCTGACGGACAAATCATAATGGGCATTGGCAGTTTGGCAAATACCAATGAGGAGAACACCTCCATTATTGCCGATGGGGATTTCCTTATCATGGGCATGGATAGTAGTGCATTGCAACACCATGTGGAATTGTACACCCAAAGTGGTGAGACCTACGAGGTCATTGGCCGCAGCATGATGCAGGCCACAGGTGATGTCATGACCTATAACACTTTTTTGTGGCTTGACACCAGTGCCGTGCAGGACACTGTTGTGCCTGTGCTGCTGATAGACCGAAGTGGAAGCGGTGATTTCCTTGCATGGGAGATTGATATGGTATGGCCGATTATAAATGACAGCCTTGGTTATTATGTTTACGACAATATTCATTGGGATACAGATATGAATGGCAGAGATGCCTTTTGTTTCGCAGTTCGTATGCCAGAAGAGAACGCAGCCCCCAGGATGGCAACAGCTGATACCTTTCCCCTTCTCTTAGAAGGGGTGGCCGAAGGCCGGGGTAGTGACGCAGATGTCACGGCGAAGCCGTACCTTAATGAGGAAAAACGCAGTCTCCAACAAGAGCCCGAAGGCCAACACACCTCCACCTACCACCTATTCCCCAACCCCAATCACGGGAAGTTTACTGTTGAAATCGCTTATCCGATGGGACAGGATGTTACCGTGACAGTGTATGCGTCTGATGGAAAAAAAGTTATGGTGATGAGTGGCAAGGGGCAAAGCAACTACCGCTTTGAGGGACAGATGGAAACGTCAGGACACTATCTGATCGACATCATTTCCGCAAGTGAGCGAAAACAGTTGAAGATGGTGGTGAATTGACAATTACGGGATTACAGAAATTTGACATGTAGGCGACTGCGTCCTCGCAGTCGCAAAAAAGACGTAAAATTATGAAACAATATTTATTGATGATAATAGCGGGTTTGGTGGCACTGATTATGGGACTGTTCACCATTGAGAAACCCACAAATCCCATAGAGCCACGCGGTCGTTCGGCTCAACCATATACATTATCAAGCACCCATAACAATGAATTAACATTGATGTCGCAAACCAACAAAACGGCGAACTATGTAGAGACGTTTCATGAAACGTCTCTACAAACTGTGCATACGGTTGATTCATCCGCATTCTTGCCGTCAACCCTGGTGTCTCAAACGGTTCCCGATCCTTATTTTGCCCCTGCTCCGCTACCGTTACTGCCACTGGAGGCCATGTCGGAGGTGTCGCCGTCGCAATTGCCCCCATTGGATGCGGGCATGGTGAATGTGACGGGAGATGTGGCAGGATACCGTGTAGAGACGCGGTGCACCACGTCTCTACAAACGTACACGGGTTTTGCCCTTGCCATCCCCTACGACCCCATGTTGTTGCCTCAAGGCTTTACCGAGGATGACATACAGACCTATGTCTATGACAAACAGTATCACCGTTGGGTGGCCATCCAGCGTGATTCTGTGAATACGGAAGCATTGCTGGTATGCTCACGGTTCAGACCATGGGAGAAAGGAATGCCAGGAAGTCAGGAAGACATGAGTAATCCTCAGGATGTTCTTGCGCAGGCACAAAGTATGATGTCCATGAATACGCAAGGTGACGGTGGCGGAGACTCTCCTCTGGACTTCATCAATGCGGTGTTGAAGACTCCCGAGATGCCGGAGACATCCGCTTACACTCCTACAAGCATCAAGGAGTTGAAGGCTGCCGACCCGTTGGAGGGGCTGACACTGATGCAGCCGCCCACCGCCAACAACAGCGGTACGGCCAACATGAGTTACCCCATTGAGATACCTGCGGGACGGCAGGGAATGCAGCCCAATCTGGCGTTGACCTATAGCAGCGGTGGCGGCAACGGCTGGCTCGGTGTGGGCTGGGACATCTCCATCCCTTCCATCACGGTGGAAACCCGTTGGGGCGTGCCTAGATACGACAGCGACGAGGAAAGCGAGGTGTATGTGTATGAGGGTGAGCAGCTGGTGTCAAAGGATGCCAATGGCGAGTTCCGCAAGATGCGCCATCGCACCAACGAGTATCTTCAGAGACAATCGGGTCATGTACAGTTCTGGCCCCGCAAAAACGAGGTGTTTGATAGTATTGTACGTCATGGAAGTGGACCAAACAACTACTGGTGGACAGTGACCCACAAGAACGGTGTGACGGACTATTACGGCCGATATGCAGTCGGTGATGGAGTGGACAACAGTTGTGTCTTGCGTGTGGATACAGGCAATACTTCTGGTGCCATCGCCCACTGGGCATTGGCGGAGAGTGTTGACCCGTTCGGCAACAGTGTGAGATACTATTATGATGTCGTGAAGATGTACAATGGCAAGCAGATATATGTTGACAGCATCAGTTACACCTGTTTCAACAATGACACTGTTTCTGAAAACGGCTATTACAGTGTTGTTTTTGTCAGGAGTGATGACAGAGAAGATATTATATCTTCATGTAACAGGGGCTTCAAAGAGGTAATAGCCTCTAAACTATGCTACATTAAGGTAAGAGGTGATTCGGTGTCAGTGCGAAGTTATGGATTTTATTCCAAGAATGACAGCATCCAGAGCAATTATAAAACACGGTTGAAATCCTTTTTCAGGATTGACGGACCTACGAATTATTTCGACGAGGACGGGGATTATCAATGTGGGGAAGGGGGAGTAAAGATACAAAACAATATGTATATCTATGATTTTGAGTATTATGATGCTCCCACCTCAGTATTTGGCAGTCCGGTCTCCGTCAGTTTGGAAGATGATGAGATAGAGACACCGTTAAGCGTTTTGCCAGGAAACAATAGTGAAAAGGCTTCTGCCTTAGGTGCTACACAGGGAATGAGTTGGAGCGCCGGCGGGACTGCCTCTGTCGGTTTAGGGCCTGTGGTATGCTTGACTTCTGCCAGTGTGGGCGGTAATTTTGATTACAGCCGTTCGGAAAGTGAGGAACTGTTGACAATGATAGACCTTGACGGTGATGGTTTGGCGGACAAGGTTTTCAAAAAGAATGGCAGCATTTATTACAAACGTCAATTTAAGATAGATGAGTACACTTTTTCCTTTGGGGCACCCATTCTGATAGAGGGCCTTTCAGATTTTTTAAAAGAAAGCAGCAGCACAACAACATGGGGTTTGCAGGCATCTGCCGGTTGTGCCTACAGCGGAGGATGGCCTACCACCAAGTCCACCACATCAATATATTTTGCCGATGTCAACGGGGATGGTCTTCCCGACCTGATCACCGATGATGGCGTTTTGTTCAATATCACTCCTAAAGGAGGAACGGTACAGTTCAAATCGTACTATACCATTTATGAGGAGAATCAGCAGGCAGGTGGAATTCCAGAAACCGTAACTGTGGGTTCGACCTCCGATTGCGGTGGCATCATATTCGATGGAGAGGTCAACGACAGTGTGGTGTGCCGATATGATTTGGAATTGGACACAGTTGTTGATTTCAAGACAGACAGTCTTGTTATAAAAGCTTATATTGATAGCCTTGAGGCCACGGGAGAATACGAAATAGTACTGCATAGCTTGTATGGCAACACTTTCGTTTATGTGTATCACAAGGTTCTGCGATGTGAACCTGTGCTATTGGATCCTGACATTGATGCAGTGAAGGTATGGGTAGCCCCGAAAGACGGTAAGATTACCATTAAATCGTTTTTCATGTTAGATATTGACACCGCTAGAGAAGAGTTCAGGCAATCACACTACGCCAATGGGGTGAGATATACCATTCAACAGGAGCAAGGTGTCAAAAGGATTTTGCCATCCTTTGACTTATTGTCTATGAGAAGTGTTGAGTTGTATAACCGAACTGTTCCAAGGGATTCTGCTCTCATTCCGATAAACACAAACCACACGACGGAGGTGAAGGCGGGGGATCTTCTCTTTTTCCGCTTGCAGTCGAGAGGAAATAGAAAATTTGACCATGTCAAATGGCAACAGGAAATAAAATATGATGATTGGAGTGGGAATGACTTTCATGGTATGCCTAATTGTTGCTACAACTCTGTTGAGGATTTTGTGGTCAGTGGGGAGAAATTCTTCGGTGCCTACAAATTCGGGATTGTCGAAATTGACGTGGATATACATACCACTGATGTGGGAACCCCAGGCGTGTTGCAAATTAACAGTTCTTCCCCATTCAGTGTCTCTCCTGGTGGCAGTTATTTTCCAGTATTGATCCCCATTGTCAGTAATATGAGCACTACTTTGAGTTATAATTCTCCAGTACTTGCCGATGATACAATTGCCTTTGTGCTGAACGCCCCCGCCAGCAAATGGGGCAATATCGAAATTCGTCCACATGTCAGATACCGCTATTTTGACACATTGTCCACCAGCCCCCTTGTGACAGGATGGGATACTTTAGATTATTATCCCCCAGTTGCCTACTTCTCCATATATGATTACCTGATGGGCTTGCTTCCCATGGGGAATATAGATCAGAATCTGATGGAAGCTTACCACCGCTATTTCGGCCCATTGTACCGTGGCTGGGGTCAGTGTGGCTATAACAACAGCGCGGAAGGCGGAGCGTCCATCAATGATTTGATAAAGATCAAGACTTTTCATCTGACAAACTATGATCAGGTTGACACTGCGGCCATCAATACCTCTATAAGCGAGAGCGATGTGAGTAATAACAACTCCCAGGAGGGCATGTCAAACTACTATGCCTCAAACAATATGTACAATCCCATGAGCGACACAAGATGGATAGAGATGGAGCCAGACAGCCGCCATTGGATATGGAAAGGCTACGGCAACATCAACTATGTGGGAAGAAAGTTGATGAGTAATACCCGTCATCCTGAATTTGCCGATGCGGATCCTGCTACTGCGGCCATTCCTGAATATGACTATCCTATACCTGTTGTTGATGGTGGCGTTCCTAAAACTATCCGCAAACAAAATGAGTCAAAACTGAAAAACCATTCCCTGAATGCGTCTATTCAATTTGTACCCATATCTGTGGGAGCTTCAATCTCTGATGGAGACAATACCATTTTGACCGACTACATGGATTTGAACGGCGACCGCTATCCCGACATTATCGGTGGGGTGACCGTTCAGTATTCCACTCCGTGGGGAGGACTTGGGGAGACGAGGGTTAATGGAGGAACTACCATGTCGAACACCCTCTCCGACGGACAAACTTTCGGTGCCTCCTATTCCTTACCAAAACGCGGAACCTCCAACAATCCCAAGAGTTCCAAAATATCCTTTGACGGGGCAGGTAATGTAGGTGCAAGTCATGGTAGCGGGCAAGATGAAACAGCATGCACATTTATGGATATGAATGGGGATGGACTGCCCGACAAGGTCAGTAATCTCGGAAATGTACAGCTCAATACCGGCTATGTGTTTTTGCCAAGCGAATCTTGGAATTATACGGATATCAGAAAGGGAAAGAGTGAGAATTTTGGTTTGACAGGGGGAGCCAATTTCAATGTGGGACAAGCCAGCATTGGAGGTGGACTTGGTATCAACAGGTCAGAGAACAACACGGAGGAAATGCTCCTTGACATGAATGGAGACGGACTGCCCGACAGGGTAAATATCACGGCTACTTCCGGGATTGAAATCATGTACAACATGGGTAACGGGCGATGGTCGGAAATCCATAGCTGCAATCAAATTGACCAACTCAGCTATGGAAGCTCTTTCAGCAAGTCCATCAACGCTTCCGTCACCTTAGGGTTTACCTTCTTCGGTTTCCTGAAAGTCTGTGCGGGTGTGTCTACAGCACCATACAACAGCAGTTTCAGCAAGGATAGAATGCAATTGACGGATATAAATGGCGATGGTTATGTTGATTATGTGTATTCTGATGCGGAGACTCTGATGACAGTAAAATATAACCAAATGGGTAAGACCAATCTGCTGAGGAAAGTGACCAATTTCACGGGCAGTACTGTGGAACTGGACTATCAGATGCCGCTGCCCACCTTCGACAAGCCCCAGCGTAGTTGGAATCTGTCAGAAGTGAGAACCTTCAGTGGTGACACTGCCAATGTCGTTGGAGGCAACCGTGCGTTGACACGCTTCAGCTATGCTCACCCAAATTATAACCGGTACGAGCGTATGGACTATGGCTACGACTCGGTGGTGACTAAACAGTATAACACGGATGTAAGTGACAGCACACTGTACCGCTACACCGTGGAGGAGTTTGAGAACAAGGTCTTCAACAAGCGTGGACGCAAGATCCGCCAATGTGTGTATGATGCGGAAGGACATCCGTATATTGAGACCATCTACAATGCAAGTCTTGCCGACCTGAACCATCCCGACAGCGTTTATGGCGAAGATTGTCCTGCTTACGTGTTCGTGAAGGAGGAAGCGGAGATACGCAATCACTACGAGGGCGGCAATACCCCGGGACTGACTACGGTCATACTGCGCTCATACGACAACAAACGGAATATCATAGCCTATACTTATTTGGGAGACACCACTAGAACTGACGACTACTTCAAAGCGGAGATAGAATACGCCACGGGTATGGGACACAACCTGATTTCTCTTCCCACACAGATCGAGGTGAGAAACACCAACCACGACCTGTTGCAGAAACGTACCGCTTCATACGGCACGAAAGGTCAATTGGAGAATCTGACACAGTATAACACAACGGATAATGCGGAATATGAATTCGCTCACGACATGTACGGCAATCTCATGCATTCCGTGCTGCCTGCCAACCTTAACGGTGAGCGGCTTGGGTTCTCTTACACCTACGACAGCATTATACACACTTATCCCGTAAGAGTACAGAACGAGTCTTTGGGCTATTATTCCTCAGCTGAATATGACCTCCGTTTTGGCAAGCCTTCCCGAACGACTGACATCAATGGCAATGAGATGCGCTATGAATATGATGAAACGGGTAGGACGGTGAAGATAACCGCACCCAACGAGCTTGCTGACAGCTTGCCATACACTATCAGAATGAGATATATGCCACACAGAACGCATCTCCCTGTTCCGGAAAACCTATACTCTTGTGCACGTACCGACCATTATGATCGTTCGCATCCCGATGACCCCATCTCCACCGTGCTGATTTGTGACGGTTGGGGAAGGTTGCTGCAGACCAAGAAGGATGCGGAAATCAGTGGGCTGGAAAAGAGTATTGTGACGGGCAAAGTGACCTACGACTGCTTCGGCAGGACCATCGCGCAATACCACCCAGTGACACAGGATACGGCATATTATTCGGATTATGACACCGACTATGACCCACTTACTTTGACTGAAACCCATTACGACATTCTCGACCGACAAACCAAGGTGAAGCTGCCCAATGGCGACAGCACCACCACTGCTTACGGTTTCGGTATTGCATCCGCGGACAGCCGCAGATGTCTCCGTACTGAGGTGACAGACCCCAAGGGGAATACCATGACCACACTTACCGAGGGACGGGGCCTGCAAGTGGCCACCTTAGCTCCGGGAAACACCGTGACCTCTTTTGTATATGACCCTATAGGACGGCTGATTTCCACTACAGACCCAAGCAATTTCACCACTACCTACAGCTACGATATGTTAGGCCGTATGACCCAGCGCACTCATCCTGATGCGGGAACTGACACTTACGTCTATGATGCGGCGGGCAATATGACCTCGCATACCAACGGCAAAGGTGATGTCGCACAATATGACTATTATTACAACCAACTCACTGATGTGAGTTATCCTGCCTATTCTGCCAACAATGTGCACTACACTTACGGAGCTATGGGCGCAGCGCATAATAGGGCTGGCAAGATAGTGACCCAGGAGGACGCATCCGGCTGGCAAGAGTTTTTTTATGGCAAAATGGGCGAGGTTACGAAAAATATACGTACTTTTGCATTGCCGTATGAAACCAAAACCTATACCTTCGCCATGGAATATGAGTATGACTCTTGGAACAGAATACAGAATATGACCTACCCCGACGGGGAGAGAGTATACTATGAATATAACTGTGGCGGTGTGTTGCAGCGGATTGTAGGAGAAAAGGGCAATCAAACGAACATTTATATAGACTCATTATATTACAATAAATTTGAATTGAAAGAACGGGTGTTGTACGGCAACGGCAGCAAGATTCTTTATGAGTATGACATACTGTTGCGTTTGGACTCATTGACAGCATACGATGGAGACGCCCCCCGTCATCTGTTGCAGGCGATAAAGTACAACTATGATGCGGCAGGCAATATCACTGGTATCACAAACAGTGCGGGTGCGGTGAACGGTCTGGGAGGTCTCTACCATGTGGAGTACAGTTACAATGGCCTATACCGCATGACTCATGCCGAAGGCTGGCACGGAAGTGAAAGTAACTTCTATGACATGCAGATGGGTTATTATCCCAATGGCCGCATACAGCATAAAAAACTCGCCCGACCAAATATTGGCTGCCGCGATTGCACTTGTATATACGACAATGGCTATAACTATGTTTCCGGCAACAGACCGAGTCGTATAGAGCCAATACCCATACCCACCGAACAGCCCGGAGGAGGACTAATAATGCCAGGACCCGGAACCGGATCTGGTGACCCTATCACAGTGCAAATCAACTATGATTATAGTTTCCAGTGGGATGGAGCAGGCAATATGACACGGCAAACGGACAATATCCACAATTCGGTGCGGCAGTTGAGCTGGGATGCAGAGAACAGGCTGCAGGGTGTGAGAGACAACAACTATTTATCCCTGTACCAATATGACGCCAACGGTGAGAGAACATACAAATTGACTGGCCAAGGTTACACACAAATCATTAACGGTGTGCCTACTCGTCTATATGCACTGACCAGTGCTACACTATATGCCTCGCCTTATCTGGTGGCCAATCAGAAGGGCTACACCAAGCACTACTATGCCGAAAGCGAGCGCATAGCCAGCAGGATAGGCGGCGGGGGAATAATTGAAATTGATTCGCCTATTGTGAGACGGGAGGATGTGAAAAAGAAGGTATTGGATTTGAATTCCCCCCATCTGAAAAAAGTGTTGGATTGTTTGCAAAGGCCTGAGGTGTATTTAAAAAACACATTAGAAGATATATACAGGTATAAAGATATTGTTGAACACGAGGATGAAGGCTACTGGTACCACCCTGACCACCTCGGCAGCAGCAGCTGGATAACCGACAAGTCAGGTTCCGCCGTGCAGCACCTGCACTACTTGCCTTGGGGCGAGGACTTTGTTGATCAACGAAGCACCAACTGGAACGCTATGTACACTTTCAGTGCCAAAGAAAAAGACACCGAGACGGGGTACTCATATTTTGGTTCAAGATATTACAGCTCCGACCTGAGCATCTGGCTGAGCGTTGACCCGATGAGTGACAAGTATCCCTCGCTTTCACCGTATGTTTATTGTGCGAATAATCCCATTAAGCTGGTGGATCCGAATGGGGAAGAGATGGTGGAAAATCCATATCTGTTGTTTAACGGGAAAACGGGCACATTAGAAATTTGGGATGATAATGATACTCCAAATGACTATTCTGACGACACTTTTATAGGCGGTTATGATGCTCATAATAATGTTACAAAATCTTCAAAAGGTAAATGGGAAGATGGAATATATGACATGTTGGACCGACATAAAAGTCATAAGCATGGAAATGATACGGATGATAATGGTGTTTTGTTAGATTCCCCTAATGGAAGTTATGGTACAGCGGGGTGTTATCGCACTAAAACATTTGTAGAGAAAACGACAAATATAAGCAGAAAGGGCATGGCAGTTCATGCAGGAAGAGAAAACAAACCTTTTTTGGACAGAAAAACACTTGGATGTATACGAACGACACCCGAAGCAATGGAGGCAATAGGAGATGCCATATCAAAATATGGTCCTCTACAAAAGATAATAATTCAATTTAATCGAACTTCTACTAGTAGTGAAGAAGTTAATAATATTTCCCCACAAGCATCACAGCCACAATCAAAACCACTATTGCAGATACAGCCTGTTTATATACAAACTTCACCTATCGCTTTACCAGACAAAACAAGGGTCGCTCCTGTGTTTTCTCCTGTGTTTTAATTGTTCGAAACACACATTGAATTCATTATGAAAAATCCTATTATGTATATTAAGTGTGTTTTTCTGTGTTTGATAGTTTTTCTTTCAGTAAAAAACTGTAGACAACCACAAAAGGAATTCCACTTGGAATCGAAAGATTTGAGTATGGAATCATCTTCTCTCGATAATGATGAAGGTATAAAAGAAATTTGTCGTGTAGATTCAATTTTATATTCGTTTTTTTGTCATGAATCAACAGAACAAAGGGATTATGCTTGTATATTGTTAAAATACAAAAAGATATATGAATCAAAACACAGTCTTAGTTTATCAGAAATAGAACGAGTCGTTCCTCGTACTCGAAAAGAATATGTAAAATATTATTCTTCATATAGATGCGAAAGTACGGGTAAAGATACTAGCTTTTTTGTTCATTATATAGATCATACTGTATATAAAAACGCATTTAATGGAGACACTGCTTCCATATGTATTGTTCTTGATTTTGCCAGGTTTTTTGAAATAATCGATGACGATGAGTTTTTGCAGGTTCATTGGGATATGACTCAAGATATTATTTATGATAACATGTTTATTTTTGAACGAGTTATGTATATATTTAGGGATGATAATGAAATCAAAGATATTTATGAGGATTTTGTGTCTTCGTAGCATTGATTATGGGTGATATCCTTGTTCCTGTGTAAGCTTCCTCTTTTTTGGTGAAACATACACAATTGTGATATTGCAAAGAGCAGTCCAAGTAGGGTAACCATCTGCCTCAACGGCAAGGAGGGGGAAGCTTTGATTAAAAAAGAGAACTAAAAACCATTAAAAACGATAACATCATGAAAAGAATCAGTATTTTATTCGTATTAATATGCTTCGGCATATTGTCATCCAAGGCACAAGATGAGAACTTTCACCCTGTTTTAACGGGGGACAGCTGTACATGGACAATTCCCCATATCGACTTGGCGGGTCATTGGCTGGGTACAATCCAAGCCGTAAGACTGTCGGGCGACACTTTCAGTTTGTCGATGACCACCCCCGATTGGGAAAACTCAGACTATGGCCAACTGTATTCCAACGAGGCCGGCGACAAGCTCTATTTCAGGGATGCGGAAACCCAGGAGGAACTAGTGGTGATGGATCTGTCACTGGAGGTGGGCGACCATTTTGTCAGGAGAGACCAGTACAACGAAGCCTACGAGTTGGTGGTGGACAGTGTGTATTACGATGAAAACAGAAAGCACATCCGTTTCAGCGAGGATGTGGCATGGTGTTACTATGGCAATCAGTTCCAGCGAAAATGTTTCATAGAAGGAGTTGGCCCCAATTGGGGGTTCAGCGAAAAA
>LXOW01423598.1_pt1 | contig 15928 bp, 11 predicted proteins | sample 1368591 | NCBI WGS metagenome assembly LXOW01 (sample SAMN04884650, study PRJNA319009) | bovine gut metagenome | isolation source: Cow rumen | host: Bos taurus | place: Italy: Legnaro (PD) | collected 2014-07-09 | reverse complement strand
CGCCTACGGCTTATCTGACGATGGGCCGCACTATCAAGGAAGATGCTGAGGCAACTGAGGCTCCCGCCAAGTAAGAAAATAAATTTAAGATTGCATAATCAGGGGCTGCATCCATAGGATTGCAGCCCCTATTATTATATATATGTACGCGAGAAGCGACTTTTTTACAGAAAAACATCGGTAATTCCGTAAAAAATTGTATCTTTGCACCCAAAGAAACAATCAAAATGGAAGAAAGGACTCAAATAATCGACTATCAAAACGCCCGCGCCGAGGTATTCTGCTTCGACGCAGGCACGGAAGTAAAGGAATATCACGTCATGATTCATGCCTGCAGCGCCTTGGTAACCTTCGAGGCGCAACTGGAGGCTGTAATGACAGCCTATATGGAACTACTGGAGCAGTTGCCGGGCAAGCCGCAGGCCGTGTTCAAGCGCTATTTCCTGAGCGACGCCGCCAACCAGGCAGACCATATCATCGTAAGCGACATGACCGACTGCGCCAAGAGCGTCATCGAACAGGCACCCCTCGACGGCACGAAGGTGGCTTTATGGGTGTATCTGATGACTAATGTGGCAACCAGTCTGACAGGCAACGGTCTCTATGCCGTGAGCCACGGGCAGTTCCGCCACCTCTGGAACGGCTCTGCCCACAATATGGCAGCCAACTCGGAATACCAGACGCGCCTGCTCTTCAACGAGTATAACATGCAACTGCTCGAGGAGGGCTGCACGTTGGAGGCCAACTGCATCCGCACGTGGCTCTTCGTGAACGACATCGACCTGAACTACGGTGGTGTGGTGCGTGCCCGCAACCAGTTCTTCTTCACACAGGGACTCACTGTCCACACCCACTTCATCGCCTCGACAGGCATCGGCGGACGCCAGCAGGATCCCAATGTGCTGTCGCAGATGGACAACTACGCCATTGCCGGCCTGCAGCCCGAGCAGCGTCATTTCCTCTATGCACCCACCCACCTGAACCGCACCAGCGACTATGGTGTATCGTTCGAGCGTGGTACCTATATCGACTATGCCGACCGTCGCCATGTGTTCATCTCAGGCACGGCCAGCATCAACAACAAGGGCGAGATCATGTATCCCCGCGACGTGGTAAAACAGACCCATCGTATGTGGGAGAATGTGGAGGCCCTGCTCAACGAGGCCGAGTGCTCGTTTGACGATGTGGCCGAGATGGTGGTCTACCTGCGTGACATCGGCGACTACCAGACCGTCCGCAAACTCTATGAGGAGCGCTTCAGCGACAAGCCGTTCGTCATCGTGCTAGCACCTGTCTGCCGTCCGGGCTGGCTCGTCGAGATGGAGTGCATGGCTGTCAAGGCCCAGCAGAAGCCCGACATGCCCGCTTTCTAAGGCGTATGAGAATCTGGGGGCTGACATTTCTTCTCGCCGCCATCATGGGGGTTGCGCAGGCACAGACACGCGGTGACTTCACGTTGAGGAAGGTGAACGACAGCCTCTACTGGTTGGGTGACTGGCGACTGCCCTACCCGGTGTACCAGTTTCAGACGGGCGATGTGGATGGCGACGGCCAGGAAGATGCGATGGTGGGCGTCGTCAAGTCGACACGCTTCTACCCCGAGAAGGCCCGCAGACTCTTCATCTTCAAGCAGGTCAACAAAAAGGTACGCCCCCTGTGGCTGGGTTCGAAATTAGGCGGTATCCTCGAGGACTTCCGCTTTGTCGACGGCAAGATACGCGCCCTGGAATCGACCACCGACTCGCTCTTCGTGGTGTCCGACTACAAATGGGACCGGTTCGGCATGACGTTCGACCACTTTATCATAAAAGGTGTAGACCAACAAACAGCAATAAAAACCTTTAGCCAATGAAAAAGTTATTATTAGCAGCCTGCACAGTGGCACTGATGATGGCCTGTGCACAGAAACAACAAGCCGTCGTGACAGTTCCTCCCTCGCAGATCGACGTGGAGAAATTGCATGACAGTATCGATTACGACATAGATGTCAGCGGACTCTCGCTGGCCGATGTCCGTACACTCCGCAATGCGCCCGCTGCCCAGCGGGGCTTCCCCTTCAAGGACTCCTACATCCGCGACATCTTCCTCACCACTACATGGTACGACTCGCTGATGTACGCCTTCGACGATAATTTGCCTTACGGCGAGTATCAGAGCAAGGACGACGAGTCGTTCTACGATTTCTACTACCGCATGATCGACGAGGCGAACATCATGAAGTATACGGATCAGGAGAAGGCCTTCATCAAGCGCATGCAAGCGCGGGAGGAGGAACTCAAGGAACAGAACTTCGAGGTGGAAGAGGGGCTGCGCGTCAACATGCAGAACCTGACAAACCCCACGCAGCTCAAGGAGTTTGATCCGCAACTCAGCCAGCAGCTGGCAAAGAACGGCTTCGCCATCGTGCCGGCTCGTCAGAACCAGCTCTTCCAGGTCTACGAGCAGAACGATTATCAGGACTTCCCCAACTTCGTCACCACCGACCTCTTCCTGCAGCTCTATCATCTCTATTTCGACTGTATGCTGCGCGAACTGGAGGAGAACCACTTGCTGAAGCTGATGACCGACTTCTCGCACGACATGTTCTATGCCATGCACCGCCAGCTCAACTGGTCGGGCTTCGATGAGACCATCGAGCAGGCAGCCTTCAAGAACTGTGTCTACTACAGCGTGGCCCACTACCTCTTCACAGGCCAGTATCTCGGTACCCCCGATGTGGAAAAAGCAGCACAGGCAGAGGCAGAACTCGTGATGGCGGGTATGGACAACTACAGCACCTTCATGGAGGACTACAAGGAGATCACCTATCCCTACAGCCTCTACCGTCCGCGAGGCCACTATACCCGCAGCGACAAACTGAAACGCTACTTTAGAGGTATGATGTGGCTGCAAACGGCCAACTTCGGACTGAGGAACAAGAAAGAAGTGCAGGCCGCTGCCATGCAGACCTACGCCTTTAAGTACGATGATACACTGGTGAAGAAATACAAGACGCTCGACGAGCTCATCACCTTCCTCATGGGTAAGCCCGATAACCTGACCATCATGCAGGTATGGGCCGAAGTGAAGAAGCTGGGCATGCAGATGGAAGACCTGCTGCACAACGACGCAGCCATTGAGAAGCTCACTGCCACACTCAACAAGATCGGCGACCAGCAGACACGCCTCCGTCCGAAGTTCGAGAAGACGAGCCACAACAAGATCAACATCATGCCCCAGCGCTACCAGCCTGATGCCGAGGTGCTGCAGGAGATGGTCGACTACGACAACCGTCCCACGAAGCGCGCCACGCCGAAGGGCCTCGACTTCTTCGCCGCCATGCAGGTCCCTGCCGCCGAGGAGATCCTCATCAACGAACAGAGCCAGTGGACGGGTCTGAAGCCCATGCTCGAGAAGATGAAGATTCGCATGCAGGCAATTACCTGGAGCGAGACCATCGCCACCGAGTGGATGAGTACGCTCCGTTCGCTGTGCGACCGCGACCCACAGCTCAACCTGCCCTACTTCATGGTCACCAAGGAATGGGATCTGAAAGACCTCAACGCCATGCTGGCCTCATGGGCTGAGCTGAAGCACGACGCCATCCTCTACGCCAAGCAGCCCGCAGGTGCCGAGTGCGGTGGCGGCGGTCCCCCAGAACCCGTCGTAAAGGGATATGTGGAGCCTAACATCGGTTTCTGGAAGAAAGCCATCACCCTGCTCGACAACACTGAACGCCTGCTGAAGGATCAGGATATGCTGACCGAGAAGATCAGCGATGCCACGAACCGACTGAAGGAAGAGGCCCAGTTCCTGCTGAATGTCAGCGAGAAGGAACTGGCCGGCAAGGAACTGAGCGACGAGGAGTTCGGACAGTTGGAATGCATCGGCGCCACCTTCGAGAACATCAGCCTCGACCTGGTTCGCCAGCCCGACCAATACCTGATGGGCTGGAGCGATGTGCAGGGTGCCGACAAGAAGGTAGCCCTCGTGGCTGACGTCTATACCGCCAATGCCGACAACAACCCCAACAAGTCGATCCTCTTCGAGGCCGTGGGCGATGCCGACGAGATCTACGTTGTGGTGGAGATTGGCGGCTATCTTTATCTGACCCGTGGAGCCGTGCTGAGTTATCGTGAGTTCATACAGTCCATCGATGATCCCCGTCTGACCGACGAGGAGTGGCAAGAGCAGTTGGAGAAGAACCCACGCAAGGGGGTGCCCGAGTGGATGCAGCGCATTATTGTGCCGCTGAACAAGATGCCAGAGGCGAATGAGGAGGTTTTCTATAGCTCTGGCTGTTAGTATATTATTTAATGTATCTGCGCGATGCGCAGATACATTAAATATCATTTTCACAGGCGATATCCTGCTCGATCGCGGGGTGCGCCGTGTAATCAACCAACACGGAGTCGACCATCTGTTCTCGGAAGGCATCGACTCCGTGTTCCGTTCCGCCCAGATTGTCGTGGGCAACCTCGAATGTCCGGCTACGAAGATCGAGGCACCCGTCTTCAAACGGTTCATCTTCAGGGCAGAGCCAGAATGGCTGGGGGCTTTGAAGCAGCACGGCATCACCCATCTGAACCTCGCCAACAACCACGCCATCGACCAGGGGCGCGAGGGGCTTATGGACACATACCGAAACATCGTGGCAGCAGGGATGGTACCCATCGGGGCAGGTGCCACGATGCAGGAGGCCTCAGAGCCCGTGCTGCTGGCATCGGCACCCCGGAAGGTGTGGCTCATAGCTTCGCTGCGCCTCGCCCTCGAAAACTATGCCTACCTGCCCGACAAGCCCTGCGTGAGTCAGGAGCCGATGGACTCGCTGCTGCAGCGTGTGCACCGACTGCGACAGGCCGACTCCACAGCCGTCATCCTCGTCTCGCTCCATTGGGGTGGCGAGCATACCCTCCAGCCGGTGCCCAGACAACGGCACGATGCCCACATGCTGATACACGCTGGTGCCGATGCCCTCATCTGCCACCACACCCACACCCTACAGACCATCGAGGACTATCACGGCCATAAGATCTACTACAGCATCGGCAACTTCATCTTCGACCCCACAAAACCCCTGAATGCCCAGGCCTGCATCGTGCGCCTCACCATCACCAACGAAAAAAATGGCCTACACGCGGAAACCATCCCCATTGACATCCGGAACTGCGTACCACACCCTGGTCGCAATAAAAAATAGTAGATGAACAGGCAAAAAAATCGGTTTTATGTTTATAATTTAAGAAAATTGTGTAACTTTGCAACGTTCATCTGTCGAACAAATAAGTAAAAACAACTTTAAATAATATAACTAATTACAAGATTTGAACAATGANNTAGGTTACTTCTTTTACGGACGCGTCATTGAGCGCATCTTCGGGCCAGACGACCGTGTAACGCCAGCCGTAGCAAAGGCCGATGGTCTGGACTACATTGTCCTTCCCAACTGGAAGATTTTCATGATTCAGTTTCTGAACATTGCGGGTACGGGTCCCATCTTCGGTGCCATCATGGGTGCAAAGTTCGGCCCTGTGGCCTATCTGTGGATTGTATTCGGCTGTATCTTTGCCGGTGCCGTCCACGACTATCTCTCCGGTATGCTCTCGATGCGCCACGACGGTGCAGGTCTGCCTAAGTTGATCGGAGAGTATTTGGGTAGCACGACTAAAGGCATCATGCTGGTATTCACTGTACTGCTGCTGATTATGGTGGGAACGGTGTTTGTCTATTCGCCAGCCGAGATACTCCATTCCATTGGTGGTGAGACAATCATGTGGGTTGCCATCATTTTCTGCTATTACATCATCGCCACGATGCTGCCCATCGACAAGATCATCGGCAAGGTATATCCCTTGTTCGCCTTCTCGCTGCTGTTCATGGCCGGCGCACTGATGGTTTGGCTCTTCATCCACTGGCCCACCATTCCTGAACTCTGGACGAACTTCTACAACATGGGTGCCGCTGCGGAGCCCGACACGTGGAAAGATAACATCTTCCCAGCCTTGTTCATCACAATTGCGTGTGGTGCCATCTCCGGCTTCCATGGTACGCAGAGTCCGCTGATGGCTCGCTGCGTGAAGAGCGAGCGGATGGGACGCCCCATTTTCTACGGTGCGATGATTACCGAGGGTATCGTAGCGCTCATCTGGGCATCGGTGGCCTCGTGGTTCTTCTATGGGAACCCTGCTCCTGGCTACGAACTTATCCAGAATGCTACGGCAGGCTTCCACACATCTGCACCCGCTGTGGTAAACATTGTCTGCAACGACTGGTTGGGTGTGGCCGGTGCCATTCTCGCCATGTTGGGTGTGGTTGCTGCGCCAATCACCTCTGGTGATACCGCTTTCCGCTCTGGCCGTCTGATTGTAGCCGAATGGCTCAAGCTCGACCAGCGTCCCATTCCGAAGCGCCTGTATATCTGTGTGCCTATGTTTGCCTGTTCGATTGCGATGCTCGTTTGGCAAATCGAGAATCCCGACGGTTTCAACACGATTTGGCAGTACTTCGGTTGGTCGAACCAGGCACTCTCCGTATTTACGTTGTGGACACTTACTGTCTATCTGGTTCGCAACAAGAAGTGCTACTGGATTACGCTGATTCCCGCCCTCTTCATGACCACCGTCTGCTCCACCTATGTCTTCGTGTCGAAACAGATGTTGCAGCTTGGCGATATGGGCTATGCCCTTGGCATCGTATGTCTCATCGTGGCCTGCGTGTGGTTCGCAGTATGGTACAGAAAAGAAACGTATAACAAGTAAAGATATGAACAAGAACGAGCAATTTGTCATCACGATTAACCGTGAGTTAGGAAGCGGCGGACGCACCGTTGGCCGCCTGTTGGCAGAGAAGCTAGGCGTGCCCTTCTACGACAAGGCCGTCATCAAGGCCCTGCAGGAGAAGTATAACCTCACCACAGAAGAGATTGAGCGGCTGAAGGGCCGCAAGCACAGTTGGTGGGCCGACGTGGAGCGCATCCTGAAGATAGACGCAGGCATGAGCATGAACTACTACCTGCCGCAGAAGGGCGATGCACCCGACCTGCTGACCACCGACGAGATGTTCAAGACCGAGACGCTGATCCTGCAGGACCTCGCCGTCGAGAAGTCGTGCGTCGTGGCCGGCCGCAGCGGCTTCCACGTGTTCCGCCACCATCCCAACCACCTGAGCATCCTCATCCAGGCCTCGATGGAGTACCGCGTGGAGCGCGTCATGCGCAAGCAGAACATGACCGAGGAGGAGGCCCGCAAGACCATCGAGCGCGTGGACAAGATGCGCGAGAACTACGTGAAGAAGTACACCGGCACCTCGCGCTACGACACCCGCAACTACAAGCTCGTCATCTCGATGGATGACCTAAGTGAGGACGATGCCGCAGAAGTTATCATGGACTATATCAATCGCACAAGCAAGTAAGCATTGCCAACATGAAAAAGTTGCATCCTTGCACCAAGAATGAAACACAGGGGGTCAGGACTATTGTGTAATTTCACACATCCTGCCCCCTCTAATATAAATAAGGTATATCATGAAGCAAATGAAATTATGGATACTGGCCGCCATCCTCATCTGCGGCTTGGGACTATTCACTTCGTGCTCGTCGGTAGACCAGCCTGTGGTGAAACCCGAACAGGGCGCAGCGTTTCGCGCCATGCTGAAATCGCTCGACTGGGGGACGGACACGACGTTCGTGTATGGCCACAAAACGCCCGACGTGGATGCCGTCTGCTCGTCGTTGGGCTATGCCCGCCTGATGAGGGCGCTCGGCTACAACTGCAAGGCAAAGGTGTCGAGTGCGACCAACCGCGAGACGGCCTATATCTCCGGCCTGTTCGGCTTTGCCCTGCCCGAGCTGAAGAGTAGTGTGGTGCCCCAGACGCGCCTCATACTGACCGACCACACCGACTATGCCCAGTGTGTTGACGGCGCCAGGGAGGCCAGAATCCTGCAGAAGATAGACCATCACGTGGAGGGTGACATCCTGGACAGCGACATCCCCTACGTGCGCCGCGAGATGATAGGCTCCACCTGCACCATCGTCTACGAGATGTTCAGGGAGGTGGGTGTCGGCATCGACGATGAGACCGCCCGCATCCTGCTGGCCGGACTGCTGTCGGATACGCGCAACCTGACCAAGACCACCCAGCATGAGGACTCTGTGGCGTGGACGGCGCTTGTCGCCCAACTGCAGTTGGAGGACAAGGTGGCCGAGATCAATCGCCAGATGGCCGAGGCCGCCAGTAATTACGACTGCATGAGCGATGGCGATATTTTCCTCTCCGACTATAAGGACTATGACATGGGTGGCAAGGCCGTCGGCATCGGGTCGCTGGAGTGCAAGGCGAGCGAGATGGATGACTTCATCACGCGGATGCTGGCCGTGATGCCTCAGGTGATGCGCGACAAGCGACGCGACATGCTGTTTGCCAAGATCGACCGTCTGGTGCCCAATCCCGATGAGAGCGATCCTGACACGCCCTTCGTGGAGGACGGGCTCTACTTCATCTACTATGGTGAAGGCGGCAAGGCCGTGGCCGAGGCCATCTTCGGCCCCTCCCTCCGCCAAGGCGTCACCTTCTCCAAGGAAAAGCTCTCCCGCAAACAGATCGTACCGAGAATAACGGAAATATTACAGTAACATTCCTAGTACCCCGACCGAGAATCGAACTCGGAACTAAGCTTTAGGAGAGCCTTGTTATATCCATTTAACTATCAGGGCCAGTCGCTAATGACGGTGCAAAGGTACGGATAAAAGACGGAAATACAAAATAAATAATGAGAAAAATGATAGTGAACATGATGAGAAAAGGATTTTTGATGCTTGCAGCGGGTCTGTTGCTGACGACAAGTTGCAAGCAGAAAGTACAAGTGGCTGAGAAGATACAAGTGGTGGATTCAGAGACGGGGGCGCCAGTAGATGTGGCGTCTGCGACGGAGCCAGGCAACACGTTTGTCGACATCGCCCTGCCTGGTCCTCAGGGGCAGACGGTGTGGGTGGGAGACTATGTAGGCCAGAACAAACTGGTGCTCATCGACTTCTGGGCTTCATGGTGCGGACCCTGCATGAGAGAGATGCCGACGGTGGTGAAAGCCTACGAACGCTTTCACGCCAAGGGTCTGGAGATTGTGGGCGTCTCGCTCGACAAGGACAAGGCCAGCTGGTTAGCAGCCATCGAGCAGACTAGTCAGAAATGGCCGCAGATGAGCGACCTGAAAGGCTGGGACTGCCTGGGTGCGCAGTTCTACGGTATCCAGTCGATCCCCGCCAATGTGCTCATCGATGCGCATGGCAAGATTGTGGCCAGAGACTTAAGGGGCGACGCGCTGCTCGAAGAAATCGAAAGCCGCCTCGCCGCTGCGTCCGAAACAGAATAATCCCACACGGATGCCCTTCCAATAGCCTGCCCGCATGGGGAATTCCTCACCTGCAGGCTCATAATGCTCGCCATCAGTACTGAAATAGAACTGATGGTGATTTTCTCTGCAATCGTTTTCGATGCGCAGCCACACCTTATCAAACTTCCCACGACATATAACCTCCCGCTTGCCATGTGCCTCAACAAAGATGCCTTCCTTGCAGAGGCCGATGCCACGAAACAGCTTGCCAGAACAGAATAAGCCTCCATAACTGTCGCCATCGAGTGTCACCAACGTCGTACTCTCACTCTGATAGCCGATCACCTTCTGCGTCAACATATTCCGCGCCAGCTTCAGGCTGTCGGCTGGCAGGGCTTTCAGCGTAAGCCAACCTTTGCGATCGGTGAGGTTCCAATGGGTATCGACGGGGTTGTGGTTCCATTGCCAGACGGGAGATAAAGAAGAAGTGATGAAATCATCACGGAAATCATTCGAGACGTATTGGTAATCTCTCACTTCTCCCCTCTTATATCTCACCTCTATCCCTGGCTTTTGCCAAACGTCCACGGGTTCGCCAACACCGTTGCCATCGTAATCGACACCCATCAGGGGCCAGTCGTCGTGCCAACGGACAGGTTGCAGATGCACCACGCGCCCCAGAACGGGCGTCTCCTGGAAATGATAGAACCACCACTGGCCATCAGGCGTATCGACCAATGCCCCCTGATGAGGACCGTTTACATGGGTCGAGCCCTGTTCGAGCACAATCTTACGTTCGTAGGGACCATAGATATTTTTCGAACGCAGCACCGTCTGCCAGCCAGTTCCTACACCCCCTTCGGGAATAATCAGATAATACCAGCCATTGCGCTTCAGGAATTTCGTGCCTTCAGCCACAGGTCCCTCATAGACCGTCACGCCCTCATCGAGCAACTGCTTGCCATCGGGCGACATCTTATGTACAATAATCGGTCCTGCGCCATGCTTGCTGCGCCCCAGATACGCCTGTCCGTCGTCATCCCAAAAGGGACACGGGTCTTCCCATTTCGGTACGCGCTTCACCAGATGCAAGGGTGCCCAAGGGCCATGAGGATCCTTCGCCGTACTCATATAGAGTCCCTCGTCGGGGGTGCAGAAATACACATAGTAGAGGCCGTTATGATAACGGATGGCAGGTGCCCACGAACCACCTGCATAATGCTGGTTACTGTCCCAGCCCGGCTCATCGAAGCGACGGTAGATCTGACTGATATAACGCCAATTGACCATATCCTCCGACTCCAACACCTGCATGCCTAAGAAGTGGAAGTCGGACGCCACCATATAATATTTCGCGCCCACGCGTATAACGTCAGGATCGGAGAAGTCGGCATTCAGCACAGGATTCTTATAGAAGCCATTGCCCAGGTCACCCCAGGAAAAGGATAGAGAAGAAGGCTGAGGGTCGTAGTCGTCCCAAACGAAGTCAGTCCGTACATCGGGCTGCTCCGTCTGTATCTGGACGTCGTCGAACACCACGTTACGGGCATGGCGGACGAAAAAGCCCTTGGCAGGCAGGCGGCCCCACATCGTCGCCTCCGGATAGGCCTTCTCCTTCTCATCCCTGATGGTGTCGTTGATAGCCGCAAGGTCAGCTGCCTTCACCCCACCCTTGTGATGGATGGAGATATCCGACAGCCACACATTCTCGACAGGATAGTTGGGCAATCCCGTGATTGAACACCCCACAGAGCCAGCGTTACGGACCCGGAAATGCGACACATGCACGCCGTTGATGCGCCCCACATGGCCGATGGGAATCAGTTCGGTGATGGTGTCGTCATTGCCCGTACCGCTCAAGCCTTTCACCGCTTCCCGCAACTTATAGCCACGCCCACGATTGCCTAAGCGGATGAAAATGGGTGACTCGGTACCCTCGACGGTAAAGTCGGAGACATTCACATTCAGCATCTGCCCGCCATCGACAATCTCCAGCGAGAGGGCCGACGTGCCTATCTTCGACGGCGCCCCGAAAAACTGGCTCGACTGGTCGCTGCTTGGCCTGACCACGATGCCTTTGATATGAATATTCAAGAAGCCGCCATTTGTTTCTGTACCCAGCTTCACGGCATTGCAATGGCTCGATACCACGCAATCGGAAATAAGGACGTTCTCGCAGAACCTAGGTGAGGTGCTTTTCAGCGTGATACCATCATCATCAGAGTCTACCATCAGTCCCTTGACGAAAACCCCGCTACAGCCGTCAATATCGAGGCCGTCGTTGTTGTAGTTATTGCGGTTATATATCTTGAGGTTCTCAATACTCAAACGGGTGCAGGCCAGATAATGCTGCATCCAACAGCCCGAGTTCCTGAGCGTAATATCCTTCACGGTAATCTCCTCGCTCTGGATAAAGCGGATGAGATGCGGACGGGTGATGCCCTCATCGTTCCACGTGAGCTTCTTAAAGGCCCGGCCCTGTCCGTCGATAGTGCCCTCACCATCGATTATCACATTCTTCACCTTGTCGGCATAGATCAGCTGGATGGTGGGCGTCTGTGTGCGCAGCGACACATAGTCGGTCTTCATGGGCAGGTAGTCCTTCAGGTCGGTGCTGCCATAGAGCGTCGCCCCTTTCTCCAGATAGAGATGCACATCCGACTTCAGGACGATGGAACCGATCTTATAATTACCCGCAGGCACCACCACCCTACCGCCGCACGCCTTCGAGCAGTCGTCGATGGCCCGTTGCAGCGCCAGCGTACTCAGCACGGTAGTGTCTGACTTGGCACCATAGGCCACAACATTGTAATCTGCCGCAGAAGCGGCCGTAATAGTGAATAGTGAATAATGAATGATGAATAGTGAATGGCGCAAAAACTTCATATTTGTATCACTTTGTTTCGTTTATGTTGCAAAGATACAAAACTTTTCACTATTCACGATTCACTATTCACTTTTTTTTATATCTTTGCCAAACATTTTATTTATCAACTTAAAAACTACCAAGTATGAAAAGACTCTTGACGTTTTGTTTCCTGGCGTGTACGGCCTTGGCTGTCAACGCTCAGAACCCCTACCTCCCTCTGTGGGAGCATGTGCCCGATGGCGAACCCCGTGTGTTTGAGGATCCCGACAACCCCGGCAAGCTCCGCGCCTATATCATCGGCTCGCACGACGTGAACTATTCTGCTTACTGCGGTCCTGACATCCGTATGTGGTCGGCACCTGTCGAGGACCTCTCACAGTGGCGCGACGAAGGTCCCATCTTCACCTGGTATGTCGACGGACAGTGGGACACGATGTATGCCCCCGATCTGGTCTGCACCACCGACCGCGCCACAGGTAAGAAGACCTACTGGCTCTATCCCCACTCTCGTGGCTGGCGCCGTACGCCGATGGTGTGTAAGGGCGACCGTCCCAATGGTCCCTTCACCCCTGTCAACCTCACCGAGGACGGTCGTCAGTGCCTCCCTGGCTCGCTGATCGACTTCGACCCCTCGGTGTTCATTGAGACCATCACCGACAAGAAGGATAAGGACTACGACATCGGCTATCGTGCCTATGTATTCTACGGCTTCCAGCATTCTACAGCTGTTGAGCTCGACCAGAAGACCATGTACTCGAAGCGCGAGGGTACGGAGCCCATCGACCCGTTTATCCCCGCCAGCAGCGCCGACGGTCGTCTGTTGGACAAGGCCGGCAGCGAATACAAGGCCCTCTATGCCGGACAGAACCCCCTCGACTTCAACTTCTTCGAGGCTTCCAGCATCCGTCAGGTAGGCAACAAATACGTGATGGTGTTCTCGGGCTACAGCGGCAAGGAGTACGGCCTGGGCAATACCAACTCCGCCCTGCGCTATGCCTTCGGCGACTCGCCCCTCGGCCCCTGGCGCTCTGGTGGCGTGCTGGTCGACTCGCGTGGTGTCGTCGTAGGTCAGGATGGCTCTAAGCTCATCACTACCAACTTCGGTCACAACACCCACGGTTCCATTCAGGAGATCAACGGCCAGTGGTACGTGTTCTATCACCGTCCACCCCGTGGCTTCGGCAATGCCCGTCAGGCGATGGTCGCTCCCGTGAAAATCACCTGGGATAAGAAACCCGTTGCCAAGGGTGGCGTGGTGAAGATCACCGGCTACGATCCTTACGCCAAGGATAATGTCTGGACGGCTAAGGCCAGCGACGGCAACGAATACACCGGTGCCGAGGTGACCAGCGAGGGCTTCCAGATCTTCGGTCTGCCTCCCTATGCTTACTATTCCGCAGGTTATGCCTGCTTCGTGAATGGCCCTGGTTCCAACGACTGGATGCAGGACAACCACGACGTATGGAACAACTCGATGGACCTCGCCGGTATCCAGAATGGCGGTATCGTCGGCTTCAAGTATTTCGGCTTTGGCGGTCTTAGCAAGGACACCAAGGGCTGTAAGGCATTTGAAGGCACGAAGGCAGGCGACAATACTACCATCGGCCTCAATCTGACACCTGGTGGCAAGGGTGCCTTTAAGATTCACGTCAAGCTCGATGATCCTTGGAAGGGTCAGGAGATCGGTGTGATAGATGTAGCTGCAAATGCTGAGCGTACGACAACGATGTATTATGCTGCCGTTCCTGCTGTAGAGAGTCTCACGGGCAAGCACGCCATCTATCTTGTGACCGAAGGTCCTGAAGTGCAGCAGCCTCAGCAGCCACAAGGCCAGTGGGGTCGTCGTGGACCTCAGGGGCCGCAGCGTCCGCAGGGTCTGTTCGACCTCCACGGCATCAGTTTCTCGAAGGGTGCAGACCATACGGCTCCGGTGGTGCCTCAGGTCACCATCACCGCCAATGGCAAGAAGCTGAACATCCCCAATACGCCCGTTCGCTTCACCAACCAGAACGGTTATCCCGACCAGATCCGCTATCAGCTCTATGGTCCTGTCGAGGCCGGTGTGAAGCTGAAGGCTACGTCTGACGTGCCTGGCGTGAAGTTCGACATCAGTCCGATTGTCGAGGGCCGCGCCACCATCAAGGCCACCTACAAGGGCCAGACCAAGATCTTCCTGATCAATTAAATCAAGGAGTTCTTGGCGGAGCCAAGCGGCAAAGCCGAGCGCAGGGAGTTCAAGGAGTTCAGGGAGTTCAAGACAAATGATTAGAGTATTGTCCTGAACTCCTTGTCTTCTTGTCTCCTTGTCTCCCATCTTTTAACCTAAAGATAACATACATTTTGACACACTTTTAGTAAAATATGCGTACCTTTGCACCCAGAAAGAGATCAATCAGGTGAAAAAAGCACTATTATATCTGTTGTTGGCGATTGGTATTACCATTGTTGTAATGCTTGTCTGTGGGGCCGCCCTAGGCTTCGCAGGTAGCCTCATCGAAGGCATTATCAACTATTACTTCGCTGTCGGTATGGGCATTCTTAGTATCGCCTGTATCGCCCTACAGATCGTTTTCCTCCGTATGCGTTTTGCCAGCTACACCATGGGCCGCATTCCCAAGGAGAAGCGTGGGCTGGTCATCGGCTACACAGGCATGGCAATGTCAGGACTGGCCATGCTCTACTGTACCATCTCAGACCCCTTCTTCAACAACGATGAAACCCTGCGAGAGTCGTTTGCATGGATTGCCAAGCACCCCATTCCTTCTTTGATAGGTATGGGCTTCATCGAGGGCACAGGTGACCTGATTATCTATGGTGCTATCATGCGTGAGATGTTGGAATGGAAGCATCGTCCGCAGATCATCGTCCCTGTGTTTGCCCTCATCATTGGCTTGATATCAGCATGTTCCAGTGTCCCCGTCTTAGCCATCATTACCACGATGACGGTGATGTTCCAGGGTTGGCTCTACGAATATACACGTAGTGTCACGCCTATCGTCATCGGCGAATTCTGCTATTGGGTGGTTATAGTCCTCCTCACCGGTCTGAGCATCCCGTCATGGTGCTTCTTCATCGCTGCCATTCTCTTCGTTATCGGTGCCATCTTAGCCCTCAAGACAATGGAACCGTATAAGCCAATAGATTAGTCCACTATCAGCTGCAGGCCAATGCCGCGCACGGTCTTCAACGTGATTCGCGGCTCATCAGCCAACAACTTCCTGAGCTTATTCACAAACACATCAAGTGAGCGCGAGGCGAAATAGTCATCCTCCGTATTCCAGAAGCGGCTGAGGATAGCCTCGCGACGCACCACATTATTCTTATTATCAGCCAGAATGGCCAGTATCTGTGCCTCGCGCTGGGTGATGGTCTGCGAGGCATTCGTCTCGTCGTTGCGCAACGTTGCGTGGTCGGCATCGAGGGTGTATTTGCCCAGTTTATAGTGGCTCGTCTCCTTCTGTGTCTTCGCCCCACCCCGCATCTTCATCAGCGCCTGGATATGGGCATCAAGCTCCTCAGGCACGAAAGGTTTCTTCACATAGTTGTTGATGCCGAGACGATAACCCGCCTTCACGTCGTTGGGTGAAGTGAGGGCCGAGGTGAAGATGATGATCACGTCGCCGTCGGTCTCGCGGATGCGCTCCACCATCTCGAAACCATTCATCACCGGCATGTCGATGTCTGAGATAATCACGTCGGGATGTGTCTCCTCCCAGGCTTTCACACCTTCCTTACCGTTACTGGCGG
>LXOW01339025.1_pt1 | contig 15935 bp, 17 predicted proteins | sample 1368591 | NCBI WGS metagenome assembly LXOW01 (sample SAMN04884650, study PRJNA319009) | bovine gut metagenome | isolation source: Cow rumen | host: Bos taurus | place: Italy: Legnaro (PD) | collected 2014-07-09 | reverse complement strand
GTGCTGTCGTCAGGCTATCTGTGGTCCGTAGTCCGCGGTGTCAACGGAGCCTACGGAGTGGAGAGCCACGTGGACCGGATGGAGGGGCTTTTCGTGTTCTCGTCCTACCGTGATCCGCGCATCGGCGAGACGTTCAGGGTGTATCTGGATTCGCTGTCCCAGAAGGTCGGAAGGCAGGAGATCGACTATGCCGTGGTGACGATCCTGGGACGTGAACTCAAGCCGCTCAGCCCCCAGACCAGAAGTTCGGAGGCCTTCAACAGAGTGCTTTCGGGGTCCTCCTACATGCGTTATCTCAGGCGCCGCAGTCTGCTGCTCCGGATGACGCCCGAGGATCTGGAAAGGGTTGCGGAAATGATCGCCGACAGTTCGCGTACAGGACAGAACTGCGTGGTGGTGTGCGGCGGCGACATGGTGCGCGGCGGAGAGGAAAAACTGAAGCCGCTCAGACTTACGGCTCTTCCTATCTGAAGTATATTCGATTATAATTGTCATAATTCACGCATCTTCGGAGGAGATTCAATGCCGGTTACCACCGTTGACTGGATCAGGGTCGTGGTACAGATCCTGATGCTCACGTTCTTCTTCTACAATTTCTACATCGCGCTGGCGCAGAACAGGGCCACCCAGATGATCAGATCCATTCTGCTCTACGGGTTCCTGTACATCGTCTGCAAGTTCACGGGACTCAAGGTCATGGAGGACCTCCTCCGCATCTGCGCCATTCCTGCGGCAGTGGCCATGCTCAGCATCTACGGACCCGAGCTGCGCAGGACGTTCACTCCCGGAGCCAGCAGGCGAACGAGGCTGTTCCGAATCGGAAGCACACAGGCATCGTCCGATCAGATAGAGACCATCCTCAGCGCATGCCAGCGTCTGGTGCAGTCCAAACGCGGAGCCCTGATTGTGTTCCCCCGCAAGCTTGCGCTCAAGAACATCATCGACAGCGGAACAAAAATGAACGCCGACATCTCCAGCGCACTGATTGTGACTGTCTTCGACCACGATACCCCGCTTCATGACGGCGCCATGATAATCCAGGGCTCCAAGATCATCGCAGCCGGATGTTACCTGCCGCTTTCGGGCCAGACCGACATCCGCGCCAGCTTCGGAACCAGACACCGTGCCGCTCTCGGCATGGCCGAGGAATCGGATGCCGCAATCATCGTAGTCTCCGAAGAGACCGGTGCGATTTCGCTGGCCTGCAACGGAAACCTCTACTACGACCTCTCGCACGATGAGATAATGAGCATGCTGCTGTCGCTTTTCAACTATGTCGACGTCCAGCCGGCTTCAATAGAGGAGGGCAGAAACGATGCGCAGTAAGTTCTTCCAGAAGCTTTTCTACAACTGGCAGGCCAAGATCATCTGCTTCCTGCTGGCGGTCCTCGTCTACTTCGTGCTTGTGTTCTCCATCCAGACATCCAGGACGATGACGCTTCCCCTGAAGGTGACCCTGCCTGCGGAATACCAGGCGGACAGCATTGTTCCGGACAGCGTGGAGCTGGTGATCCAGGGAACAGAAGACCGTATCTACATGATAGATGTGTCCAACATATCGGTCAGCGCCGACTTCTCCACCGTCAACCACGAGGGTGTCAGCTACGCGGTCGTGAACATCGATACCGGTGAGCTTGAGAAATACATCGACACATCGGTGATTTCAATCTACACCAAGCCTTCGCAGGTGAAGGTCTACTTCAGTTATGTCGGAGCGTCCAAGTGATTCTGGGAACAGGAATTGATGCCGTTTCAATCGACAGGATGAAGAAGCTTCAGGGGCGTGTGCTCCAGAAGATGTTCCATCCCGAGGAACTTGCGCGCTGGCAGGAGCTCGAGAATGCCCATGAGGATGTGCGCGCACAGTTCCTGGCATCCAGATTCGCCGTCAAGGAAGCCTACGCGAAGGCCCGCGGGACGGGTTTTTCCCCCATTGTCGTTCCCAATGAGATAATCACACGCAAGGAAGAGGACGGAAGGCCCTACATAGCGTTGTGCGGAACCACTCTGGACAACGCCCCCAAGGCCGTGGTGCACCTGACGATCACGCACGAGCAGCCTCTGGCGATAGCCATGGTGGTCCTGGAATCCGTTTCGGAAGAGAACCGGGAGGGCTGAATGGCACGTGAGGACTGGAAGCGCCCAGATGTGTTCTCCGCACCCGAAGGCAGGCGTCGTGTGGCGCTGGAGCTCAGCTATGACGGGCGATGCTTCAACGGCTGGCAGCGTCAGAAGGACGCGGCGTCCGTGCAGCAGACCCTTGCGGAGGCCGTCGTCAGGATGATCGGCGACAGGAACGTGGAGGTCATAGGAAGCGGAAGGACGGACAGCGGAGTCCATGCGTACGGTCAGGTGGCGCACGTTGAGTTCGATGCCTCCGACATCCCGGTCAAGGCGTTCCATATGGGGCTGAACGCACTTCTGCCGTACAGCATCCGCATCCGACGCAGTTGGGACGTGGAGCCTTCATTCCATGCGCGATACAGCGCAATGGCCCGGGAGTACCGTTATTTCTGCCGCACAGGAGAACCTCACGATTCGTTCACGGACGGACTTGTCACGGTTCTGCGTGAGTTTCCGGATATGGATCTATTGAATTCCTATGCCGCGGAAATCGTGGGAACACATGACTTCACGACCTTCGCATGCTCCAAGGATATCTGTCCCAGTAAAGTTAGGGACATATATGAAGCCGAGTTCGGATGGAAAGATTCCATGTACGGAGACAAGCTTCTGATGTTCCGCATAGCAGGAAACGCATTCCTGTACCATATGGTGCGCTCGCTTATGGGCACCATGTTGGACTATGCCTTTGAAGGAAGACCCGCTTCCGATTTCAGGGAGCTTCTGGAATCAAAGATCCGCATCCGTGCAGGGAGGACAGCCCCTTCGGACGGTCTCTATCTGTGGCGTGTGAGCTATGACCCTCAGGAATACATGTGGTTCGAGGAGAAATACGGGAGGAAGAAGAATGACTGATTCCGAGAAGCGGGCCGCCCTTGCGTCCGCCCTTGAACGTACGGACTCCCTGATGGACGGCTTCATGGATGTCCTTAAGCAGGATTTCGGTCCCAAGGAGCGTGAAAAACGCGATTTCTCCCAAGTAGTCTCACGGATCATTCCTGAGGAGAAGCCTGCGCCGGTCGCATCGGAACCTGTTTCCGCCGCGCCCGTGAAGGAAGAAGACGACAGGCTGCGGATGAGCTATGCTTCGCTTCTTGCCGACAGCTCCACGTGCACCCGCTGCGGACTGTGTTCCACAAGGCACAATGTGGTTTTCGGCACCGGATGCAAGGACAGGCCGGTGGTAATGGTCATCGGCGAGGGCCCGGGTGAGAACGAGGATCTTCAGGGTCTTCCGTTCGTAGGCAAGGCAGGCGTGTATCTGGACAAGTGGCTTGCCGCAATCAGCCTTTCCCGCGACACGAACGTCTATATAACCAATACGGTCAAGTGCCGTCCGCCCCAGAACCGCGACCCGTACCCCGATGAAAAGAGCGCCTGCAATGCCTATCTGCGCCGTCAGATCCAGCTGGTGAACCCTCAGGCGATACTCTGTCTCGGCAAGCCCGCCTCAACGCTCATGACGGGTCAGCCTGATGCCGCCATGGGAGCGCTGCGCGGAAGGTTTTTCTTCTATGACGGAATCCCGATGATGTGCACCTATCATCCGGCGGCGGTTCTGAGGGACCTCACCCTCAAGCGTGCCGTCTGGGATGACCTCAAGAAGCTTGCCCGCTATCTGGGACTGCCCGCCGGTGGAAGCAGCTGATGGTCCGTTACGCCAAGGTCGTCGTTCCTGTACCTCTGAAGTCTGAGTTCACATACAGCTTCGATTCCGATGTCATGGACATCGTACCCGGAGTACGCGTGAGCGTGCCGTTCGGAACACGCAGGAAGCAACTTCAGGGTTATGTGATCTCCGTCTCCGATTCGAAGCCCGACGGCGGATTCGAGGTGAAGCCGGTCACAAGGCAGATAGACAAGGAGCCGCTCTTCGACGAATCGGATTACAGGCTCGCCCTCTGGATGGAGAAGTTTTATTTCTCAAGCCGTGGTGAGATTCTGGATACGATGATTCCCGGAGGACGCAGGGACACATCGTTCGGGGCCCTGGATGCCGATGAGGCCATGCCCCGTCCCGAGGTTGTGCTTTCCGAAGAGCAGCGGGACGCCGTGCGTACCGTCATGGAGTCCGACAAAGGAATGTTCTACCTGTTCGGTGTCACAGGATCCGGCAAGACCGAGGTTTTCCTCCGCTGTGCCGAACAGGTGATAGCACAAGGAGGACAGGTAATCTATCTTGTCCCTGAGATTACACTTACCCATCAGCTTGCCCTGCAGGTGACAAAACGCTTCCACGACAACGTGGCCATCCTTCACTCCGGTATGACGGATTCCCAGCGCATAGCACAATGGCGCAGGATCAAGCGGTCCGAGGTCAGTCTTGTCATAGGCGCCAGAAGCGCGGTTTTCGCTCCCTTCAGGAACCTCAGGATGATCATCATAGACGAGGAGCACGAGAATTCCTACAAAAGCGGGAATTCCCCGCGCTACCATGCACGTCAGGTGGCTCAGAAACGCATACAGGATTGCGGCGGCAAGCTTCTGATGGGCAGCGCCACACCAAGTCTTGAGGCATGGCAGCTGATGAAGGATCCGTCGAAGATGGTGAGGATTGATCTGCGCAACCGTGTGGGAGGCGGAAGCATGCCCAAGGTCGATGTCGTCGACATGACCAGGGAGGAGGGGATATTCAGCAGTACGCTTCAGGAGAGGATGCTGCGCACGCTTGCGGACGGCAGGCAGGTGATCCTTTTCCTGAACAGGCGCGGCTACAGCTACTATTTCCATTGCCGCAGCTGCGGCTATGAGCTCAAGTGCCCTCACTGCGATGTCGCCATGACGTTCCACAAGCGTCACAACGTGCTCCGCTGTCACTACTGCGGCTATTCGCAGAAGCCTGTCACGGTGTGCCCTGAGTGCGGATCCATGGACGTGATGTACTCGGGCTTCGGAACCGAGCAGGTGGAGCAGGAGCTTCAGCGGCTGTTTCCGCTGTACCGTGTGGCGCGCCTGGATACGGATACCGTCTCCAAAGACCGCAGGACCATACAGAAGACGCTGGATGAGTTCCGGGCGGGAAACATCCACATCCTGCTGGGCACTCAGATGGTGGCCAAGGGACTCAACTTCCCCAACGTCAGGTTGGTCGGCATCATCATGGCCGACAGCGGACTTCTGATTCCGGATTTCAGGGCGGAGGAGCGCACGTTCGACCTCCTTGTCCAGGTCTCCGGCAGATCGGGCAGGGCAGACACCGAGGGCGAGGTCATCGTCCAGACCGGGATGAAGGACAATCCGGCCATATCGTTCGCCGCAAGAGGAGAGGTGGAGCGGTTCTTCGACCAGGAGCTCGCAATCCGCAGGGAAACCGGCTTCCCGCCGTTTTCAAGGATGGTCAACATAGTAGTCCACTCCGGGAACGCCTCCGCGGCAAGAAGTTTCGCAGACCAGCTGGCCCAGAGGCTGCGTTCCGAGGTCCGCCGTACCAGTNNGCGGACATGCTCAATGCCGTAACCCGTGTGATGTCAGGCATTTCAATTCCACATAACGTGGCGGTCGACATCGATGTGGACCCGGTGGACCTGCTGTGATGAAACGTGCGAATTGAACTGTAATTCCGAATCACATGTGGTATCATTAATTTGGGTACATCCGGACCCGGGAGGATAATATGAAGAAGGTTCTGGTCGTCATGCTGTTGACTGTTGTCTGCGCTTCGATGCTTTTTGCCGATGCATACAAGGATACCGGCAAGCTCATCAAACAGGGCCTCAAGGACAGCAACATACAGAAGATCAAGGAGCTTTCCCTGAATCTGACTGCGGATGAGAAGCAGTCGCTGTATACGTGGAACAAGGTCTCCACCGTGGGTCCGTTTCTCTCGAACCTGTTCCTGGGGTTCGGAAGCGGATCGACCAAGCAGGGCGACACCCTGCACGGAATCATCTTCCTCGCAGGCGATGTGGTCTTCACGGGTCTGATCATCTATGATGTCGTGAAGCACGGAATAGACGAGTTCAACCACGCGGTGTTCCACGGAGACGCGGCCGGGGAAATGACCGCCGCATTTGTCGGGCTGATCGGAATCGCAGGACTGAGGATATACCAGGCGATAAGGCCGTTCATCTTTGCCAGGAACTACAACGGCAAGCTCAGGGATGCCCTGAATCTTGATTCCGCGTCGGTCGCTTTCCTTCCGGTCCGTACGAAGGACGGCATGGGGTTGAGTCTTTCGGCAAGGATTCCGTTGGACTGAAGCCATGGCCCCGGGCCGCATCCACAAGTTGAAACATTGTCTGTGATTCACTATATTTAAGCCATGCTTGATATTGTAAAGATTGGCGACGAGGTATTGCGCGAGAAATGCACGCCCGTCACCGTGTTCGATGATGCGCTTCATATCCTTATTGAAGCAATGTACGAGACTCTTGAGAACGCCGACGGAATCGGCCTTGCCGCACCTCAGGTGGGTGTGGACAAGAGGTTCTTCATCGTCTCCCTCCCCGACGGAACAAAGAAGGAGTTCATAAACCCCGAGATCACAGGCTACTCTGTGGAGACGAATCCCTATGAGGAAGGCTGTCTCAGTGTTCCCGGCGTGTACCACGATGTGGTCCGCCCGTCCAAGGTGATTGTCAAGGCTAAGGACGCAGACGGTGCGGAGTTCACGCTCAAGGCCTCCGGTCTGATGGCCAGGGTGATTCAGCATGAGTACGACCATCTTGACGGTGTGCTGTTCGTGGACCGCCTGAGCGAGGAGGAGCGCGCCAAGGTCCTGCGCGTCTACGAGAAGAAGAACAGAAAGAAAAGGAAGTAAGGGGTTTCAGTGACAGAGCCGAGAATCCTGTTTGCAGGAACACCTGACATATCGGTGCCTCTTCTCCGTGCCCTTGCTGCGGACTTCAATGTGGTGGGAGTTCTTACCTCCACAGACAAGAGCGTGGGGCGGTCGGGGAAACCCGTGCCGAGTCCCGTCAAATCCGCCGCGCTTGAACTCGGCATTCCCGTGCTTCAGTTCGACACCCTCAGGACTCAGGCCCGAGAGGAGGTCTCACGTCTCGGAGCCGATACCTTGATTTCATTCGCCTTCGGAAAGATCTTCGGACCCAGGTTCCTTGACATGTTCCCCAACGGACGTTTCAACGTCCATCCTTCGGCGCTTCCGATGTTCCGCGGCCCGTCTCCGATACAGTTTTCCATACTGTCTGGCCTGAATCAGGCCACCATCAGCTTCCAGAACCTGGGGCTGAAGATGGATGAGGGCGACATATGGGGAACCACATCGTTTGATCTGGACGGAACCGAGACGACCGAGAGCCTTTCCTCCGATGTGGCACTTAAGGCCGCATCCTTTGTTCCTGCGCTCCTGCGTGAAATCATAGACGGCAAGGCGGTCAGTTCTCCGCAGAAAGGAGAGGCCTCCTACTGCACCATGATCGGCCGGGAGACCGGTGTCCTTGATTTCAACAAGCCGGTTTCCGAGCTTCACCGCATAGTGAGGGCATGTAGTCCGTGGCCCAAGGCATGGTCAAAGGTGAACGGAACCGATATCGCAATCACCGGAGTGTGGGGCGGATTCCGGGAACTGTCGGAGCCCTGTGGAAATCTTCCGGAGCCCGGTACGGTAGTCGGCATGCGCAAGGACCGCGGCATAGGTATCGCCTGTGCCGACGGGGTGCTGTGGGTGACGTCACTTCAGCTTCCCGCCAAGAAGGATCTTGACTTCAAGTCGTTCGTCAACGGAAACCGCTGGATTCTCGATTCCCGTTTCGAGTGACCGTGAGGCGCCATGCAGGACTGTCCTTACAACAGCTATTCTTCAAATCTGATCAGACGTTACGGCCACAAGGTCTTCCGTGTTGGTGTGGACGCCGGATTCTCATGCCCCAACAGGCTTCGCGACAGTGAAGGAAGAGGCTGCATCTACTGCGACAGCTATGGTGCAAAAGCTGCATATCTTAGGAGTTCGGAGAGTGGATTCCGTCATGACAGCGGCTTTGTCGATGACATAGATTCAATGTCCTGTAAATCGGACGAATGTGTCAAAAATGCATTTGAATTTGACTTTCAGGACATCAGAAATCAGGTTCAGCGAGGCATGGCCTTCATAAAGAGACGCTACAAAACAGACCGTTTCGCGCTTTACCTCCAGTCGTTCTCGAACACTTTCGCCCCTGTGGACAGACTCAGGGAACTCTATGATTTCTGCGTTTCCCTTCATGATTGGGAGGGCTTCATTGTCTCCACGCGGCCGGACTGCGTGGACGATGCCAAACTGGATCTCCTTGCCTCTTACAGGCCTGCATGCGGCAGCGTGTGCGTCGAGCTCGGTCTTCAGAGCGGTTGCGACGACATCCTCCGAGCCATGAACCGCGGCCACGACGTCGGATGCTTCGTCCGTGCGGCTCAGGCGGTCAGGGACCACGGCCTTGAGCTGTGCGTCCATGTGCTGACGGGTTTCCCGGGTGAGGGCAGAAAGGAACTGGACATGACTATAGATGTCATCAACAGGGTGAAGCCGGATGCACTCAAGATCCACAATCTCAACGTGGCGGCGGGGACACGGCTGTACGACATGTTCCTTGAGGGTGAGATTGCCGCCCCGTGCATGACGCGTCACATTCAGGACACCATCCACATCCTCAGGCACATTCCTTACGGCATTGTCATAGAGCGCCTGATGTGCGAGACACCGAACCATAGACTTGCGGCCCCAAGATTGTTTCCGGACAAGAACCGCTTCCTAAGGGAGATTGAGAAGGTGATGACCTCAAAAGGCTTCAGGCAGGGGGATCTGTGTTCAGGACAGTGAGAATCGTTGCTTTCTTTCTGACTCTGGTCGTCATGGCTGTGATTGCATACTACACACTGGATTCCGACGTCCGGTTGGCACCTGTGTTCACGGGAAGCTTCAAGCTGGGCCACTTTCTTGCCTACACGGCGTTCGGATTCCTCCTGTTCATCTGCTACTGCAGCTTCTCGATGCGTCGTACCCTGGTCAGGAACATCCTGCCTGCGGTTTGCTCTACGCTCATGGCTTCGCTCTTCGGATACATGGGCGAGCTCTGCCAGCCGTTCTTCGGACGCCATTTTGCGCTTTATGACATGTTCATCGACGCAATGGGAGCCCTTATGGGATCGGTTATCGGCCTTGTTTGTGTAGTTTTTGTGTGTAAGATTGAAAAACGCAAGGTCTCGGGTTAGAATCAGACAGATGAAGGAGTGATACATGCTCAAAAAGATATTGGCCGTCATGCTTGTGGCGGTGCTTTCATTCGGAATCGTATTCGCCGATACAGAGGAGACCTCGGAAGTCAGGAATCCCGAGACTCTGGCCGAGAAGTTCAGCTACGCTCTCGGCGTCCTGTGTCTTCAGAATTACGGCGTCGACAACGCCATGAACTATTTCTCGTACTACCAGTACTACAACTTCCCGGAGATCGACGATTACTTCGGTTTCCTGGGAGCCTATGATGCGATGTACGACAGTCTGCTGTTCACCTACGATGAACTCAACTCGTTCCTGGAGGAGTATCCGGCCGAGTACGCCGCAAGGATGGAGAAGGTTTCCGCCGAGAACCTCAAGGCCGCAGAGGATTTCCTTACAGCCAACAGGCGCAACGCCGGTGTCGTCACCACCCCGTCCGGCCTGCAGTACAAGGTCCTCAAGAAGGGAACCGGAGCCAAGGCAAAGGCGACTGACAGCGTCGAGTTGGACTACGAGCTCAAGCTGCTGGACGGAACCGTCATCGACAGCTCGTACCAGAGGGGAGAGCACTCCGTATTCCCGCTGGACTCCGTAATCGACGGATTCAAGGAGGGCGTGATGCTCATGCCCATGGGATCGCATTTCATCTTCTACATTCATCCTGATCTGGGCTACGGGGATTCCCAGGCCGGAAACATTGGTCCGAATTCTCTCCTCATCTTCGAGGTTGAGACATATGCAATAGAAAAAACTGAATAAAGGGGAAACTTATGAACGTAAGAACAATGGGTCTTCTGAAACTGCTCTTTGCAGGAATCATCATCATGGTCGCCGGAATTCTGATTATGGCTCATACCGGATCATTCCTTTTGATCGTCATGATCTCCGCCGGTATCGGAGTATTCTTCGACGGAATCTACACGCTGTTCGGAATCGGCAGATGGAAGCTCACCGGAGCAACGAAGGTTCTGGCCATCATCAAGGGAATCTGCAACATCCTGGTCGGTATCTCTGCGGTGACAATCACCATCATGTCTCCCGGCGACGCCCTGATGGTCATGATCTTCATCTTCGCATTCGATCTTGTGTTCTCTGCGATAGTCGCATTCGAGAATGCCATCGTATCAAGTGCATTCGGAATTCAGGAGCTGAGGTCACACTTCATCATTGAGGGAATCATCATGTTCCTGCTTTCGATGCTGATGTTCTTCAGACCTGTCGAGACTCTGGTCAGCGTCATCCGCGTAATCGCGATCTTCTTCATGGTCGGCGGCGTCTTCATGACTGCCATTGCAGTCGTCGGATTCATCAGGAAGCCGAAAGTCCAGGTCTCAGTCGAAATCGGTGAGGCAGAGATTGTTGACGGCAAGACTGCAAAGAAAAAGAAGTGATTCTGACTGAAAAGCAGTTTAAATCGCCGAAAACGGGATTTTAAACTGTAGTTTTGCGAAAAAAAGCAGTTCAAAACGGCGTTTTTGCCATTTTGAACTGCTTTTTCATTTCCGTCTGCGATTTCAATAGTGTGCGTATCCCGCCTTGACGTATCTGTCTGTTATTCCACGCACATAGGAGTTGTACTTACTGCACATTTCCGGATCGTTGGAGACAACCTCCCACCGGCACATTGCTTCCTCGCTGCGTGAGATCCTCTGAGCCACCTGCACCCATTTGGATTCGTCCAAAGAATAGTCCGCACTGAACTTCTCAGGCAGGTTGAATCTCATAAGGCAGGCATCCAGATCGCTTCCATCGTCCATGTCCTTGATGACAGTGGCTCCAAGTCCGCGCATTCTTTCCTCGACCTCGTCCATGAGGCCCTGCATCTTCTCCGGCGCGGCCTCGCAGTGCAGCGGCCATTCGCGCTCGCGGAAGAGCGACGTCTGAAGTTTGTAGGCTCTTTCGTAGGCGGCAGGGTTTTCCTTGTAGCATCTTGCGCTGAGCAGTGCGATGAACAGTGTGGATTCGATTGCCGCGAATCCCTTTGAGAAGTCATCGGGATCGTAGGGGTAGTTCATGTAGTAGTGCGCGCTTTCTTCCTCGGCGGCGAAATAGCCGTCGGCGCAGTGCTCGCGCAGCTTCTCCTTTATGAACGAATGACCGTTGCGGATGATGTGGACGTCCACACCGCTTTTTGCGATTTCACACAAGGAAATGGGGATGGCCTTGACGTCGGCGTACACATGCATCTTGGTGCCGTGGAAGATGTCGATCATCTTCTTCACGATTATGGACATGTTGAGTCCGGGGACAATCTGCTCGCCGTTGGGGGCCATGAGGTCCACCCTGTCGCCGTCGCCGTCAAAACAGAATCCGAAGTCGAAGTTGCCCTTGCGCATTGCCGCCCTGGCCGGTGCTATGGAAGGTTCTATTATGGGATTCGGGTCTCCCTGGCGGAAGAATCCGTCGGGGGCGACGTTCCTGCAGTCGATGTCGGCTCCTGCCTTCTGGAAGGCCAGCGCCATTTCGGTTCCGGCGGATCCGTTGAGGAACTCCAGCATTATCCTTGTTCCCTTGAGGCTTCCTTCCTTGACTCCGGAGAGCTTCATGCAGTATTCGATGTAGTCATAGAGATGGTTGATGACCGTGAGCTTTGCGTGGGCATCGCCCTTGACCTTGGCATCGGCCACATACAGCGCCTTGATCTTTTCTATGCCGCCGTCGGGGCCGCATCCGTATGCTATCGGCTCTACGTCCGGTCCGACAAGCTTGAGGCCGATGTATTCGGCGGGGTTGTGGCTTGCGGTCACCATGATTCCGGCGCTCTGCCGGTGCTGCATGCAGGTGTAGTAGAACTGACACGTCGAAATCGGAAGCGGATTGATCAGGACGTCCACGCCCGCCTTGCGCAGCATGTCGGCCAGCCCTTCGGCCAGCTCGGGTACGTATAGCCTGGCGTCCCTTCCGATCACTACGGATTTTGCCTTGACGCTGTCGCGTATGTAGAGCGCCACGGCGTTGTAGAGTCTGTTCTTCTGGATATCGTCGATGGCGTTGTGCCTTGTCCTGATATCGTACTGCTTGAACATTGTGAGATTGAGGTTGTCCATTAAAACTTCCTTTTGTTTAGTTATGTTTAATTCTAATGGCAACGGCGTGTTTTGTGAACTGAAACTTTACAGNNGCTTCCGCGGCGGTCAGGTCCCTGAGGCTGGCCTGCGACCGGCCCAGCTCCGCAATGTTTTCCCAGAGGGTCTTCGTAAGCATGTAGACGGTCTCGGCATCGAGGTCTGCAGAGCAGAACATCACCATCTTGATGGCGGTTGTGTGTACGTCCTGCTTCTGGTTTGAGTACGACCCTGCGGGGATGGTGTAGTCGACATACCAGGGGTATTCGGCCTTGAGGGCCTTTACCGTGGCTTCGTCCATGTCCAGCAGCCTGCACCCGGAGGAGAGCGCCTGGCTCACTGCGGCTGCAGGGATTCCGCTCATGATCCATGCGCCGTCTATCTGGCCGTTTGCAAGAAGCTCGGCCGAGTCGGTGAACGATATGTATTCCGCGCGGATGTCGTCGGGGTATTTCAGCCCGGCGGCTGTGAAGTGGTTGCGGCATTCACCTTCCACGCTGGAGCCCGATGCGGCTACGGCAAAGCGCTTTCCCTTTACATCGGACAAAGTGGTGATTCCGCTCCTCGATGTGACGACCACCTGGTTCGGATTCAGGTAGAGTCCTGCAATGACCCTGAGGCTGGGATTCGCCATGCCCTCGAAGCTGTCCGTGCCGTGGAAGCTCTGCCAGCAGTTTGAGCTGATTGCGATGGAAACCTGGCTCTCTCCGTCGGCAATCTGGTTGAGGTTGTCGATTCCACCGGCCGAAGCCTGGCTGGATGCCTTGACGAACGGAATCTGCGTGTCCCACAGGTTCGTGATTGCTGCGCCCACGGAATAGAGGGCTCCGGAGGCTCCCGCGGTGGGGAAGCGGATTATCACTGTGGGGTGTGCGCCTGCGTTATCCTGGGATGCCTTGGTCTCGGAGTTCCCCTTTGCAAAGATGCAGCAGGCTGCGGTTATCAGAATTGCGGTGAAAGCCAGTATCTTTTTCATGACGGAATCACATTACTTCATTCCGCCTTTTGTTTCCATACTTCCTGCATGCCTGTTCTGCGATGAGGACTGCTCCGATTGCAAGTCCTGCGATGTCCGTCCATGTCCCGGGGAAAAGCAGAAGCAGGGCGGATGCTATGAAGAATATCCTTTCAACCCAATGCTCCTTGATGATGAACCAGCCTTCAAGGCCTCCGGAAAGCATTACAGTACCCGCTGCCGCGGTAAGTGCCGCAAGGACAGTTGATGCGGCGCTTCCCTGTCGTGCAAGCGGAAGAAGCACGGGATCTGCAAGAAAGAACAGCGGGATGATGAATCCCGGCAGCGCAAGCTTGACGGCGGTGAGCCCGGTCCTGGTCTGATCCGACTCCGCTATTCCGGCGGCTACGTAGCAGCTAATGGCAACAGGCGGGGTGATGTTCGAGAGGCATGCGTAGATGAGGCAGAACATATGCGCGGCAAGCGGGACCGCACCTGCCTTGATCAATACCGGAACAGCCACCGCCTGTACTATCACGTAGGCAGCCACTCCCGGAACTCCCATGCCCAGGATGACCGAAATCACCATCACCAGAATTCCCACAAGGAAGATGCTGCTGCCTGCGAATCCGTTGAGGATCATGTACCCGATGTTCAGGCCCAGGCTTGTGAGCGTGACCGTTCCGATGATCACACCGATGAGTATGCAGGAGATTCCTACGGTTACGGCTCCCTTTGCTCCGTCCACGCATGAGGCGACGATCTTGTCCCACGTCATGCGCGTATCCCTGCGGATCCATGATGCGGCGACCGTAACCGGTATGGCCACAGCCGCGGCATATAGAGGGCTTCTTCCCAGAATCATAACCGTAATCAGCACCACCAGCGGAATGGCCAGATGCCATCCGTTCCTCAGGACTTCCCTGATGTCGGGAATCTCCGCCTCGGGAACGCCGGAAAGACCCTGACGTTTTGCCTCGAAATGCACCGAAAGCATGATTCCCAGATAGTACAGGAATGCAGGGACTACCGCCGCGGCTACCACTATCCCGTACTTCACGTTCAGGAACTCCGCCATGATGAATCCGGCGGCTCCCATCACGGGAGGGCAGAACTGGCCGCCTGTGGATGCGGTTGCCTCCACGGCCGCGGCGAATTCGCTTTTGTAGCCCGAGCGCTTCATCATGGGTATGGTGATGGTTCCTGTCGTGGCTACGTTCGCCACAGCCGACCCGTTTGCCATTCCCAGCAGGGCGCTTGCAATCACGGCCACTTTTGCAGGTCCGCCGGGTGATCTGCCCACCAGAGTCAGAGCAAGTTCGTTGATGAACCTTGAAAACCCGCTGTGTTTCAGGAACGCCCCGAACACTACGAACAGGAATACATATGTAGCCGATACCCCCGCTCCCGTTCCGAGTATTCCCTGGGTGCCCCAGAACTGTGTTATGAGTATCCTCTTGAGTGTGAAGCCGTTGTGTCCCAGATATCCCGGAATGAATCTGCCAAGGAAGTTGTACGCCAGGAAGATTGCCGCAAGTATTGTCAGATTCCTCGATGCCCGCCTTCCGGCCTCGAACACCACCAGTATCCCCACGGCGGCGACGCACATCTGGAAAGTGTCGATCCTCCCTCCTGAACGGGCGACATCTGTGTACTTGAAGACCAGATAGCCGAACGCCGCCAATGACACGGCGATGAGTATGATATCCGTCACCTTTGGGCGGCTGACGGTTTCATTCTTTCGTGAAGTGTCTGCAGGGTAAAGAAGGAATGTGAACAGCAGCAGGAACATGCAGTGAATCGCCCTGAGGCTCACCGCCGATATGATTCCGAATGTCGTGAACCACAGCTGGAAGACCACCCAGAGCATCATGAGAACCGTGATTGCTGTATTGGTTTTTCCCGTATAAGTCCTCATTGTCCGTATCCTGCCTCCCCCAGTTTACATTTTTTTCAGGTTTTTTGTGTGTTTTTAGGAGTTAGTTGAAATATTTTCCGCACTTTTACCGTATAGGGGGGCATGAAGTACGAAAACAGAACAATTGATTTCAGATCCATCAAGGAGATGCCCCGTGACGACAGACCCCGCGAGCGTCTCCACAGACTCGGACCCAAAGGCGTCTCCGACCTGGAGCTCCTTTGTGCAATCATCGGCTCCGGCAGCAGCGGAAGACCCGTGCAGGACATCGCCGGCGACATCCTCGAGGTTATTGAAAAGGGCGGCTGCACCCCCGATGACTTCCGCGATGTTCCCGGGCTCGGTCCTGCAAAAGCCGCCGGCATCTGCGCGGGGCTGGAGCTGGGAAGAAGGATGCTTTCCTGCCGCCTGCGTTCCTGCAACGACCCCGCCTCAGTCTTCGAACTGATCCGGCACTACGGAGACCGCGTCCAGGAACATTTCCTGGTGGTCATGCTCAACGGGGCCCANNCGCGAGGTCTTCGCCGACCCCATCTCCATGCGCGCCACCGCAATCATCCTGGCCCACAACCATCCCTCCGGGAACCTTGAGCCCAGTCCCGACGACCTCGAGGTCACCCTGCGCCTTAAGAAAGCGGGTCACCTGCTTGGAATCGAGGTCCTGGACCATCTGATATTCTCATCCGACGGCTACAGGTCGATGCTGGAATGCGGGGAGTTCCT
>LXOW01133463.1_pt1 | contig 15935 bp, 10 predicted proteins | sample 1368591 | NCBI WGS metagenome assembly LXOW01 (sample SAMN04884650, study PRJNA319009) | bovine gut metagenome | isolation source: Cow rumen | host: Bos taurus | place: Italy: Legnaro (PD) | collected 2014-07-09 | reverse complement strand
TCGGTCAGGTACCAGTAGGGCGACTTCTCGGTGACGTTCTGCTCCTCGAGGACGTAGATGAGCTTCGGGAACGCGGGCGTGATGTAGACGCCCTGCTCGTTCTTGACGCCCTTGATGCGCTCGTTGAGCACCTCCTCGATGATCATCGCGAGGTCCGCGCGCTCCTGCTCGCTCCTCGCCTCGCCGAGGTACATGTACACCGTCACGAACGGCGCCTGCCCGTTCGTCGTCATGAGCGTGACGACCTGGTACTGGATCGTCTGCACGCCCTTCTCGATCTCCTTGCGGACGCGCTTCTCGACGATCTTGTCGAAGTCCTTCTTCGCCATCTTGACGCCCGCGACCTCGCACTCGGCCTTGAGCTCGTCCTGGATCGCCTTGCGCGAGATGTCGACGAACGGCGCGAGGTGGGTGAGCGAGATGGACTGGCCGCCGTACTGGTTCGACGCGACCTGCGCGATGATCTGCGTCGCGATGTTGCACGCGGTCGAGAACGACTTCGGCTTCTCGATCATCGTGCCGGAGATCACCGTGCCGTTCTGCAGCATGTCCTCGAGGTTCACGAGGTCGCAGTTGTGCATGTGCTGCGCGTAGTAGTCCATGTCGTGGAAGTGGATGATGCCGTCCTTGTGCGCCTGCACCACGTCCTCCGGCAGCAGCAGGCGCGCCGTGACGTCCTTCGACACCTCGCCCGCCATGTAGTCGCGCTGCACGGAGTTGATCGTCGGGTTCTTGTTCGAGTTCTCCTGCTTCACGTCCTCGTTGTTGCACTCGATGAGCGAAAGGATCTGCTTGTCGGTCGTGTTCGCCTGGCGCAGGAGCTGCTGCTTGTAGCGGTAGACGATGTAGCGCTTGGCGATCTCCTTCGCGCCGAACTCCATCAGCTTCGTCTCGACGACGTCCTGGATTTCCTCGACCGTCATCGCCCGGTCGCGCGCCTCGCACACGCCGGCGACCTCCTCGGCGATGAGCTTGATGCGGCCTTCGCTCAGCGCGTTCTTGTAGTCCACCGCCTGGCTGGCCTTGCGAATGGCGTTCTCGATCTTGGAGATGTCAAACGCAACTTCCTGCCCGCTCCGCTTGATGATCTTCATCTTCTGCTTCATGCTTGAAATCCCTTCTCTTGTGTGATTGTGNNGCAATATGCTCCAGTCGGGGCGGGCGCCGGACAGCGATGCCTGGAAAAGGCAGAAAGGATCAGGGGGCCATGACAGTCAGAAATGCGGTTTTCGCGGCAGTACTTGCCTCGGTTTCGTGCGGTTTCGCCGACCAAGGCGACTGCGTGTCCTTCCCGGGATGCCGGTGGTCTGACGCCAAGACCTCGGTCTCGGCCAAGCGCGCCACGGTCACAGGGCCCGACGGGAAGACACTGCTGTCGTTCATGGTCGAACCGCGGACCGCATCGCTCGAGAAGCTCGTCCTCAAGACCCTCGACGACCGGCTCGTCATCGACGCGGCCGGCGTGTTCGCCGACGGCGCCACGAAGATAACCGTCAACTCGAAGGGACTCCCCCACGCGAAGTACGCAGGCAAGGACACCGCGTCCCTGTGCGAGTTCGGCGGCGCGAGGGGCGGCAGCGGGCAGATCTACTTCGAGGGCCGAACGAAGGGCCCGAAGCACTACTACCGGCGGCGCGGCTTCGAGACCAAGGGCCATCCCAAGAAGTTCCCGATGATCGAGGCGATACCCGAGGACATCGAGGAGCTGCATGTAAGGCTCGACATCTCCGCGGCCAAGGACCCGATCGAGTTCTTCGGCTATAAATGCGGGCTTCTCGAGGACATGCCCGAGGTCCTGCCGCCGCAGGACTCCGGCAAGCAGCAGCTACTCTTCCGCGCAACATTCGACGGCACGACGGACGCCGTGAAGGCGGGCGGAGACGCCAAGCCCGTCCGGCAGAAGGGAATCACGTTCGCGGAAGGCATCCGCGGGCAGGCCGTTCGCATCTCGTCCAAGGAGGGCAGCGTCCTCGACTACTCGTCCGCCGGCAACCTTGTGCAGGAGCGCGGCGCGGTCAGCCTCTGGTTCAAGCGCGAGTGGCCCGACGACGGACGCAACGCCAAGGGCGCCGACATGTGGCGCACGATCTTCGCCAACCCCTCGCCGAAGTCGCGCCAGCGCGTCGGGTCGGGGCAGCTCTGGTTCTGGTTCATCGGCCCGAGGCTCCGCGCCGACCAGTCCGACGACGACGACGCCTACGCCGGCTGGTTCGGCAAGCAGCCCGGCGACGGCTGGCACCACCTCGTCGTGTCGTGGAGCGCAAGCGGAGTCAGGATGTACCTGGACGGACGCTCGGCGAGCGGACAGGGCGACGACAACTCCCCGATGAAGCAGGCGCTCAGGAACCCCAGGACGCTCAGCTTCGACCGCGCTGCCTTCGACAGGTTCGGCGTGGGGCATCTCGACGGCGGCCGCCAGTTCGACGGACTCATCGACGACCTCTGCATCTTCTCCGAGCCCCTCAACGAGAAGCAGGCGCACAAGCTCTGGCTCAGGGAGCAGCCGGTCGAGCTGAAGGGAACCGGATGCTATTCGATCGCCGGCGAGCCGGGCGGGCCGGAGGTCGTCGCGACGAACCCCTCGAAGGACGACGTCTCCGCCTTCCGCTACTGCGTGTGCGACGAGTCGGGCAAGGTCGTCAAGACGTTCGGTCCCCTCCAGCTCGACAAGAAGGTCAGGCTCGCGGTCGACCTCCCGGCCGGACGCTACGCGATCAGGGCCACGGACGGCAAGCGCCTCTGCGGGAGCCTGCCCTACCTCGTGATGAAGGCCGAAAACCCCTACGAGCTCAAGTCCGCCGCGAAGCGCCCTGGCGTCCCCGAGGGAATGACGCTCGTCGAAGAGCTGAAGCTCGACCGGATCCCGCCCGCCGACCGCTACCGCTCCGTCGGGCAGTCGTCGATCAAGCAGCTCGGCGGCGTCCCGTACCTCGAGGCCGCCCCGGCGCAGGGCAGCAGGTTCGCGCTCCGCTTCAAGCTCGACCAGTCCGTGCCGCTCTACTGCTTCGAGATCGACTACCCCGACGACGCCGTGCGCACGGCCGACATCATCATCCAGCGCGCCAAGAACCCGAACGGCGACTACACGATGCAGGTCGGCTACATGGCGGGCGGCGAGTACCCCAACACCGGCAGGATCCTCACCCACCGCTGCCTCTACTGGACCTACGGCGACGACGTCGCCCTGATCGCGATGACGGCGAGGGAGAACGCCCCCGCGGCGGTTTCCGCCGTGCGCGTCTACCGCGTCGAGGGCGCGGCGCTCCCGCCCGCCGCCGCCAGCGAGCCGAAGCGCGCCGAGGGCTGGCGCCGCTCGGTCGCGCTCTACTACGAGGACCCGGCGATCGGCTACGACTACGCGACGAACGGACACGGCATCGAGGAGATCGAGGAGCTCATCAACCGCACCGCCGCGGCAATGAAGTTCACGGGCGAGAACATGTTCGCCTACCCCGGCGTGTGGTACGGCGGCCTGATCGGCGACTGGTACAACCCGCGCAGGCACGCGCCCGACTTCCTGAGCGCCTGGTACGCGAAGTTCGACCGGGAGGGTCTCGACTTCGTCCCGACCATGAACTTCAACACGCTGCCGGTCAAGGAGGGCCTCGTCACGCGCGTCTCCATGCGCGACGGCTCGCTCCACGACACGCCCATCTCCATCCACTCCACCGGCCTCCCCAACTGGGGCGGCTGGCACGGCTCGCCGCCGAACTTCAACTTCTTCCACCCGGAGGTCCGCGCGAGCATCATGGAGTGCGTCGACGAGCTCGTCGAGCAGGGCAGGCCCCACCCCTCCTTCAAGGGGATTTGCCTCTACCTCACGCAGCATACCTCGCTCTGGTTCGGCGACCCCGAGAGCGGATACAACGACTACGCCGTCGACGCGTTCTCGAAGGCAAAGGGAGTCAAGGTCCCCGTCGACCGCAAGGACCCGCTGCGCGGCAAGGCGTACGCGAAGTGGCTAAGGGAGAACGCGTGGGACAAGTGGGTCCAGTGGCGCTGCGACGTCACGACCGCCTTCTACGCGCAGGTCGCGCGCAGGCTCGCCGCGGCGCGTCCGGACCTCAAGCTCTGGCTCAACAGCTTCGTCCCGACGGACATGTGCAACGAGGGCTTCGGCGACCCCGGGCACATGGACAAGATGCACCGCGAGCGCGGCCTCGACCGCGTCAAGCTCACGGCCGCGATCCCGAACCTCGTCCTCGGCCAGACCGCGGTGCCCGCCGACTACCGCATCCACCCGTCCAACTGCTACCCTTCCGAGCAGGTGCGCACCAACTTCCGCGACGCGGTCAAGGTCGCTGACGCCTGGTCGCTCCTGAAGGGCGCGAAGTACCCCTGGCTCAACATCCACGACCGCTACTGGGAGAACTCGATCGGCAAGCAGGGCAAGCGCGGCAGCGCCAACTCGCTGTCGTGCGACTGGCTCGCCGAAAGCACCTGGCGCGTGTCGACGCTGAACGCGGGCGGCGTGTACTCGATGCAGTCGATCGTCGGACCTCTGAAGCACGGCGACATCCTCGGCTTCTCCAAAGGCGGCTTCCTCATCGGCACCTACGGCATGGAGGACCGCCTCGCGCCCTTCGCGCAGGCGTTCCGCTCGCTCCCGGCCGTGCCCTTCGACGAAGCCCTCCGCGAAGGAGACGTGGTCGTCCGGAAAAAGGAGTACGACGGCAGGAAGTGGCTCTACGCCGTCAACACCGGCGACAAGCCCGCCAAGGTCACGTTCACGATGCCCAAGGGAACGCGCGACCTTGTCTCCGGCGAACCGCTCGAAGGAAAGGTGGCGCTGGAGCTCGGACCCTACGAGCTAAAGAGCTTCTCGGCCCCCTGAGGCGCAGACTAGCGCCTGAAGTCGCGCCCCTCGTACTCCGGCGGGACGTAGCCGTGCTCCGAGCCCTGCATCCAGAGGATCGTCTTCGGGCACTTCAGGTTGTTCCAGAGGATCGCGATGCCGGAGGGCTGGCACGTGTAGTCGCCGAGGCCCGCGCGCGGGATGTCGACGCGGCAGGTGGCGGGGACGCGCTTCGCGAAGTTGACGGGGTCGAAGTAGCCGAGCGCCTCGACGTACTTGATCTTCGGCCACGGTCCGCGCAGGCGCCCGACGAGCTCCGCGCCCATGTCGCAGAAGCCGGTGATGGTGCTGGAGACGTGCGTCACGCCCTCGCCGCAGCCCGCGCCCCAGATCGCGAACGCGCCGCCCTGGCTGCCGCCGGTGACCTGCAGGTTCTTGCCGTCCCACTCCGGGAGGGACTTCACGTACTGGATGGCGCGGATGAGGCGCAGGATCATGCCGCGGAAGTAGGCCGTCTCGGGATTGGAGTTCTGCTGCGGGTCGAAGGCGTAGGTATAGCCGTTCGACGATATCTTCTTGCCGAGCTCCCGGTAGTACTCGTCGGTTCCGCCGAACTCCCTGAGGAGCATGCCGTGCGCGTTGACGTCGAAGAGTATCGCGGCGGCGTGCGGCTTCTTCGGCGCGACCTGCTCGCGGACTCCGTAGCCGAAGGTCCCGACGCGAATGGCGTACTTCCTGCCCTTCTCGACGGCCTTGGGGATCGAGAGGTAGCCGGTCACGGGCGCTCCGCCCGTGCAGTCCACCGACACCGCGTAGAGGTGCACGTCGGGGTTGTCGCACGGCACCTCGACGCGCTTCGCGTTGAACGGGACCTTGGCGAGCTCCGCCTTCTCGTTCGCCCAGAACGCGTCGAAGTCCTCAGGCTCGGGCACGGCCTGCTTGAGCGTGTCGATGTCCGCCGCCGCGCCGCCGTCGAAGAAGACGGACTTCTTGGACTTCTCGAACTTGTTCATGGCGACCTTGCCCTCGGGAGTCGTGGCGTCGCCGGTGAACTTCTTCATGAAGGGCTTGCCTTTAGCGTCCACGACCTCGGCGTAGAGGCGCACGAAGCCGGGCTTCGCGATGCTCGTCTTGTACACGAAGGGCCGCTTGCCGTCAAACGGCTCCTTGCCCTTGTCCGTCACGCCGTCGTCGCCCGTGCGCTCCCACTTGAGGAAGTACTCGCCCGCGGGAACGTCGCCCTTGATGTCCTGCGGCTCGACGGTAAAGGTCATCGTCTCGCCCGGCCTGTAGCAGATCGGCGACTTGTCCGTCGTGCCCTTGAGCCACGCCTGGTCGAGCGCGCCTGCGCGCGACGAAGCCGAAAGCGCCGCGATCGCGGCGCACAATGCCAATGCGCTGTGCTTCATGTCTACCGTCCTCCTTTGCAATGTACCTGAGCGAACATTCTACCACAAAGGAAGGTTCGGCGGACAAATGACATGTCAACTAATTCGCGCTCCGTCACTTCGCGGCGCCCTTGCCGAACCGGGCCTCGAGCGACTCTGACATCGTCATCGTCGGGATCTTGCGCTCGGCCAGGAGATCGGCGAACTTCTCCGTCTTCTCAAACCACTCCTCCATGCCGCCCTTGAGGTTCTTGGCCCACATGTGCGAGAGGCGGACGTGGTACTTGCCCGCGGCCAGGTCCTTCTGGATGTCGTCGACAAGCCCCTCGGGCGTGTACTTCTCGCCCTGGTCGAAGAACACCATCTTGTCGCAGCTCGTCGACCAGATGTTCTTGCCTTGCTTGGCGTTGACGAGCGCACCGCCGCCGAGGTAGCCGAACTCGCGTCCGTAGATGCGCTCGACGCGGTCCCAGCTGACACCGGGGTCCCATCCGCCTGGCCGAACCCAGACCTTGGGGAGCGGCAGTCCGAAATGCTGGAACCGCTCGCGCGTGATTCCGGCGAGCTCGCGCAGGACGTCGTCGCACGGCTGCGTCGCCGCCGCATCGTAGATCACGACCTCGCACTCGTCCAAGTCGATCGTCTCCTTGAGCGGACGCCGCCAGCAGTCGTGCAGCTCGAATGCGTCGCCGTTCCGCTTGAGACCGTAGAGGTCCTTCTTGCCGGGCAATCCGATGAAAAGGCAGAAGACGGTCTTGTTCACGCTCTTGTCGGCGAACGTGAGGACGTTGCCCTTGACGCTCGCTCGGACGCGGCGGTTCTTGGGGTGGTTCGGGTCGACCTCGCACTTGAAGAGAACCATCATCTCCTTGTCGTCGGCCTCCTGGACGAATGGCTTGGACTTCACCTTCTCGAACGCGGCACGGTCGTGGTACTTCGCCCTGTAGAAGGCGTGGTTGGGCATGTGGTCCATGAGCTCGTGCCCGCGGTCGGAGAGCTCCTTTAGGCACTTGCCCTGGGACTCGGAGAGCTCAGCCGGGACGACGGCGAACGACACCTTGATGCCGCGCTTCTCGAAGATGTCCGCCACGCGCGTCCAGTCCTTCACCGAGTGGTTGTCGTCGATGCGCATCGTAAGCGCCGGCTCGGCGAAGACGGCAGATACGGCGGCCAGGCCCAGCGAGAGAACCGCGATCTTTCCTGCCTTACATGCAAACATGGGACATATTATAGCGAAACTGCCACGCTGAAATCAAGCGCGCGGCGGAAGAGCCGCGCATCGTGCGCAGCTGGCCACTTCGGGCCAAAGCGCCGGAGGTAGAAGTAGTGTTTTACAAGGGTTTTGCGTGTTCCCCGGTTATTCCTAATGGCGATTGGCTAAGACGTGTAAGACGCGCAAGACGTGTAGGACAAAAAACATCGAGTACTGCTCGTCCTACCCGTCCTACCCGTCCTACTCTCTCCCCTTTCATCACTGCCAACCTCTCTTTCTCTCGATGCCCCAGACTATGCGGCCGATTTCGCGGCGAAGGTTCTCGGCTCGGCTCTTCAATTCGTCGGGAGTCTTCGCCTCCGAAAGATGGCTGTAGAGCCCGCGGTTGAAGTCGTCGGACCGTGCGGCGGTGCGAGCGGCATGCATTCGCTCGCGGACGCCGCCGAACTTCTTGAAATCCGCTTCCTGCCGCTCGATCATGCGCCCGAGCATGTAGCTTGTCTGGTTGCAGATCGTCAGCATGAGATTGGCCAATGTTTCCGCAGGACGCGTCTCGAATATCTCCTTCCAGTCGCTCCAGTCGTTGTGCTCCTTGGCGAAGGAACGCGCATATCGCGAGCGCTCGTCGGATGAGCTCCATTCCGCAAGGCCATTACGCTTAAGGTAGTCGAGATAGTCCTCCATCAGCTCGTCCAGCGTCGCCCGCGCGACGTTGGTCAGCTTGAGCTCAGTCTCCTTGCTGGTTCCAGACGCCGAACTCCCCTCCGCGATATTCTGCTTGCATGAGCGAGCTGCCTGGATCATCTGATCGACTGTGCGGTCGCCATGCGCAGGAAGAAACCGGCGGCAGAACGCAGCCGTTCCCTCGTAGACGACGTCGCTCTTGCGATAGACGATGAGGTTCTTGTAACCGCCATGCGGCAAGACTATCTTGGGGATGTCGGCCATTGTTAGTTGCCTCCTAGAATGGGGCCAGGATGTGTAGGACGTGTAAGACGCGTAAGACGCGTAAGACAACTCGTCCTACTCGCCCTACTAGTCATACCCGTCCTACTCGTCCTGCCTGTCCTACTCGTCCTGCCTGTCCTGCTCGTCCTAGTTTTCAATTCGCTCACTTTGTCTCCTCCATGACCGTCATGCCGACATCGGGGGCTTCGCCGCCAAGGAGATCGCTCTGAGTTGCGACGTTGCGCCAGACTACCGGACTTAAATGCACGTCGAGATTCTCGTCCTTGACGACGATAAGCCTAAGTGCTTACTTAGGCAAACGGCCAGCAATGTGGTATCGCGGTCAGGGCTTGAGGTTGAAGTACTTGCGGACGGTCTCGGCGGAGAGCTTCGGACGCCGCAGGCGGTCGAAGACGCCGGCGATCGAGCCGCCGAACATCGCGGACACCGCCTTGCCGCCGAAGCGCTCGCGCGTGCGGCCGTCGTTCATCTGCCAGATCGAGAACCCGACGACGTCGGGGTTCGCCCACAGCGTCTCGAAGATGTCCGTCAGGTACTCGTCCTGGAACTCCTCCGTGTTCGGCGAGGCGTATTCGCCGCGCCGCCCGAACTCGCCGCCGCAGCCAGACTCGGACACCATGATGGGCTTGTCGGGATAGCGCTGGCGGAACTTCGCGACGATTCCGTTGAAGGTGTCGCGCACGGACTTCGCGAGCGCCGCCTTGTCGCCGGGAACCATCGGGATCGTACCCGGATAGGAGTTGAACGAGACGATGTCCATGTTCGTGCAGCAGATGTCCCTGTCGGTGACGTTGCAGGCGAACGTCACGAGGCGGCCGGAGTTCTCGGCGCGGATCGTCTCGGCGAGCCGGTCGACGAGCGCCTTGCACTCCGGCTTGTCGCTCGCGCACTCGTTGAGGAAGCCGTAGATGATGACCGACGGATGGTTGAAGCTCGCGCGCACCATGTCGCGCGTCTCCTTCACCTGCATCTCGCAGAACTCCGCGTCCTTCAGCTCGTTCGGCGGGAAGTTGTTGTTCACGTAGCCCTGTCCGTTGCCCCAGCCGAGCGACTCCTCCCACACGAGGACGCCGTTCTCGTCGCAGAGGTCGAGGAAGCGCTCGCACTGCTGGTAGTGCGCGCCGCGGATGAAGTTGCCGCCGAGCGCCTTGAGGCGCTGGATGTCCTGAAGCATGAGCGCCTCGCCCGTCGCCGCGCCGTTGAGCCAGTCGGACTCGTGGCGGTTGAAGCCCTTGAGGAACAGCTCCTTGCCGTTGAGGTAGATCTTGCGGTCCTTCGCCTCGATCTGGCGGATGCCGAAACGAGTTGAAAGGTTGAAAGGTTGAGAAGTTGAAAGGTTGATGGAAACCTTGTGAAGCGCGGGCGATTCGGGAGACCACAGGCGGAAGTCCGGAACGGCGACTGTGGCTCGGCCGNNCCGCGGAATCGCCGCCATTCTCGATCTCGACCTCGACCTTGCCGGTCCTGTAGTCGAGCGTCCGGACGAAGACCTTCGGCTCGCGCTCGACAAGCTTCACGCCGTGGTAGAAGCCGCCGTAGAAGTAGAAGTCGTAGTAGGGCCGCGCCAGCTTCACGCGCGGCCACTCGAGGATGTTGTCGACCGCGGCGAAGAGCGTGTGCTCGCCGGCCGCGAGGGGCCCGACCGGGATCTCAAGCCGCGCGTAGGGATACGGATGGAGCCCGAGGTCCTTGCCGTCCAGCTCGAACTTCGCCCGCACGCCCATCCCGTCCACGACGAGCACCGCGTCCTTCATCGGCTCGGCGAGGTCGAAGGTGCGGCGGTAGAGGCCCGTGCCGCGCTTCATGTACCACTTGGGCATCATGTCGTAGCAGGCCGGGACGGGAACGACGTCCGTCGCCTCGAAGCCCGACTTGGCGGACTCTTCGAGGGCCTTGCCCTCCTCGAAGCGGAAATCCCAGCTGCCGTCGAGCGAAAGCGCCAGGGCGAGAATGCACGAACCGATCATGGCGAAGTATTCCTTTCCTTGTAACTGTGTCTGTCTTTGGCTGGCCGGGCTATTCGTCGAGCTTGCCCTTGTAGGCGACGCGGCGGACCTTGCCGATGGAGGTGCGCTCCAGGGGCTCCTTCCAGACGACGACCTTGCGGACGCGCTTGTAGTCGGCGAGCTCGGCGCTCTTCTCCTGCGCGCGCTTGACCGCGGTCTTCTCGACTTCGGCCCAGTCGGGCATCTTGCCGCCGTTCTGCGCCTTGAACCACTCCTCGTCGGGGTAGACTATCGCCCCGACCTTCTCGCCGGGGTCGCCGCCGATCGTGTAGCCGACGACGATCACGTCCTGGATCGCCGGGTCCTTGCCGATGACGTTCTCGACCTCCTCGGGGTAGATGTTCTTGCCCTCGCGGTTGACGATGAGCGCCTTCTTCCGGCCGCGGATGGTGATGAGCCCGTCCTCGTCGATGGACGCGAGGTCGCCGGTCGCGAACCACTCGCCGTCGAACGCCTCGGCGGTCGCCTTGTCGTTGTGGAAGTAGCCCTTCATCACGATCGGGCCCTTCACCTGCAGCTCGCCGACGCCGGCCTCGTTCTTGTCCGCAAGCCTCACCTCGACGCCGGCGCAGGGCTTGCCGATCGTGCCGACCTTGCGGCAGTCGGAGCTCGTGACGGACACGACCGGCGAGCACTCGGTGAGGCCGTAGCCCTCGACGAAGTTGACGTGGAGGCGCCGGAAGCACTCGAGGACGTGCTTCGGGCACGGCGCGCCGCCGGTGATCATGAAGCGCAGGCGCCCGCCGAGCTTGAGGAGCACCATGTGCATCACCGGGCCCCTCAGCCCGATCGCCATCAGCGCCCGCGCGACCTTCGAGCCCTTGAGCCCGTCCTGGATCTTGTCGTAGAGCTTCTCGCAGAGGAGCGGCACCGAGCAGAGGACGGAGGGCTTGAGGAGCTTCATGTCCCGCCCGACCGTCCTGAGCGACTCGACGAACTGCATCTCGCAGCCGACGTAGAGGGGCCCGAGGAAGTTCGCGGTGAAGCTGAAGGCGTGGAAGAGCGGGAGGACCGTGAAGAAGCTGTCGCGTTCCGACACGTTCGCGTTGAAGGTCTTGAGCGCGCCGGAGATGTCGCAGACGAAGTTGCGGTGGGTGAGCATCGCGCCCTTGGGCTTGCCGGTCGTGCCCGAGGTGTAGATGATCGAGGCGACGTCGTCCTCCTTCGCGACGTGCGCGTCGTACCAGGCGCCGCCGCCGGGAATGCGCAGCCGGTCGAACCCGACGACGTCGACGGACCCGATCTTCTGCCCCTCGTTGATCACGCCGTCGACGCAGACGATCCCGCGCAGCCGCGGCAGTTTCGCCGCGAGGCCCATCATCATCTTGAGGTGGTGGACGTCGGTCGTCACGACCACGGCCTCGGAGTCGGCGAGAATGTACTCGACCTCGGCGTCGTGGAGCTTGGGGTCGAGCGGCACGACCGAGACGCCCGCGCCGGACTGGGCGAGGTACGCCTCCAGCCAGGTCGGGGAGTTGCCGAGGATGATGGCGACGTTCTCCTCGCGCGGCTTCAGGCCGAACCTGGTCCCGAAGCCTTCGGCGACCTCGCGCACGCGCTTGAGGTATTCGCGCCAGCAGCGGCGCTTCCACACCTTGTCCTCGCACCATACAAGGGCGTTGCGGTCGGGACGTTCGGCCGCGTTCTTCTCAAGAAGTCCACGAATTGTCATGTTTCTTTCTCCGAAATTGTCATTTTCCATTATATCATAATTTTTTGGCGGACGGAATCAGAGCCGAAGCGCCATCTCCACCGATTCGCCGAGGGTTTCGCCCGTCGGCGCGACGCGCGAGAGGCGCTCGGAGGAATGGCTGCCCTGTCCGCACAGGACGCACCTCACGCCCAGCGCGTCCGCGACCTCCTTGTCGTGGAGCGCGTCGCCGATTACCACCACGTCGTCCGGGGCCGCCCCCTCGCCAGATATGCGCGCCAGCAGCTCCCGGGCGCGGGAGAGCTTGGAGCCGCCGTCGAGGTTGTCGGTCCCGTAGAGCGCCTCGAAGTAGCCCGCGAGTCCGTATCTGGCCACGTCCGCCTCCAGGAGGTCCTGCCTAAGCGCCGAGATGACGAACTGGCTCGCGCCCGCCGAGCGCGCCAGCTCCAGCGCCGGCACCGCCTCGCAGTTCAGCCGCTTGGGGCGCGCGGCGTAGACGTCGTGGTACTCGCGCGCGATGCGGTCCCATTCCGCCTCGTCGTGCGCGACGATGCCGATCTCGCCGTAGAACGGGCGGACGGGGAAGGCGAAGCGCCTGCGGTAGAAGTCCATGCCGATGGGCGCGCCGCCGCGCTCGGCGATCATGATGTTGAGCGTGTCGAGCGCCGCCTGGGTGTCGTCCAGGAGCGTGCCGTTCCAGTCCCAGAGGATGCGCTTACTCACGGACCCTCACCGCCTCTATCGAAACGGCCCTCTTCGTCGCGGGGTCGAACTCGACGACCGCGCCCTCCAGGACGCAGGGCCCGGTCGCGACCTCGAAGCGCGCGGGCATGCCGGTCACGAACTTGCGGGTGACGGGCTTGAGGTCGCGCCCGATGGACGAGACGTAGGGCCCGGTCATCCCGAGGTCGGTCAGGTACGCCGTCCCCTTCGGCAGCAGCATCGCGTCGGACGTCTGGACGTGGGTATGGGTGCCGACGACCGCCGTGACGCGTCCGTCGAGGTAGTAGCCGAGCGTGATCTTCTCGCTCGTCGCCTCGGCGTGGAAGTCGACGAACACGGGAACGTCCTTGGGGATCTCGGCGAGGACGCGGTCGGCCGCCTTGAACGGACAGTCCGCCGGCTTCATGAAGACGCGTCCGAGCAGGTTGACGACGGCGAACCTGAACGTCGGCATCGTTATCAGCCGCCAGCCCTTGCCGGGGCATTCCGCGGGGTAGTTGGCGGGGCGGACCAGCCGGTCGACCGACTCGATCTGGGCGGCGAACTCCTTCTGTCCCCAGGTGTGGTCGCCGAGCGTTATCGCGTCCGCCCCGGCCTCGAAGATCTCCTTCGCGAGCGCGGCGGTGATGCCGGAGCCGGCGGCGCAGTTCTCGGCGTTGACGACCACGGCGTCGAGGTGCATCTCGGCCCGCAGCCTCGGGACCTCGCGGGCGAAGATCTTCCGCCCCGCGCCCCCGACCACGTCTCCTATCATCAGCAGCTTCACTTCTCAAGCCCCCTTCCGGTTTTCCGGCTACCTGTCCGCCCGCCCGTTCTGCGCCAGCCACTCGGCGGCGGCGCGCTCCCCGCGCGCCGCGCGGGCGCGGATCTTCCACACCAGCGCCTCCTGGCGGTCGACCGGCGTCCCGCCGACGCCCAGTTCGCAGCACGACGCCAGGTTGTCCATCGCCGGCGCGAAGCCCTTCGCGGCCGCGCGCCGGTACCACGAGACCGCGGCGGCCTCGTCCTTCTCCACCCCGTCGCCGAGGTAAAGGCACATCCCGTAGGCGTTCATCGCCTCGGCGCAGCCCTGCGAAGCCGAGTGCCGGAGCAGCGCCACCGCCCGCGGAGCGTCCCTCCCGACGCCCTCGCCGCGCTGGAGCGCGAGGGCGTAGTTAAGCTCCCCGTACGCGTTCTGCATGTCGGCGCTGCGCTTGAACCACTTGGCCGCGGCCGCGAGATCCCGCCCGACGACGATCCCGTCGCGGAAGAACCCGCCGATGTTGTTGACCGCCTCCGGATGCCCGGATTCGGCGGCCGCGAGAAAGCACTCGTACGCCTCTTCGGGGTCGCGCACGGTGCCGTAGCCGTTGAGGTGGCACATCCCCGCGTTGTACAGCCCGTTCGCGTCCCCCTCGGCCGCGGCGCGCCTGAAGTACCCGAAGCTCTTGGCGAGAAGGCGGGACATCTCGTTGGTCTTGACCCCTGGATTGGAAAGCGTCTGCGTGAGCGTAAGCGTCCCCAGCGCGTTGAGCGCCTGCACGTTGCCTCCGTCCGCCGCCCGCTTCAGCGCCTTCAGGTCGTTGCCGTCCAGCGAAAGCAGGTACCAGGCGAGCGGATTGCCCTTCTGCTCGGCCATCGCCCGGATGCGGGGACGCGCGTTGGCGAAATACCATTCCCGGACTTCCGACGCCAGGCGCGCGGCGGGCGGGGCGTCGGGATCCCTCGAGACGAGGGCAAGCACGAACTGCTGGAGGGGCCNNCTGCTGGAGGGGCCGGCCGGACTCCGCGTCGCGCGCGACCTCCTCGGCCGCCCGGGCGTAGCCGCGCGGACTTCCCGCCGCGCGGGAGTTGAGCAATCTCGCGATCGCGTCCGAGCTCTCCGCGCGCACAGGCGCGCAAAGGGCGAACGCGCACGCCGCCAGCGCGGCTGCGACCGATGCCTTCATGTGCGGCTCCTGAACGGGGTGAACGGAAGCGATCCCTCGCGGATGAACGACTTGTGCTCGCGCCAGGCCTTTTTCCGCGCGCAGACGGTCAAGGTTCGGTCACACAGGCCCAGGAACCACCATTTCGGACGGCGAACCGAGAGTATGTCGAAGCCCTCACGGATCGTCCGGTAGATCTCCGGCGCGGAGAAGCCGTCCTGCTTTCGGGTCTTCTCCGGCACGGTGAAGAAGAGGAATCCGTCCGGGACCAGCACCCGGTTGGCCTCGCGGACCATCTCCCGCGACACCGCCGAACCGTCCATGACGACCACCTCGAACTGGGCGTCCTCGAACGGGAACTGGCCACCGCCGGGCACGGACATCCACAGCCCTCCGCGCCCCCCGCGCAGCGCATCTACCACCTGCGCGTCGCCGAAGCCGACGGCCAGGCCGCTGCGGACGCGGCGGCACCGGCTTGAAATCGCGGAAATGACGGCCTTTACAGGCATATCTCCGTCTCTTCCCTCGTTTCCAGGTCCTTGACCTTCGCGACGCCCTTCTCGACGTCGTCGGGACCGACGAACACCGCCTTCGCCGCGCCGCCGGAGTCGGCGTGCGAGAAGAACTTCTTCGGCTTCTGGCTCCTGAGCGNNGGGACTTGAGGAGCTCCGTGACCACGACGTCGCCGAAGCCGAGCCCCACCGCGCTCGTCGGCTCGCCGCCGATCGTCGTGAGGAGGTTGTCGTACCGGCCGCCGCCGAAGATGGCGCGGAACTCGCCCTTCGTGTCGAAGCACTCGAAGACGACGCCCGTGTAGTAGCTGAGGCCGCGGATGACGCCGATGTCGAACTCGAGGCAGTCCGCGAAGCCCGCGATCCCGGCGAGGCGGAAGAGCTCCACGAGCTCGGGGCACCCCTCGTACGACTTCGTCTCCATGATCGCGAAGGTCGCCTCGACCTCGGCCTCGGAAAGCCCGCCGTCCTTGAGCATCGCGGCGATCTCGGCGTCGGGCATCTTGCCGCGCTTGTCGAGCGCGAGGAACACCTGCGCGTGCCTCTCGGCGGGGATGCCGCTCTTCGCCAGCAGCTCGCCGAGGAACTTCCTGGACGAGACGTGCACCTTGAAGTCCGCGGACGAAAGCCCCATGCGCCGAAGCGCGTCGCACGCCGCCCCCAGGACCTCGACCTCGGCGAGGACCGAGTCCTCGCCGACGATGTCGACGTTCCACTGGTAGTGCTCGCGCTTGCGGCCCTTGGTCATGCGCTCGTAGCGGAAGCACTGCG
>LXOW01006159.1_pt1 | contig 15938 bp, 15 predicted proteins | sample 1368591 | NCBI WGS metagenome assembly LXOW01 (sample SAMN04884650, study PRJNA319009) | bovine gut metagenome | isolation source: Cow rumen | host: Bos taurus | place: Italy: Legnaro (PD) | collected 2014-07-09 | reverse complement strand
TGGGGTATACGGTCCCGGATTTGATGCAAGCGATTTTGTATATGCACAGTTTTAGGTGATTACATGAAAATAAAAATTTGGTTTAAAAGATTTTTCACCATTGCAACAGCAACAATCATCGTTTTTTCTGTTATTCTTTATGCGCAAGACAATTATTATATCTATAACGATGACAATTCTTTTCGCACAAAGAATTTTTATCGAGAAGAAAAAAACTCCTTAGATGTTGTTTTTTTAGGAGCCAGTGAAATTCCATCCGGTTTTTTCCCCGGGCTTGCCTATCAAGAATTCGGCTTTACCAGTTATCCTTTTGCATCTGACGGGCAAAGCGTCCGCGTTTGGAAATCTCAACTGATCGAAATACTGAAATACCAAACTCCAAAACTGATTGTTGTGGAAATCGGCGGTGCTCTATACGATGAAAAAGATCTATTAAAAGATTATTCTTTTCGCAGTTATATTGACAATATGCCGCTTTCCGTCAATAAAATTGAAACGTTAACAAACAGTAAAACCCAAGATGATTTTCTCAGTTATTGTTTTCCGGTCATTAAGTATCACGGCGATTTGAATAACACAAAAGGCGCAAACATTCAAAAACGCTTTTTTGATCGTTTGGGCTATTCCCGATTAAAAGGAATTGTCACTCTAACAAAAACCGATGGAAATACTCCCTGTATTCAATATTCGGGGAAGATCGAACTACATCCCTATGCGGAAGAAAAGCTGAGAGAGTTTTTGGCATATTGCCAAGACAATCAAATTGAAAATATTATATTTACAAGATTTCCTTTCAAGCATTATCGGGAAAATACCGATTGGTTAGGACGAAAAAATGAAGCCAAAGACATGATTGTTGACGCCGGATTTCGTTTTTTGGATTTTACAAATAGCTTTGATGAAATCGGTTTGGATAATCAAGAAAATTTCTATAATCAGCTGCATATGAACGTATATGGAGCGGAAAAGTTTACATACTTTTTCGGAAAAATCATTTCTGATATACTTCCTTCTGTAAAAAGCACTCTTAGCGAAGAACAAAAAGTTCGTTGGGATGAAACCGTACAATATACGAATGCATTTGTAGCATTGGCAAAAAAACAGATAGCATCAGGAAAAGAAGAATGGCTAAGAGATACGAAAGAATGCGTTGAGCGTCTTCAGCCGTAGAATACCGCTTTAGCAAGTTTAAAAGCCGTCCGATGGGACGGTTTTTTTATTGTTCAGACGACTATTTGCTTTCCCGACAGCCATACTAATCCATGAGGTGAAGAAAATGGCGAAACAAGAAAAAGCGAAAAACATCGCGCCTTCCTTGCGGGAACAAAAGCCGTTTCCGGAAGACGCGTTTGATACGGTGAACAATTACGGCACCTATAATATACAGCCGACCGCCGATACGGATCACATGTATCCGGCCATTGCGCAGGGGTTTCACAAAGCGCTCGTTCAGACCGACGCTCAAAATCGTGAGGCGGAAGACAACAATAAAACTTGACAAAAGAAGGAAAAAGCCGTATAATTCATGGTAGTAAAAAAATGATGGAGGAATAAAAACCATGATTAGTGCCGGTGATTTCAGAAACGGCGTCACCTTTGAAGAGGACGGCAATGTTTTACAGGTTATTGAATTTCAGCATGTAAAGCCCGGAAAGGGCGCGGCCTTTGTTCGCACCAAAGTTAAAAATGTGATTACGGGTTCCGTTGTGGAAAAGAGTTACAACCCCAGCGCAAAATTCCCGACCGCGTTTGTGGAACGGAAGGATATGGAGTTTTCTTATAACGACGGTGATCTGTATTATTTTATGGATCAGGAATCCTATGAACTCGTTCCGATCAACGGCAGCGAACTGGGCGATAACTTTAAGTTTGTAAAAGAAAACATGGTTTGCAAGATCCTGTCTTATAAAGGCAAGGTATTCGGCGTGGAACCGCCTACTTTTGTGGAGTTGCAAATCACCAAAACCGATCCCGGCTTTAAAGGGGATACGGCGACCAACGCTACCAAACCCGCCACTTTGGAAACCGGCGCGGAGATCCGCGTGCCTCTCTTCATCAATGAAGGGGATATGATCCGCATCGACACCCGCACCGGCGAATATATGGAACGCGCATAAAGAAGGGAGATTCAACATGGATATCTGTGAAAAAGTTGCGTATATCAAGGGACTGGCCGAAGGCCTCAGCCTTGATGACAGCACCAAAGAAGGCAAAGTTCTTGCCGCGATCATCGACCTGCTCGGTGATATCACCGAGGAAATCTGTGAAATTGAAGACGGTTGCGACGAAATGTCCGAACAACTTGACGCGGTGGATGAGGATCTTTCGGATGTGGAAGAACTCCTGTACGGCGATGATTGTGACGACGATTGCTGTGACTGCGGAGACGAAGATGTTTATGAAATTGAATGTCCGTCCTGCCACGATGTAATTTATCTGGATGAGGAAATGTTGGAAAAAGACGGCATGACCTGCCCCAACTGCGGAACCGAATTGGAATTTGATTTTGACGAGTGCGATTGCTGTGACTGTTCGGACGCGGTTGACGCACAGGACGATTCGCAGGAATAATCCCGGTTTTGAGCCGTGCCGGCCGCTTTGCGGCGCGGCGCGGCTTTTTCTTTTAGGAAAGCGGAAAGGAAGAACCGTTTTATGGAACAGACCTTACCCAGAATTGAATATCAGGTATCCTCTCTTTCTCCGGACGCCTTACCGATGGTGGTGGTTGCCGCCGGTTCCTCAAGCCGCATGGGCGGCATTGACAAACAGTTTGCCTTGATCGGGGGCGTTCCCGTTCTGGCAAAAACGCTGATGACGCTGGAAGCCAGCCCCTTGATTTCCGCCATCATTGTGGTCGTTCGGGAAGAAGTGCGGCTCTCGGTTCAGCAGTTAGCGGAAACCTATATGATCACCAAACTGTCCGATTTGGTTGTTGGCGGATCCACCCGGCAGGAATCGGTAGCAAACGGATTGTCTTGCCTGCCGTCCTCGGTTCAGAAAGTTTTGATCCATGACGGCGCGCGACCGTTGATAGACGAACCTGTCATTGACCGGGTGGTGACGGCTTTAAAAACATATCCCGCTGTCGCTTGCGGTCTGCCGGTTACCGATACCATCAAACGGTTGGACGACGAAGGAAACGTGTTGGACACTCCTGACCGTTCCCGCCTTTTTGCGGTACAGACGCCGCAAGGCGTATGGCTTAACGAGTATCGCGACGCTCTCGGAAAAGCGGAAGATTTTTCTTCCTTTACCGATGACCTTTCGGTTATGGAAGCCGCCGGATATCCGGTTTCCACCGTCGAGGGCAGCCGCCGCAACCTGAAAATTACCACGCCGGAGGATCTGGCGTTGGCAGAATACTACATTCGAAAGGAGCCGGAAGAATGAGAATCGGTCACGGCTATGACGTTCATCGCCTGACAGCGGACAGACCTCTTGTTTTAGGCGGTGTGACCATCCCCTACCCGTTCGGACTGCTCGGTCATTCCGACGCGGATGTTTTGCTTCACGCCATTTGCGACGCCTTGCTCGGTGCGGCGGGTCTTGGTGACATCGGTCGTCATTTTCCCGATACAGACATTCAGTTCAAAGGGATCGACAGCCGGATCCTCTTGCGAAAAACCGTTTCCATGCTGGTCGAAAAGGGCTTTCGCATCGGCAATATCGACGCCACCATCATTGCACAAAAGCCGAAACTTTCTCCCTATCTTGCGCAAATGCGGCAAAACATCGCGGAGGATTGCCGCGTGTCGCCCGATCAAATCAATATCAAAGCCACCACCGAGGAAGAACTCGGTTTTACCGGAAGAAAAGAAGGGATCAGCGCCCATGCGGTTTGTCTGATCGAAACATAATCCCGTCCGCCTGTGCATACAATGGCATAGGCGGTGAAACCATGCGTTTGTTTTTAACCTTTTCGAAAAAAAGCCTTGCGGCAACGCTTGCGGCGATCATCCTTGCTTTGCTTACAGCCGGTCAACTCTTCAGCCTTCGCGCCGCCGGCCCGGACGGTTCGACCAACGCTCTGCGGCTGGAATACGCCCAGCGTTTGGGTTACGCGGTGGAAGAAACGCCGACCGACATCCGCGAAATCATCATACCGCAAACCTTTTCCGATGTGTATACCCGCTATAACGCCCTCCAGCGGCAAGCGGGTTTTGATCTTACCGTTTATAAAGGAAAACCGGCAACGGTTTACGCCTATCTTCTCAAAGAGGATCCGGATATGCGTGTCAATCTGATCGTTTGCGGCGATCGGATCATCGGCGGCGATGTTTCATCGGTCAGACTTGACGGCGATATGCTGCCGTTATGCAGCCGAGAAGACACGGAGCAAAAAGAGATCCATCGGCTTTTTTAGAATTTTTAAAAAGAAAGGATCTATCATGCCCACACAGAGACTTGATAAACTTCTTGCCATGTGGCAAAACCGTTCCCGGCGTGAAGTACGGGAAGACATTCGCCACGGCAAAGCGACGGTGGACGGACGTCCGGAACGGGATCCCGGTCGGGCGATCGATCCCGAACGGCAGGAGATCCGCCTGGAAGGACAAGTTTTCCGCTTTCAGCCTTTTTTATATTTGATGATGAACAAACCGGCCGGCGTTTTAACCGCGACAGAGGATCGTTCCGCGCCCACGGTGTTGGATTTGGTTCCGGAAGCATGGCGCCGCAAAAAACTTTCCCCCGTCGGCCGTCTTGATAAAGACACCACCGGACTTCTCCTCTTGACCGATGACGGCGGGCTGAATCATCGGCTATGCGCGCCGAAAACCGAGATCTATAAAACCTATGTGGCGGAACTCGACGGCTGTGTGACCCCCGAAATGCGGCAACTTTTTCTCGAAGGCGTGACGCTTGCCGACGGGACCGTTTGTCGGCCCGCGGTTTTAACGGCACTTTCCGAAACCTCTGCACAAATCGAGATCTGTGAGGGGAAATATCATCAGGTGAAGCGAATGTTCGCGGCGGCGGGGCGAACCGTTACCGCGCTTGAGCGAACGGCTGTCGGCGGTTTTTCGCTTCCCGAAACGTTAAGACCCGGAGAATGTCGGGAACTCCCCGAAAATTTCCTGACGCAAATCCATCCGGCGTTGGCGGACGTCTTGGAGAAGACTTGATATCCATAAAAATCCTATATTTACTTGTTTTGGTTCGACTTTTTTTGATAAAAAGGAAATTCTTTTTGACAAATTCCGTGAGAGTATGCAACTTCAACAAAACATTTCTTTTAACATTGGATATATTTCGAATAGCAATTTTTCGCGAACTTTGCTATAATGACAGTAACTTGTAAAGTAAAAGCAATTTTTTTGGGAGGCACCAATATGGCAAGTTTGTCTTTGCGTAATGTCTACAAACGTTATCCGGGCGGCGTGACCGCAGTTTCGGATTTCAACCTCGAAATTAAGGATAAAGAGTTTATCATCCTGGTCGGCCCGTCCGGCTGCGGTAAATCGACGACCCTGCGTATGGTTGCGGGTTTGGAAGAAATCTCCGACGGTGAAATCTACATCGGGGATAAACTGGTCAACGACGTTGCACCGAAAGATCGCGATATCGCGATGGTGTTCCAGAACTATGCGTTGTATCCGCACATGACCGTGTTTGACAACATGGCGTTCGGCTTGAAACTGCGCAAAACTCCGAAGGATGAGATCAAACGCCGCGTGGAAGAAGCCGCCCGTATTTTGGATATTTCCCATTTGCTGGAACGCAAACCGAAAGCATTGTCCGGCGGTCAGCGTCAACGTGTGGCGCTCGGTCGTGCCATCGTTCGTGAACCGAAGGTCTTCCTGCTTGACGAACCGCTGTCCAACTTAGACGCGAAACTCCGTGCGCAGATGCGTACCGAGATTTCTAAATTGCATCAGCGTCTGGGTACCACTTTCATCTATGTTACCCACGACCAGACCGAAGCCATGACCATGGGTACCCGTATCGTGGTTATGAAGAGCGGTTTGATCCAACAGGTCGATACGCCGAACAATTTGTATTTGTATCCCTGCAACCTGTTCGTGGCCGGATTTATCGGTTCTCCGCAGATGAACTTCATCGAATCCAAGTTGCTCAAAGAAGGCGACGATTATTTGGTCGAGTTCGGTTCGGAAGATACCAAGACCCGCGCCGGTGTTAAGTACAAGATCAAGTTGCCGGCTTCCAAGAATAAAGACAACTGCCTTGACGCTTATGTCAATAAAGAAGTGATCATGGGCATTCGTCCTGAAAACGTTCACAACGAGGAAGATTTGATCGCCGCGAATAAAGACGGCATCGTGGAAGCCGATGTGGAAGTCACCGAATTGATGGGTGCAGAAACATATCTGTACATGAACTGCGAAGGCCAATCCATCAACGCGCGCGTCAGCCCGACCAACACTGCGCGTCCCGGTGATAAAATCACCATTGCTTTTGAGACCGCTAAGATCCATCTGTTCGACAAAGATACCGAACTGACGATCACCAATTAATCTGTCGAAAAAACTCCGCTGATTTTGGTGATGCAACCTTAAAGGTATTTTGATTCGGTAGAATTCGGCATAGTCCACTTTCGAGTAGACTATGCCGTTTTTTGTTTTCCGTGATAAATTGAGTATCAACAGCCCAACGGTGCCTGTCCTCCGAATTTTACGGTTCGTTTCTTTGGCGTAGAATTCGGAAGACAAACTAAAAAATCCCTCTCAGAGTTTATCCGAAAGGGTAGAAACAGTGTCTTATGTAATGACCCGCCATTTCTATTGCGCGTTTTACTGAACTTATTCAAATTACTGGCAGTCTTTCCTCTTACACTATATGAATTTTTGACAGTTTTTCAGTAACGTCGTTGATATTCACATGGTTTTTAACGCTCCGCAGATACGTCGGAGAGCCATTTGTAGCGTGATGCAGAACGCCGGAACGAGGAAACGACATATAATCGCCATATAGTACTTTTGCGTAAGCATCCGAGTTGTGCGGCACCATGAATTTGTACTGTTCAAACATTTGTAATTTTAATGGAAAAAGGTCATCCGGCTTATGCAAATACAACTTACCGCTTGTTTCAATGGCGTTGTAGTATATAAGTTCACCCGGCGTGCTGGTCATGATCTGTTTTCTGTATTCATCCAAACCATCCACATTCTTATAGTTTTGTGGTTCGTATTTTTGCGAGCAGATCACTCTGAACTGATTGGCCTTTTTTTGCAGTACCGCCATATCGCTGTATTCGATCGAATCGACGGGAAAGATATCGAGAGCCACCCCGGATTGTCCGTCATAAATCCAAATGGCATGTCGTAACAAAACGGTAAATCCGAGTTTGGAAAAGGTCTCCGACAATAAAGGTTTTGCATTGTCGAAATCCTTACGAGGCATGGCAACATCTAAATCATCATCCCACGGAATGAATCCGTTGTGTCGAACAGCACCCAATAGCGTACCCCAATCAAGCCAATAGGTCAACTGAAATTTTTGACATGCCTCGTGAAATAAACGGAGCAATTCGACGTCTGCCAGTTGGTAATGACGTAGTGCACCGGTCGCTTTGGGAAATTTTCGGATATCCATACCGTGATTTAAAATATAGTAAAGAGAATCAATTTCTTCCTCGAGCACATCCACACCGCAAAACCCTTTGAGATGTGTTCTGATTTTTTCTTTTAATCTACCCATATAATCACCTCTACTAGTTTATTTTGCCGTTGTATTATAACACGAGGATAACAAAATAGTCAACAGGTAAAAACAAAGAGATTGGCAACTTTGTGTATATGTTAAAATGATAGACCAAAAAAAGAAAGAGAAACTAACTCCAAATATAGCATCATGCTTTTGCCACAAAACAAAAGACCAAAAAGGAGTAATGGCAGTAAAAACATCGGCAAGAACTTCGCCGTTTGAATTCATGATGAAACAGTGTGCTTGTCCTTTGCAACATCAATTTCAACGCAAATCATTTGAGTTCCTCCGATAGATTTATTATGATGCTATTATCCACCGGGCGCTTTTCGTTGTAACCTCGTTCTAAATAGATATCGGGCGGTATCTAACCGATTAACAACATTGCAAAGGTCTGTTGTTGAAGCCTTTTTAAAACCGTCTATCTAGTAGGAGAAATTCACCAATCTACAGCACCGTTTCAGTGTAGCAATAGAATTTGGGACAAATCCGTAGAGAAAACGGCTATACCGGGCATTACGCACGATATAGCCGTTTTGCTTCTGTTACACCGCTTGAAGGCGCTATTTAAAATACTGTTTTTGAATTTTCCGTAAATTACATCTCTTTCCGGCGGCGTTTTTGTTGTTTGTGATTTAAAACCAAAAGTCCGGTTTTTCAGGTTTTCTCGCTGTTACTTCCCATAATACCCGTTACGACCAAAGTGCTGACGCCCGGTGTGAGAACGTATATTCCGTCGTCATTTTGCGATACCGTGGCAGCGGGAACGGTGATTTGTCCGGCTACTGTTGAGAATTCTCCCGTAACGGTGTCATACGTGTAATTCGCGGGACTTTCCCAAACCGTGCTGTTATACGTGACGGTAAGTCCGGAAAGTACCGGATTGAAAGCATCGTTCAGCACGAGTTCATCCGCGGCGGTTGCTGCGGCAGTCCCTGTATTCTGAATGGTAAACGTGTAGGTGATCGGTTCGTTTTCGCTCACAACAGCGGGATCCAGCGCCTTGGTGATCGTCAAAGACGTTTCCGAAACCGGCGCGACCGTTTCACTGACCGTGATCGCGGCCGCGGCGCAATGTCCGGTAATGACGGCTTCATTGATAATGCTTTCCCCGTCGCTCAGCGGTGCGTACTCATTGGCGCGCGCCTGATACAGAATGATCGCGTTTCCTCCGACGGGGATACTGATCCCCGATACCGACAGTGGCGGGCCGGCCACGACTGTGGGGGACTCTTGCGGTTCGCCGTTCACGTAATACTGCAACGAGTTTTCGACATACGTCAACGGATAGAGTGTGCTTGTATCGAATGAATACGCGCCCAGATTATCGGTTACCGTCAGGTCCGACAATGCCTGATCGCAAGTATTGGTGATACGGATCACATAGGTCAGAATATCGCCCTGCTGATACGTGTTGGTAACAGCCGTTTTGGTTGCCACCACTTCTTGTGCCAATTCGCCGGTCACCATGTTGGAATAAATGGTGCCGCCGTTGTACCCAAGGGAAGCAATATTGGTAAAAGTTGGCATTGTTTCATCTCCTTTGCAGACCTTTTCGGTCTACAATACATCTTATTCCGTTTTTGTTCGATTGGTGACGGAAGCGGATTCTTTGTTTTTCAGAGAAAATCCGCCAGACAGTTTGACTTTTTTCGTTAAAGAAGGTATACTATTAAAAAAGCCTTTGATCGGGGAATATAGGATGGAGTATACTGTCGATCCGGCGGTCTTATCCGCCGTCTTTACCGTGCCGACCGAACTGGTGGACCGCGCCTTGAAACTGGCGCGAGGGGAGCATGTGAAAGTGCTTCTCTATGTGTTGCGCCACACCGCGGACGAGCCTACATATGAAGAAATCGCACAAGCCGCCGACCTGTCTCTTTACGAAGTGAAAGAGGCGATGGTCTATTGGGAAGCGGCAGGTTTTTTGTGCAAAAAGGAACGGTCGGCAGAACCCGACCCGGCAGGCAAAAGAGTAGTTCGGCGGTTGGAAAAGCCTACCCGTGCGGATGTGGCGCGGCGGGGTGCCGAAGATGAACGGCTCCGTTATTTGCTTCAGGAAACGCAAATGAAGATGGGGCGCAATTTAAAAACCAACGAAACTTCCACACTGGTTTGGCTGTATGACGATGCCGGCATGGAGATTTCGGTCATTCTGATGATCGTGCAATACGCCGTTGCGCATGACAAAGCCAACATTCGATTTATTGAATCCACCGCGGTGGATTGGATCGACCGCGGGATCAATACCGTTGCCGACGCCGACGAAGAACTTCGGCGGATGGCCATGGAAGAAGGCGCCTGGAAAGTGGTGCAGTCCGCCTTTGGCATGGATCGCCGCAAGCCCAGTAAAAAAGAACGCGGATTAGCGGTGCAGTGGGTCTGTGAGTGGAAACTTTCCAAAGAACTGCTGACAGCGGCGTATGACGCCTGCGTGGATGCGAAATCGTCTTTTTCTTTTCCCTACACGGCAAAAATCCTGGAACGCTGGCACGAGCAGGGCGTTGAAACCGTTGAAGAAACCGCCGCGGCGAGCACTCAAACAAAGCCAGGAGATTATGCGGCATATGATTTGGATCTGTTTGAATCCATGTTAAAGAATAAGTATTAAGGTGGGAAAACCGCTGTGAGTTCAAGAGAAGAAATCTACCAAAAAGCGTTTGCGCTGAAACACGAAAAAAAGAATAAACAGGAAATGAACCGGAGGTTCTTGTTGTCGGCCGCTTATCAGACCCATCCGCGCTTATCCGAAATCGACCGGGAACTGGCAGGCGTCGGCACGCGGCTGGCGATCACGGCTTTGAACGATATGTCCGGATTTGATGCGTTACGTCGCCGTGCGCAAGCGTTAAGCGCCGAAAAAGCGGAGTTGTTAAAAAAAGCCGACATACCGCCGGAAACGTTTGACTGTCCCTTATGTCAGGACAGCGGCTATGTTTCCGGAAAAATCTGTCAGTGCGTGCATGCTTTGGCGGCTGAACTGAGAGCCAAAGAACTGAGCGATGAAACGCCGCTTGCGAACTCCCGCTTTGATAATTTCGAGTTGCGGTATTATTCCGACCGGCCGGACGCCGAAGGGCGCAGTCCCCGCCAGCGTATGGCCTCGATTTTGAAAGTTTGTACGGACTATGTAGAGGGCTTTGACCCCAAAACCGCCAAAAATTTGCTCTTTTTGGGGCAGGCGGGGCTTGGGAAGACCCATTTGTCACTGGCGATCGTTTCGGGAGTATTATCCCGCGGGTTTACCCCGGTTTACGGCTCGGCGGAGAGTCTGTTCAACAAACTGGAACGCGAACGGTTCGGTTCCGAAAACCGCGGCGCGTACGATTCCGTTTTGCAGGCGGATCTGTTGGTCATCGACGATTTGGGCGCGGAAATGACGACCTCTTTTACCAGAGCGGCGCTCAATGATCTTCTGAATACCCGGTTGCTGGCAGGCAGACCGGTCATCATCAATACCAACCTGTCCATGAAAGAGATCGCTATGCGCTACACCGCGCGGATCTCTTCCCGCCTGATCGGGCATTATGAAGCGTGGGAGTTTTTGGGAAACGATATCCGTCAGCAAAAAATGATAGAGAGCAGAGGCATTCATGGAAATCAATCGGTATGAGGCGGGGACCTATGACGTCGCGGTGATCGGCGGCGGTCATGCCGGCGTGGAGGCGGCTTTCGCGGCGGCGCGGCTGGGCTGTCAGACCGTGATGTTCACCATCAGTTTGGATTGGGTGGGCAATATGCCCTGCAACCCTTCGATCGGCGGTACCGCCAAAGGACATTTGGTTCGGGAACTTGACGCTTTGGGCGGCGAAATGGGAAAAGCGGCGGACGCAAACACCCTGCAAAGCCGGATGCTTAATCGCGGAAAAGGGCCTGCCGTACATTCCCTGCGCGCGCAAATCGACCGCCGGGCATACAGCGGATATATGAAACACGCGGTGGAAAAGCAGGAAGGCCTGTACGTGAAACAGTGTGAAATCGTCAGCCTTACCCGCGAGGGGAATTTCTGGCATTGTGTGACGGCGTTGGGCGCGGATTTTTCCTGCCGGACCGTCATTTTGGCGACCGGTACTTTTTTGGGCGGCCGCGTATATGTGGGCGAAGTCAACTATCCTTCGGGGCCGGACGGCAATTTCCCCGCCACGGCGTTGGCAAAGTCCTTAAAAGCATTGGGGTTGCCCCTTCGCCGCTTTAAAACGGGTACGCCCGCACGGGTTTTGCGAAGCAGTATCGACTTTTCTTCCCTGCCCGTCCAGGAGGGCGACGAACAAATCGTTCCCTTTAGTTACAGCACCAAAACGCCGCCGGTCAACAAGGTAGTTTGCCATATCGCGTATACCAACGAGGAAACCAAGCGCGTGATTTTGGAGAACATTGACCGTTCTCCCCTGTACGCAGGGCAAATCGAGGGTGTAGGGCCGCGTTACTGCCCCAGTATCGAAGATAAAATCGTTCGTTTTGCCGAAAAGAAACGGCACCAGTTTTTCATTGAACCATGCGGCGAAGAAACCGAGGAAATGTATTTGCAGGGGCTCTCCTCCTCCCTGCCCGAAGAGGTGCAGATCGCACTGTACAAAACGGTGGATTGCCTGAAAGATTTAAAGATCATGCGCAACGCATATGCCATTGAATACGACTGTGTGGATCCGCTTGCCATGCACGCCTCGTTGGAAATGAAAGATTTCCCCGGCTTGTTCGGCGCGGGGCAGTTCAACGGTTCTTCGGGGTATGAGGAAGCCGCCGCGCAAGGGCTGATGGCGGGCATCAACGCCGCCCGCCTTGTCAAGGGGCAGGAACCGCTGATTTTATCGCGTTCCTCCTCGTATATCGGCACCCTGATCGACGATTTGGTGACCAAAGGCTGTTCCGATCCCTACCGCATGATGACATCGCGCAGTGAATACCGCTTACTTCTCCGGCAGGATAACGCGGATGAGCGGCTGATGCCGATCGGTCACGAAATCGGTTTGATCAGCGAAGACCTTTACCGCGATTTTCTTTGCCGGAAAGAACAAAAAGAGCAAGAGATCCGCCGCGCGCACGAGACTTTTCTGCCGCCAAGCGAGGGGCTGAACCGCTTGCTGGAAGAATGTGGCACGGCGCCCGTGCATACCGGCGTTCGCCTGGCTGATTTGATCAAGCGCCCGCAAATCGAATATGACCGGTTGGCACCGTTCGACCCCGAACGTCCGCCGCTTCCGTTTGAAGTGCGGGAAAAGGTCGAGATTGAGATCAAATACGAAGGGTATATCAAACGCCAGCAGGCGCAAGTAGAGGAAATGCTTCGGTTGGAGGGAAAACCGATCCCGCCGGATATTTGTTACAGCGAGGTGCGGGGGCTGAGGCTGGAAGCGACCGAAAAACTCGACCGCGTACGCCCCGCCAATATCGGGCAGGCCTCCCGTATTTCGGGCGTGAGCCCGGCGGACATTTCGGTCTTGCTGATTTATTTGGAAAACCGCAACGTTTAAAAAACCGCATACCGTGAATTTGCACGGTATGCGGTCTTCTTGTTTCATAACGACGAAAGCCTTTTCTTTTCCCAAAACCATCAACGAACTTGAAGCAATACGCTCAAGATGTTTACAAACAGGCGAAACCCGTTCTTTCTTTTATGATAGAAGGAGAGGAAAAAGAAAATGAACCAACCATACGGATATGTGAGAGTTTCAAGTACAGACCAAAACGAGGACCGGCAAATGCTTGCCATGAAAAACGCAAAAATACCGAAAGCCAATATTTATATGGACAAACAGTCCGGCAAGGATTTTGAGCGGCCGCGTTACCAAAAAATGGTCAAAAAACTGAAAGCCGGGGATTTGCTCTATGTCCTGAGTATCGACCGCCTCGGGCGAAATTACAAGGATATTCAGGAACAATGGCGGATTTTGACCAAAGAGATCGGCGTGGATATCTGCGTGATGGATATGCCGCTTTTAGACACCCGAAACGGCAAAGACCTGATGGGAACGTTTATTGCCGATCTGGTGTTGCAGATCCTTTCTTTTGTGGCGCAAAGCGAGCGGGAAAACATCAAAAAACGGCAAGCGCAGGGCATTGCCGCCGCCAAAGCGCGCGGCGTACGGTTCGGACGGCCGGAAAAGCCCGTTCCCGCCGATTTCGCGGCAACGGTCGAAAAATGGAAAAAAGGACAACTCAAAACCATCCAAGCCGCGCGAACGACCGGACTGACAAAATCCACCTTTTACCGCAAAGTCCGGGAGTACGAGATCAGCAAAAACAGTTCCAAAAGGTAAACTTTTTGGAACTGTTTTCACTTTCGTTATTTTACCATAAAAGGCGCCTGTTAGCAAGTGTTTTTTGGAAAAACCTTGAAGTTTTTCCACCTAAAACATTGTTTTAAGTGGTAGATGGACTTTTCTCAAAAAGTTTACTTTTTGGGAAAAGTCGAAAAGAGGTTCATTATGAAAAAACACTTGGCCGTTCTGTTATCCATCATCCTGGCAGTATTGGTTTTTCCGACCGGGGCGTTTACCCTCCCCGCCGGCGCGGAAACAAGCGGGTATTACACCTATGCTGTTGAAGACGGGTGTGCAACGATCACCAAAGCCTCTACCGCTATTAGCGGAAACTTCACGATTCCGTCAACTTTGGGCGGTTATCCGGTCACTTCAATCGGAAGCCATGCGTTTGACTGTTGCACCGGGCTGACCTCCGTCACCATCCCGGATTCGGTCACTTCAATTGAGGATGCTGCGTTTCGCGATTGCGCCGGGCTGACCTCCGTCACCCTTGGCAATTCCGTCACTTCAATTGGGTTTTATGCGTTTGGCTATTGCGAAAGACTGACCTCCATCACCATCCCGGATTCGGTTACTTCAATTGGGGGTAGTGCGTTTTTCTGTTGCACCGGGCTCACCTCCGTCACCCTTGGCGATTCCGTCACTTCGATCGGTGATTGGGCGTTTAAATACTGCGCCAGGCTGACCTCAATCACCATCCCGGATTCCGTCACTTCAATTGGGGATCAGGCGTTTTCCGATTGCACCGGGCTGACCTCCGTCACCCTTGGCGATTCCGTCACTTCAATTGGGTTTCAGGCGTTTTCCGGTTGCACCGGGCTGACCTCCGTCACCCTTGGCGATTCCGTCACTTCAATTGGGGGTAGTGCGTTTTGCGGTTGCACCGGGCTGACCTCTATCACCCTTGGCGATTCCGTCACTTCAATTGGGTATCAGGCGTTTTCCGGTTGCACCGGGCTGACCTCTATCACCCTTGGCGATTCCGTCACTTCAATTGGGGAGGATGCGTTTCACGGTTGCGTCAGACTGACCTCCATCACCATCCCGGATTCGGTTACTGCAATTGGCCGTTATGCGTTTAATAATACCGGATACTATAACAATCCAAGCAACTGGACGAACAACGTCTTATATATTGGTAACCATTGCATCAAGGCGAAGTTAAGTATCAGCGGCTCTGTTACCATCAAAGCCGGCACAAAAACCATTGCCGAATACGCGTTTTACGGTTATCACGAACTCCGCTCCGTCACCATCCCGGATTCGGTCACTTCAATTGGGTTTTATGCGTTTGGCGATTGCACCGGGCTGACCTCTATCACCATCCCGGATTCGGTCACTTCAATCGGAAGCTATGCGTTTTACGGTTGCACCGGGCTGACCTCCGTCACCCTTGGCGATTCCGTCACTTCAATCGGAAGCCTTGCGTTTGCCGATTGCACCGGGCTGACCTCTATCACCCTTGGCGATTCCGTCACTTCAATTGAGAGTAGTGCGTTTTCCGGTTGCACCGGGCTGACCTCTATCACCATCCCGGATTCGGTCACTTCAATTGAGTGGCGTGCGTTTTACGGTTGCACCGGGCTGACCTCTATCACCCTTGGCGATTCCGTCACTTCAATTGGGCGTGGTGCGTTTTCCGGTTGCACCGGGCTGACCTCTATCACCATCCCGGTTTCCGTTACTTCAATTGGGGGTGATGCGTTTGATAATTGCCGAAATCTGACCAATATCTACTATTACGGCACGCATAAAGATTGGGGGAAGATCCGCATTGAATCCGGCAATCAGCCGTTAGCAGAGACCGTTATTCATTATCTTGCTGAAGAGCCGGTGGGCTATTATAACCTGATACTCAACGGAAATATCGGATTAAACTTTTTAGCGTCCGGCGGATTTGATGCCGAAAAAACCGTTGTGGAAATTCTCGTCGGCGGGAAGAAAACCGTCCTTTCGCTTTCGGCTTTTCCCACCGTGAATATCAGCGGTGAAACATATTACAAGATCCTCTGC
>LXOW01216286.1_pt1 | contig 15939 bp, 14 predicted proteins | sample 1368591 | NCBI WGS metagenome assembly LXOW01 (sample SAMN04884650, study PRJNA319009) | bovine gut metagenome | isolation source: Cow rumen | host: Bos taurus | place: Italy: Legnaro (PD) | collected 2014-07-09 | reverse complement strand
GCGCTCAAAAACAGCTGAATCTGTTTGGGCACAGCCCCAAGGGTTTCTTTGGCTTTGGCCACGGCCAGTGCCACGGCGACAGGCTCTGTACAGCCTGTGGCAGGAACCACTTCCTGCTTGATTAATGCGATGATTTGCTCTTTTTCCTGTTTAGTCATACCGAAACGAAATGATTTGCAAAAATACAAAAATTATGGCTTACTCGGTAACTTTTACAACATTGTAACCGCCATTCTTTTTGCTGCCCGTATGCTTGACAAGTCCCTGACTTTTGAGGACAGAGATGCAACGCTCGACGGTGCTCAAGGGGATTTTCGTTTCGGTGATGATGTCTCCCGTATTGCAGTTCGGGTGCTTTTCTATGTAGGAAAGCACCATGGTGAGTTTTTCTTCCGGAGGTGTTGCCGGTTTCCGCTTGATTTTGGAAGGTATATGTTCCTCCGAAGTTTCTTTGTCGCTATCTACAGTTTTGTTTCTTTTAATTCCTTCTGCTATTCTTTCACTAATCTTTTCCTGGGTTTTGGGTTCTAACTTGAAGGTGGTAGGCTCGTTTTCCCAAGGCATTCTTCTCATTGTCACTATATTTTCTTTGCAGGACTTGATATAACGGAAGGGTACCAACACAGTGGTTGTGATGCGGATGAACTCTTCCTCTCCGAACAGCTGTTCAAGATGCTTCATGGAACCCAAACGAGTGTACCTATCATTTTGCACCGTATAGATTTCAGTAAAATTACCTTGCTGATGGCAATAAAAGATATCATCAATGTCAACCAGTCGAATATTGTTGTCTTTGTCTGTAACATCCAGTTTTCTAACATCTCGGTAAACAATCTTCACCTCTTTATCCAATGACTGCTGGATATGATTCCGTTCCGCAAGTATAAAAGGCAAGAAATTAAATGCGAGATTGCGCCCGGAGACAAAGAGTACAATAAAAAAGAAGTAATCAAAGGGACCAATTTCTTGGATAACCTTTCCATTACGTGACATAATAAACGGATAGGCAATGGCTAAATCTATGAGACCCGTTATCAGAATGATGAACAGCAAAATCAACCAATAGATAATGTGCGGATATTTTTGGTAAAGCTTAGGAAAAAGCAGAAAATAATTGAGATACAGAGAACCCAATAAAAAAAGAGTTGAGATACATTCTTTGAGCCTACTGCCAGCCCACGGACGCAGATATGAGATATGGGCAAAGAACCAAAGCACTGCGGCACAGAACAAGATGTTCAGCAAAATGATGACAATTTTGTTCGACAGCTTCATATCATTTAGTTTGAATTTAATGGCAAAGATAGTCAATTATCCTATACAGACAGCCAAAAACCGCCTTATCCCCTCACACAAGAGCCGTTTTTACCCTCACAAGCCAAAAAAATGAATTATTTGTCAATATTTTGATTATTAACATTCTATAATTACATACAGAAACATTACTCTCAACTTGGATTCACATTTTTGCCGCAAGGGTTCACATTTCCGCTGTGAGGGTTTAAATATCCCTCAACAGATTGTATTTTTGCACCAAAAAATGGAACAAAACATAAAATCCAATTATTATGAAAAAAAGAAATTTATTTATCCTGACAGCATTCTTATGCTGCCTCGCTCTGGTTTCTTGCAAAAAAGAAGAAGTTAAAAATCAGAACAATCAAAACAATCAGTCTTCCGGACAAACTCATGTTTATGTTGCGGGTTCCACCGCTTCATACGGCAACTATGGTCCTGCAGTGTGCTGGGTGGACGGGGCGATGACCACTCTTGATGCAAATGCTCACGATGCCGCATTTGCAGTCTGCGTGAAAGGTAATGATGTATATTATGGTGGTAGTGATGGGGATAATCATCCTGTTTTATGGAAGAACGGCACTCCACAGGTATTGTCAAATGATATCGGTTGCGTAACTGATATCAAGACTGCGAACAACAAACTTTACGCCTGTGGTTATGTGAACTACAAACCTGTTTATTGGGTGGATGGACAAATGGTTCAGTTGCCTACCAATGATGAATCTGGAAGAATCGAAGCTCATGCCATTTATATTAATGGTGGCGATATTTATGTTGTGGGTACAAAATATGTGTACGAGAGCTATGGCGATGGCGCTTTTTTGTGGAAAAACGGTGTGATACAAAGATTGTCAAATGAGAACTCTGATGCCCGTGACGTTTGTGTCATCGGCAATACCGTCTATGTGGTAGGCAGCGAGGAATATCATCAGGCAGGCCAAGAGGGCTTCCATAAATCCGTGATGTGGGTTAATGGTGCAATTCGTGATATAACGGTCAACACAGGCTTGTCATCCAAGGCCATGGCCGTTGCCAATCTGAATGGAAAACCATACGTGGTGTTGGAAGGATGGGTTGGTGACGCATGGACTGGCAGCAACCAAGGTTTTGCATGGTATAATGAGCAGGTAACAAACCTGTCTGCATGCCAGAATCCAAAGGATGTGTTTGTTCATGGCAGTGATGTTTACATTGCAGGTATTAACACAACGTCTTTAAGGCGTGCTGTTGTGCTGAAAAATCTTTCCAAGTTGAACCTTTCCACCACAAGTTTTTATAGCGCTTGCTATGGTGTTTTTGTGAAATAGTTCCTGTTAGAGCGGGTGCGCGAACATCATGTTATTGGCATATCTCTTATAGCGAAACGGCATGTTGCTAATGGAGAAACGGCGTTTCTCTAGGGGCAAACTCGTCATTCCTTCACCAGATTCGGTTTGTAGCCCCTGCCGTTTTGGCTGAGGATACGTATGGCGTAGCTATTGCGTCGTCCTTCCCTCGGTGATGCAAAGGTGATGCGCCGTATTTTACTCGATTGTTCCTCGTTTGTTTTTCGTTCGTTATTCAATTGATATTCGATATAAATCGAAAAACAATCGAATATCAATCGAGTATCAATCGAATAACAATCGAATATCAGAGGGCGCATCTACCTGCTGTCTACCTGCTGTCTACCTGCCATCTACTTGCTATCTACTTGCCGTTGGTATGTTGGGCTTGTATTACTGAGGCTTCTCTGTTGTAGCCTTGCTGTAATTCCAATCCGACATCGGATTATCTTTATCCCCTCACATAAGAGCCTTTTTTGCGGTAAGGGTTCATATTTTTGCCGTGAGGGTTTAAATGCTGTCTCTTATACACATCTGACGCTGCCGTATGAAAAAACAGGGAAACACAATAAAACCGTTGATGTTGAAACAGCTGTTTTTATTGCTGATAACCATAGGTTTTTGTCTTTCCCTGTCTGCTCAGGACATCGTTCAAAAAAGATGGCNNATTCCTTTTGGGAAGAAAGCAACGAACTCAGTCATTCCTTATTTTTAAATGTTCCCTTATCCATAAGTTATAGTCATTTCTTGAAAGAAGACATTTCCCTTTCTTTTACCGGTAGCTTGTTTTTCCGAAAACTGGCACATTACAATTGCTCATCACCCCATATTCCCAGCATTGATCTGAAGAGCAATGGTAATGGTCTCACCTATGGAGTGAATGTTGCCCTGGGGTTCCATTATTATTTTTCTCCCAATTTTTCCCTGCATCCCCAGCTGTACTTTGTTTACTACTGGGGGACGCAGAAAGCGATAGACTGTCCAACCTATACTATGCAAGACCTCATTCAAATATCCGCTTCTCCCGTTATTGGATTGAAATTAGGGATAAAATATACTGTTTTCAAAAGAAAGGCAGGCTGTTAGGCCTGCAGTTTTGGCGTCAGACCGCACACCTCACCGCGTGTGTGATGGAGAAAGGAGGAAATTTCTGCATTGCTACCAAACTCTGCAGACCTAACGGCCTGCAATCTTGACACGAATCAGGCATGAAACGGGGTATGTATAATGTGCAAAAAATTTATTATTTTTGCATTTCAAAAAAAATAATAAGAACAAGTAAGTATGACACAGAAGCATCAGATACAACTGTTTGAAGCAAAGAAGGTTCGTACCGTTTGGGACGATGAACTAGAAGAATGGTTTTTCAGTGTGGTTGATGTAGTGGATGTGCTTACCGACAGCAAAGACCCTACTGATTATCTAAAAAAGATGCGCAAGCGTGATCCACAATTGAAAGCCTACATGGGGACAAATTGTCCCCAGATAACAATGCTCACAAAAACAGGCAAATCACGTAAGACATTGGCGGCCAATACGGAGCAACTGTTTCGTATTATTCAGGCAATCCCCTCTACTAAAGCGGAGCCGTTCAAACAGTGGATGGCGCAGGTAGCGGCACAACGTATCGACCAGATGCAGGATCCAGAGTTATCGCCCGCTAAGGCTGCCGACTATCTGCCGTCGGCAGAAGATGTGCAAGCGTTGCCTGAAGATGAACAATGAACAGTCGTCACCAAATAACCAGAATTTTCTCTGTTGTAACATCTCAGTAATTCCAATCCGACATCGGATTATCTTTATCCCCTCACGCAAGAGCCTTTTTTTGCGGCAAGGGTTCATATTTCTGCCGTGAGGGATTAAATATTTCCCAAAAATGTTATATCTTTGCAGGCGAAAAACGTAAAAATCAATACCTTCGCAAGTAAAAACCATAAAAATCAATAACATCATGAAAAAAGATAAATCAATAATTCTATTATCATTAGTGGCCGTTGTGTTGTTTTCCATTTCATGCAATAAAACACCAGTGAATGGTCCGGGAGCTGATTACCGCGACATGTGGATGGGCGAGTATGCGTATGTCACCGACAGAGATGGGGGCATGGAAGGCACCATCTATGCGGACAAGACAGGAGACAGGTATGTGAACGTATATATAGGCGGTATTGGAGATTTGAAAAAGATGGAGATTGGAGAAGATGGCAGCCTGAGTTTGGTGGAAAATGATTACCAGGGTAATTATTACTGGTACAACAGCTTCACTGGACGATTTACAGAAGACAGCCTATATTTCGAGTATTACATACAGTCGGAGCCACGGACAAAAGTATCGTATCATTGCAGTAAAATCAATGGCAACACTTCATCCAACCGTGAATATCCGGTGGACTACAGGGATAAATGGGTTGGCAAATATCAGGACATCAGTGTGGGTACAGACGGCACGCAGGTAGGAATATACAAGGTGTCGTACACGAAAGTCGGGATAACATCCATTGGTTATCCTTGGGAAATCGTATTCAATGTTGGAGAAGATGGCAGCCTAGCGGTTGTCAAATCCAGCAGTGAATGGGGAAACTATAGGGATTTCGAGGGAAAGTTTACCGAGGACAGGTTGGCCTATCATTTCCAAATGCTGGGCCATGCGGGTGTGATTAACAGAAGCTTTGTGTATAAGAAACTGTAAAAAGAACCGGGGTCAGTCGTAAGACAAAAAAACCCGCTCGTTAAAGCGGGTTTCCAATCAAACATTATGAACAAACTTTATGCCTCTGCTATAGGGAGAACAGAAACAAAAGATTTACCGTTTCTACCTTTCTTGAAGTTGACGGTACCATCAATCAATGCGAACAAAGTATGATCTTTGCCCATGCCCACGTTCATACCGGGGTTGTGGACGGTACCTCTTTGGCGAATGATGATGTTGCCAGCTTTGGCAAGCTGACCGCCAAAAATCTTAACGCCTAAGCGTTTGCTTTGGGATTCACGACCGTTCTGTGAACTACCGACACCTTTTTTATGAGCCATTTCTATGAATTTTTAATCGTTAATACTAAATAATTATAAGGTTATGGAATCAATTTTCAGAGTGGTCAGGTACTGACGATGACCATTCATTTTCTGATAACCTTTTCTTCTCTTTTTCTTGAAAACAAGAACTTTGTCACCCTTGATGTGGTTTACAACGGTAGCGGTTACCTCTGCACCGGCAACGGTGGGAGTACCAACTTTTACAGAACCGTTATCATCAACGAGCATAACGCGGTCGAACTTCACTTGTGACCCTTCTTCAGCTTTGAGGCGGTGAACATAGACCTTGTGGCCTTTCTCAATCTTAAATTGTTGCCCTGCTATTTCTACGATTGCGTACATTGTGATTGATATTTTTAGTTATTAATTTTTGGGGTTGCAAAAGTATAAAAAAAAATCATACCCTCGCCAAAAAAATTATACTTTTTGCTAAACAAAATCGTTTAAATGTCGTCTATAAGTATATAATACCACTCATTAAAAAAGGAGGATAAAAGATGAAAATGATTAATAAGTTGCTGTTGTCAAGTATTTTATGTTGTTCTTTCCTTTTTTTGGAAGCTCAAAATCCGGCTGAAAATAATGCCCAAAAACTTCCAAAAACTTCCAATTATGTCGATTTAACCCAGGCTGCAGAGCACTCAGTTCAGGCCGTTGTGCACATAAAAACGGAATTTAAGCAGAAAAATTCGACCTGGGACAACTTCTTCGGCAACTCATTTTGGGAAGAATTTTTCGGAAGACCCCGCAACAGTGAGTATCCGGTGATGGCTGCTGGCTCGGGGGTGATTATCTCTTCCGACGGGTATATCATCACCAATAACCATGTGGTGGAGGATGCCGAGAAAATCACCGTATCGCTGAATGACAAGCGTGAATTTGACGCCACTTTGGTGGGGACCGATGCTGATGCCGACCTGGCCCTGATAAAAATAGAGAGCAGCAATCTGCCTTATCTTACCTTCGGCAATTCAGACAAGGTGAGAATAGGCGAATGGGTGCTGGCAGTGGGAAATCCCTTTAATCTGACTTCCACTGTCACGGCAGGAATTGTGAGCGCAAAGGCTAGAAACCTGAACATTTTGGATGAAAATGCCAATATCGAGTCGTTTATCCAGACTGACGCCGCCCTCAATCAGGGCAACAGTGGAGGTGCTTTGGTAAATGTTCAGGGCGAGCTGATAGGCATCAACTCGGCCATTGCATCGGGCAATGGCTATTATACGGGCTATTCTTTCGCTATCCCTTCGAACATCGCCCGCAAGGTGGCTAACGACCTGAAAACCTACGGAGTGGTGCAGCGTGCTTATTTGGGAGTTTCCATTATGGATATCACCCCGCAAAAAGCTGAGGAGATGAAGTTGGACAATCTTGACGGGGTGTTGGTGAACTTGGTGGATGCCAACGGTGCTGCCGGTCAAGTTGGTTTGGAGGAAGGGGATGTGATTCTGGCCATTAACGGCAGCAAAACCAACTCGGCCTCTGAACTTCGGGAGGTGCTGATGCAACATTCGCCAGGCGAGACGGTCAGGGTGAAGGTGCTGCACAAGGGGAAGGAGTCTGTAAAAGAACTCCAATTGCTGAACCGTCAGGGAAATACGGATATTGTGGAACTAAGCAATGTCACTGCAGAAAGTGTGTTGGGCGCTTCGTTCAGCGACTTGAGCAAGCGCGAGCTGAACTACTACCGTATCACAGGCGGTGTGAAGGTGACGAATCTTGGAGATGGACTGCTGAGACAATCAGGAGTAAAAAAGGGCTTTGTTATCACTATGATCAATGGTCGCATTATCTCCGACACGGGTGACCTGGAAAAATTCTTCCGCAACAGCCAAGACAAATACCTTGCTATAGAAGGAGTGTATGATAACGGTTATTACAAATATACCTACACAATACAGTTAAAGTAATTGGGGAAAAAGGGTAAGGAATTAGAATATAAGATATTATTTTGAAAAACACGAGAATATGAGACAATTAAAGATTTCGAAATCAATCACCAACAGAGACACCGCTTCATTGGACAGATTTTTAGCGGATATTGGTAAAGAGCAGATGATTAGCGCTGAGGAGGAAGTGGAGTTGGCAAGACGTATCAGGAAAGGCGACGAGGCTGCGCTGGAGAAGCTGACCAAGGCCAACCTTCGCTTTGTGGTTTCTGTGGCGAAGCAATACCAGAATCAGGGTATCAGCCTGCCCGACTTGATTAATGAGGGTAACATAGGTCTTATAAAAGCCGCCAAGCGTTTTGACGAGACACGTGGGTTTAAGTTCATCTCGTATGCGGTGTGGTGGATACGACAGGCTATCTGCCAGGCTATTGCCGACCAGTCGCGTATAGTGCGCTTGCCCTTGAACCAAGTGGGCACCATCAACAAAATCAAGAAGGAGATAGCCCATCTGGAGCAGGAATTCCAGCGCTCTCCCACGGTGGAGGAAATTGCTGAGGCGTTGGATATGCCTACTGACAAGGTGAACGAGATACTGAAAATCAACAACCATCCACAGTCAATGGATTCGCCAGTATCGCCTGATGATGACACCAAGTTTTCTGACACTTTCATCTATAATGTGGAAAAGGATACGGACGACAAGCTGATTAGCGAATCGCTGACTTCTGAGATTGACGGGATATTGAAAAAGACATTGAATGAAAAAGAAATAGAAATTATCAAGTTGTTTTTCGGTATAGGTGTAAGTCATGAATATACCTTGGATGAAATTGGTGATGCTGTAGGTCTCTCACGTGAGCGGGTGCGTCAAATCAAAGAGCGCGCCATCAAACGTCTCAAGCAGGAATCCAAAAACCGCAATCTGAAGATATATCTTTAATGTGCTAATGTGTTAATGAGTTAATGTGCTAATTGTTTTTAGTTCTTAATTCTTAATTCTTAGTTCTCTTAATCACTCTTTGATGTAAATCCGCTGTACCCGTTTGGAAACGGCAGTCATCAATTCGTAGGGAATGCGGTGGATGGAGCTGGCCACTTGGTCCAGCGGGTTGCAGTCGCCATAAACAATCACTTCATCGCCTTCCTTTACTTCCAGTCCGGTGACATCAACCATGCACATGTCCATGCATATTTTGCCCACAATGGGCACCAGCCGGCCGGCTATCATCACTTTTCCTACGCCATTGCCCAACTCGCGGGGATACCCGTCGGCATAGCCTATAGGGATGATGGCGATTCTACTGTCTCTACATGTTTTATATGACCTGTTGTAGCCGATAGTCTCGTTGGCGGGGATGGTCTTCACTTGGGTGACAATGGTTTTCAGGGTAACGGTATTCTGCAGTTGGGCCTGGTCTTTCGGAACAGAAGAGAAGCCATAAAGGCCGATGCCTAGGCGCACCATATCGTATTGAGCTTCCGTGAAACGTGAGATGCCTGCGGAATTGAGGATGTGTCTCAGAATGGGATAGGGGAACTGTGAGAGCAGGAAGGAACTCATTCTGTCAAATAAGGCAATCTGCCCTCGGGTGAAGTCGTCTTCCAATGGGTCTTCAGCAGCTGCCAGATGGGAGAAGACGGAGCGTATTTTCAATTGGGGGTGTTGCTGGATGAAGGATACCAGACGAGGCAGATCCCCCTCGTCGAAACCCAGACGGTGCATGCCGGTATCCAATTTGATGTGAATGTAGAAGGATTGTATGTCAGCATGTTGTGCCAGCAGATTGGCCAAATCTTCCAGATAATGGAAATTGAAGATTTCGGGTTCCAGTTGGTAGGCAACCATGGCCTCAAAACTGTGAGCTTCGGCTCCGAGCACAATGATGGGTTTGGTGACACTCCGTTTGCGCAGGCGGATACCTTCGTCGGTATAGGCTACCGCCAGAAAATCAACATGATGGTACACCAATTCGTTAATCAGCTCCACATCGCCCAAGCCGTATGACTGGGCTTTGACCATGGCCACCATCTTGGTCTCAGGTTTCAGCAGAGAACGATAATAGCTCAGGTTGTGGATAATGGCGGGCAGATTGACATTCATCACAGTCTGATGGGTTTTATACTGCAAAGCGGCCACTATCTTCTCAAAGCGGTAGCTTCGTGCGGCTTTCAGTAGAATCACCTCTTGGCTGAAGGCTTCGTTGTTGAGGTTGTCCAACAACTCTTGGGTGGTACGGTAAAAGCTTTGTTCGGGGAAGGCGAAAACGGAGCGGTGTGCGTAAAAACCCGCACCAACGGCAATGATTCTGGTGATTCCCTTGTTGACCAATAGAGTGGCTATTTTCTGATAGTCTTCAGTGGTGAAATTGCCGGCTTGTTCGAAATCAGAGATGATGACGGTTTTACGTATCATCTGGGTTTGTGCGTTCAGGAAGTTAAGTGCTATACGCAAGGAACTCATGTCCAGACTATAGGTGTCATTGATGAGTACTGAGTTGTGGATGCCCTCAATCATCTCCATGCGCATGGATACAGCGGACAAGTTTTGTAGTTTCAGGTTGATTTGAACTGCGGAGAAGTTCAGTTTCAACAGCAGCACGACGGCATGAAGGGCATTTTCCACCGAACCGGCATCGCTGAAGGGGATATCAAACAGTTGATGGTTTATGGAAACCACCGTGTGGATATCCGTGGTGTTCATAAAGTCAATATGGTAGTCGGCCTCCGCCTGATGTCCCCACGAGACAGTCTTTCCCTTGAACTCTTCATTTTGTTTGAAATAGTTGTCAATCAGTTGGCTGTCTGAGTTATAAATAACATATCGACAAGTGCGGAACAGCTTGGCTTTCTCAATCAGTTTCTCTTCGTTGTTATGGAAAAACTCGTTATGGGCGGCACCGATATTGGTCAGAATACCAATGGTGGGCTGAATGACGGTGGCCAGTTTTTCCATCTCACTGGGTTGCGAGATGCCGGCCTCAAAAAGGGCTAGGTTATGTCGTTGCCCCATTTGCCATACTGATAGCGGCACACCGATTTGGGAATTATAACTGTTGGGGTTTTTAACCACATGGAACTCGGGTGCCAGCATCTGGCTAAGCCATTCTTTTACAATGGTTTTTCCATTACTTCCAGTGATACCCACTACAGGATAGTCGAACTGCTGGCGGTGGAAGGCGGCAATTTGTTGCAGGGCGGTCACCGCATTATCCACTTGAATGAAAGAAGCGTCAGTATAAGGGGAGAAATCGGAAATGGGCTGGGTGATGATGAAATTGCGAACCCCCAGCTTGCACAATTCCGGGATATAGTAATGTCCATCGTTTTTGTGGGTGGTGATGGCGAAAAAGAGTGTTTTCTGTGGAATCAGTATGTTGCGGCTGTCGAATGCCAGCAGTTCAATTTCGGTGGAGGTGTCAGCCAAACGACTGTTCCGTGGGTGACAAATATCGGTGATTTGCGCCAAAGTCAGCATGTGTGTCAAATTTTTTGCAAAAATACTTTTTTTATGCTTTGTTGTGACATGCTATGTGAAAACTTTTTTGTACATTTGCAAACTTTAATGTATAATATAGACAGATTAGGTTAAATAACTGAGTATTATGGGATTATTTTCGATTTTCACGAAGGAAATAGCCATTGACCTTGGTACAGCCAACACGGTCATTTTATATAACGACAAGGTGGTGGTGGACGAACCGTCCATTATTGCCATCGACAGAGACACTAAAGAACTGCAGGCAGTGGGCAAAAAAGCCTTGATGATGGAGGGTAAAGAGCACGAGCGCATCAAAACCATCCGCCCTCTGCGCGATGGTGTTATCGCCGACTTCCAGTCCACCGAGAAGATGCTTTATGAGCTGATTAAGATGACGGGTTCCAAGCGCTACTTCTTCCCGCAGGCCTTGAAGATGGTGATATGCATCCCATCCGGTATTACCGAGGTGGAGGAACGTGCCGTAAGAGACTCGGCTGAGCATGCTGGTGCCAAAGAGGTGCGTATGATTTATGAACCGATGGCCGCTGCTATTGGTACGGGTATTGATGTGTTGGATGCCAATGGTAACATGATTATCGACATTGGTGGCGGTACCAGCGAAATCGCAGTATTGGCTTTGGGTGGTATCGTTTGCAGCAAGTCTATCAAGATTGCCGGTGTTGAGTTCAATTACGACATCCAGGAATACATGCGCAAGAAACACAATATCGCCATTGGTTTCAGCACATCCGAGCAGATTAAGATTAATGTAGGTTCCGCTATTGAGGATCTGGAAAATCCGCCCGAAGATTACGAGGTGTATGGCCGTGACTTGCTGCAGGGTATTCCCATCTGCGTAAAGGTCAACTATCGCGAAATTGCCCAGGCTCTCGACCGTTCCATCTCCAAGATAGAGGCAGCTGTCATCAATGCACTGGAAAACACTCCGGCTGAATTGTCGGCAGATATTTACAAGACGGGTATTTATATGGCGGGTGGCGGCTCCTTGCTGCGTGGTCTGGACAAGCGTATAGCCAAAAAGACCAGTCTTAAGGTGCATGTGGCTGAAGACCCGCTGAAGGCTGTGGCCCGCGGCACTGCTATTGCCCTGAAGAATTTTGACAAGTTCCCGTTCCTTATCCAATAGTCCTGATGATGAACAATCTTTCCATGATTGCCGCTGTGGGCAATAACTATGAGTTGGGCTACAAAAACCAATTGCTGTGCCATTTGCCGGTGGATTTGAAACGATTCAAGACACTGACCTCAGGCCATACGGTGCTGATGGGCGACCGCACATGGGAGTCATTGCCCAAGAAGCCGCTCCCCAACAGACGCAATATTGTCATCACCCTCAATCAAGACGCCGATTATCAGGACTGCGAGCTGGCTTTTTCTATTGAAGAGGCTATGCGGATGGTGGAGAACGATGAGCAGCCTTTCATTATGGGAGGAGCTACCATCTATAAATTATTCATTGACAAGATTGAAACTTTATATCTCACACGCATATTGTCAGATTTTCAGGCGGATGTGTATTTTCCACAACTGAATATGGATGAATGGATACTGGAGGAGGACGAGTTTATACCCAAGGACGAAAAGAATATTTACGATTTGCGTTTTCAAACCTACAAAAGAAAACAAAAATGAAAAAGATAGTTGTAATTCTAGTTTTTGCTTTGACAGGCATAATGGCCTTCGGCCAGAATAAGAAAGGTTTAGACATTCCATATCCCAATGTCCCCATTGATGAGCAGACCCATCTGGTAACCTACAAGGATGTGGTGCAGCAGGCAAACGCCACCCCACAGGAGCTTTTCGACCGTGCTATGCAATGGGTAAAAAGCTACTATAAAAACACCGCTGAGGTGATTAAAAGCAGCGACCGCGACAAGGGGGTTATCCAATTGCGTTCGAGTGTGAGAATTTATGTGGTGAAGGAAGATGGCAGCAAACTGTTCAAGAATATTGTCTATTACAATATGAAAATTGAATGCCGTCCGGGGCGTTACCGCTATACTATCACCGATTTCAACGAAAAGGCCACATCCGCAGCCCCTGTCGAGGTGTGGTTGAATACCGAGAATCCCAAGTGGGAAATCGGACAGTATGCATGGCTGAATCAGATTGATGAACAGATTCTGGCCTTGATAGAATCTTTGGAAGAAGGTATGAATCCTCCAGTCATTGTAGAAGATGAGTGGTAAACAATTTGCTTTCCTATTAGTTATATTGTCGGTCTTGTTTTCATCCTGTCATAAGGAGAGGACAGCCCCTTTTTCCTTGACTTTCGCTTTTCAGGTGGACGGAGAGGCATTACAGACGGATATGAGGAAGTATGCAAACGCTGCCGGCAACCAGTATGAGGTGAATGAAGTGATGTTTTTCATTTCTGATATCAGCCTGTATAAAAGTGATGGCAGTGTGGTGACCAAAGACCGTATCCATTATGTGGACATTGACATCCCTTCATCCTTGGAGTGGGATTTGGGTGTGATACCGCAGGGCGATTATACCGCAATATCATTTACCTTTGGCCTGAGTGATGCGCAGAATAGGAGTAACCGTTTTGTGAACCCGCCAGAGTGTAACATGAGCTGGCCGGAGGTAATGGGAGGTGGCTATCATTATATGAAAATAAATGGTAAGTGGCTGGCCACCGGCGGGCAAGTGAAGCCTTTCAACCTGCATACGGGCAGAGGACAGCTGTATAATAATGAGGGAGAGGTTATCCAGTTTGTGGACAATTCTTTCACGGTGAGGTTGGATGCTCCTTTCACAGTAAACAAGGATGGGAAGCAGATGCAGTTGGTTATGAATATCAACCAGTGGTTCAATGCAAGCAGTATATTTAATTTGGATGAATGGGGCGGAAGTATCATGCAGAACCAGGAGGCTCAGGAGTTGTTGAAGCAAAACGGACCCTACGTATTCGCATTGCATAAATAAAAGGATATAAGATAATGTAGAGACGGGGCATGCCCCGTCTCTAAACTTTAAATCTCAAAATAAAAAAACATGTCAGGAAAATTAATCATTGTATCGGCACCTTCCGGAGCGGGAAAAACCTCAATTGTGAAACATCTTTTGAAAGAGCAGCCCAATCTGGCGTTTTCCATTTCCGCCACGAGCCGTGCCAGGCGCGAAGGGGAGTGTGACGGTAGGGATTATTATTTCCTGACGGTGGACGACTTCAAGCAAAAACTGGATAATGACGAATTCCTGGAATGGCAGGAGGTTTACCACAATCAGTTTTATGGCACATTGAAGTCCGAAATCGAACGCATTTGGGGCGAAGGCAAGCATGTGATTTTTGACGTGGATGTTTTGGGCGGATTGAACCTGAAGAGGATATTCGGTGACAAGGCTCTGTCAGTATTCATCCAACCTCCCACTATTGAGGCACTTAAACAGCGGCTCTCTGGCAGGGGCACCGAAGATGAAGCCTCGTTGAAGAAGAGACTGGACAAGGCTGAATACGAACTGTCGTTTGCCGACCAATTCGACACTGTGATTGTAAACGACATCTTGAAAACCGCCCAAGAGGAGGCAGTGGCGAAAATTAATGCGTTTTTAAGCCAGCCGATATCAATTGAGTAACAATTCCCGTAGCTCTTTAGGTAGGTAGAAGGTATTGTTTCTCTTCATGAAAACCACCACTGAAGAGAGGGGAACGATTTGTTTGTCAATGGTGACGTAGTTGTCGTAGCTGTTGGCGACGAGTTTGTGTTTTTTGTATTGCACGGTCAGACGGTACTGGTTTTTGTCCAGACTGTCGATGGTTATAGTTTTCGCATCGGGGAACAGGGTGGTGTGGCTGGTGAAAATGCTTTCGGTGAGGGCAGGTAGCTGGCCGCTGATACCCAGCTGTTTGCATAGGTACTCATTTACTTCAATATTGCTGATAACGCCATAAGGGCGGTCGTTTTTCGGATGATAGCAGGCTAAAAAGACATCCTCTCCGGTGTGGCCGTATGTGGTGGAGCCGAAGCAGGTGCGATCGTAAACAATGCGGGCAATGGTTTTGGTTAGGGAAGCCTCTTTTCTCTCTTCTTTGGGGAAGGGAGAGTTCTTAAAGTCTTTGGAATGGTAGATTCTGTCCAGTTCCTCTTCAGAAAGTGTGATTTGATAGTATTTTTCCATCAATTCGGGGATTTGGCCAATTTCGCCCTCTTTAATCATTTCGGACACAGACCAGGTGGAACGGGTGTAATTATCCAAAGGTTTCATGATTTCTTCCAGTGAAAGTTTGCTGTAGCCGCTGTTGCTTTGGCGACTGCCAAGGTTGAAGCCGCCGCAGCCGTGGTCGGGCAGCACCAACACTACCGTGTTGCCGTCTTTGCGGGCAAAATCCATAGCGACCTGCACTGCGTTGTTGAAAGCCAGAAAGTCCAGAATGGCTGCCTTGACATCGTTGTCGTGGGCGGCCCAATCCACTTTGCTGCCTTCCACCATGAGGAAGAAGCCTTCTTTTTGCTGTGATAGCAAGTCGATGGCTTTTTGGGTCATCTCTGCCAGTGAGGGCTCTGCAGAGGGGTCGCGTTCGATTTCGTATTCCATGCAGCTTTTGTTGAATAAAGCCCACATTTTGCCTGTTTTGGTGGCTTCCATGCCTTTTTTGTCGTTTAGGAATACTTGATAGTTATTATGTTTCAAATCGTTGACCAATTCGTCAGTCAAATACGTTGTACCTCCACCGATTACTACATCCAGCTGATTGTGGACCATTTGTGGGGCAATGGCACCGTAATCGCTGCGGTTGTATGTGTGGGCGGCGCAGTCAGCGGGGGTGGCATGGGGGAACTCGCAGGTGAAGACCAAACCGGTGGCTTTGTGCTTCAGGATGCGGGCCGCTTCCAATACGGTGGCCATGGGCTGGTAAACACGGGTGGCATCTATCGGATACAGG
>LXOW01198282.1_pt1 | contig 15948 bp, 18 predicted proteins | sample 1368591 | NCBI WGS metagenome assembly LXOW01 (sample SAMN04884650, study PRJNA319009) | bovine gut metagenome | isolation source: Cow rumen | host: Bos taurus | place: Italy: Legnaro (PD) | collected 2014-07-09 | reverse complement strand
AGATGTGTATAAGAGACAGGCCTTAGATGTGTCAATACAGGCACAAATATTGGAATTGTTGTTAAAATTACAAAAAACACGAAATCTGTCGATTATCTTTATATCACACGATGTTGCTGTTGTTAGACAAATATCCCATAGAATCATTTTGCTTTATAAAGGTAGACTTGTTGAAACAATAGAAGCTGATAAGCTTTTAGTGGAGGCAAAACACGAATATACGAAAAAATTGATAAATGCGGCTTTATATTTACGTGAAAATAGGCATTTAAGTTTTACTAGAAAAAAATAACTTTAATGCTAAAATGTGCAGTTTTATTAAATACTATTTTAGGAGATTTATATGATATCTGAATTATTGCAGGAAGGTCTAATTGATTTAAAATTAGAAGCTTCGGAAAAAATAGAAGCGATTGAAAAAATGTCCGCAATGTTANNTGCTATTGGAGCAGGAATAGCTATACCACACGCAAGAACAGGCGTAGTTAATGAAGTTTCTATTGCTTTTGCTAGATCTGAAAAAGGAATTGATTTTAATTCTGTAGATGGAGATCCTGTAAAATTAATTTTTCTTCTTGCTGCTCCTAGTGAATCAGGAAGTCTTTANNGCGCTATCAAGAATTGATTGATGAACTTTTAGAAGCAAAAACTTCAGAAGAAGTAATCAAACTAATTGCTTCCAAGGAATAATATTAGGATATTTACAATGGTTGAAAAAAAAGAAGTTGCTTTATCACTTAAAATTCCTGCTAATGATATTTATTTAGAAAATGCTTTAATGAGCTTAGATGGAATATGTGAACATTGTAGTNNCTAAAAGATACATTAAATGACTCAATTCAAATACTGACAAATGAGAAGAAAAATTTCTTTAAAATAGATTTTAATTTTGAACATGAAACTATAAAGATTTATATTGAAAATATATTTAATGAAGAATTAAGAAATCAAAAAGAAAAACTGGCAAATATTAAAAGAAAATTAGAAAATATTGCATTAAAGCATGAATATAATATACAATTAGTAAAAGATTTAGAAGAATGTGTTGTATATTTAATACAGTTTAATATATAAGTGACAAAAAAACGCGCAAAATTTGAAGTTGCTTTTAGGGTAATTTTTTATGTTACCTTATTTTTTGTTCTATTAATTGGCTGTTTTATGTTGCTTGCCCGTTCCGAAAAGGTAGTATTATTCATTGGAACGCATATAAATGAAGTTTTAAAGTATGATAACAAGTCTTTAGAGATAAAAGGACTTAAAGGAACAATTAATGGCGGNNTTGAAAAAGGGAAGATTAGCTTTGGGGTTGAACGAATCTTTGATAAAGGCATAATACCTATAAATGCAGATTTTGAAAAATTACTGGTAGAAAATATAGTTTTTGATAAAACTTATTTAAAAGAAATTCCACCGTATTCAGAAACAGTCTGCTTTATTGATATACCGACTAATTTTGAATTGAACAATGTTCATATTGATAAACTTATAATAAACGTTAAAGATATAGATGAATCCAATATTACATGTCATAACTTTACAATTTTACCGACAGAAAACGATAATGAGAAGAGTTTAATTTTTAATACCGATTTTTTATGGAAAAATTCAAAGGTTGGTATTGCTTCATTTAGTGGAACTTTAATTCAAAAACAAAAAAAAATAAATGGTAAAACAGATTTAAGCATTGCAGGTCAAAGAATTGTAACAGAGTTAAATTTAAGCAGAAATCGTGGTGGTAAAGTAATCGTAGGAGGCTATATTTCTGAAGGCAAAATAAATACAGAATTGCTTTCTAACTGGTTAGGTTCATTGTGGCAGCAATATTTGCCTATAAGCGTAAAAGGAAATATAAATTGTTTAGGTTCATGGCTTTATAATCCTAGCGTTGGTATGATGGGAAATTTAAATGGAACTTGTGAAGCAATAAAAATTAATCTTAATCCTTTTAATTTTANNTTTAACAAAGAGGATCGAAAATGGGATTCCACTTTTGAATGTAGAAATTTAAATATTGCAAGTTTGTCGAATATTCTTCCTATGCCTATTAAATTGGGGTTTAATATTCCTAATTTGTCTGGACAAGCTGATTTTTCTCTTATTACTGTTGGTAAAGAGCCAAATACAACTTTACGCATAGCAACAAATGATATTGTAACTGAAAAGAATGGTGCAGCAAACCGTTTGTCTGGATATGCTGCTTGGACTGTTGCTGAAGGTTTTAATAANNATTAAATGGTAATCCCAATTTTTTTGCAAGATTTTCAGATAATAAAACAATGTTACCAGGGGTGCCTTTAGCATTTGAGTATAAATTGCATGGCGATCCAAAAATGGATTTAGCTTTGGTTGGCAAGTTTATTACTGGCGAAGGTCAAGAAGAATACATTAGAGGCGAAGCCAGTGGATTATTTAAAAAAGGAAATGGTTCGATAGAGTCTACTTTTAATAAATTAAACTATGGTGGCGTTAGTAAATTATCGCTTTTAGATTTATTATTAGCTCGGTAATATTCTAGTATTTATATATGAATTTATTGCTAATGTAAAAAAAAATCAGCTTATATAAAATATAAGCTGATTTTTTTTTATTTATCTTACGCTTTGGCTTCTTCTTCTTTTGTTTCCTCATTTGTAGCTTTTTTAGGTTTGTGATTTTTTATGAATTCTTTCATAAATGAAATAAATATACCTAGTATACAAGCTACAAGAGCAGATAAAATTACCATTACAGCGCGTCTTGGTTTTGATTTTACATCAGGAACAAGTGGATCGTCAATTATATCGAAAACTGCTTCTGTGTCTGCAAGAGCTATTGCTGCCATTTCTTGTTGTTCAACCATTGTTGAGAATATTTTTTGTTTGGTTGTTAAATCTATTTGCAATTTTGCATATTCCAGTGAAATAGCAGGTAATGCTTCCATGATTTTTTTTGTTTCATCAATTTCAGAAGCTAACGCTTTAGAACGAGCTTCTTCTGATGCCTTTAAAGCGTTGAGTCTAGTTAATTCTGACATACTGCCAAACGAAGTAAGAAGTTTTTCTTGAGTTTGTAAGGTAACATCGATACTAAAGCGTTCAGATTCTAGTTTTGCCAGTTTTTCTATAATCATTTTAGCATGCTCATTCAAAGTAAACATTTTATGTTTATCTTGAAAGTTTTTCATATTGTTGGCAGCTTCAGAAGATTCTTTTCTATATATTTCCAGTTGCTTATTATAGAACTCTGCTTTTTTTCGTTTAGGCTCACTAGAGAATTTATTTAACTCATCAATATAAGTAACGACTATATCTTTAGAAAGTTCAGGGCTCATTGTTTCTGCTTCAATAGTGATTAGACCTGTCTTAATGTCGTTTTGTATAGTAACAAATGTTTTTACCTTAGCAATCAAATTATCATGCTTTATTTTTGTTACATCGATTTTTTCTGCATTTGGTCCAACTATTGCAGTATTTGTTGCGATATTATATTTATCTATTATAATTTGACTCATTTTGTTGCTTTTCAAAAAAGCTTCCAAATNNCCAAGACTAAATAATCCAGCCATCGGTAAATTTGCTAGTGAACTACTTAAGCCGCCTGTTTTGGTTTTTACATATAGTGTGGTTGTTGACTTAAAATAGTTTGGCATAAAGAACCAAGAATAAATAGCTACTAATACCGCAACTATAAACGGAAATACTATAACTAGAGGAATATTCTTTTTTAATACGGAAAAAACCTCAAAGAGATCTATTTCGTCTTCCTCCAAACCCATCATTATTTCACGTTTAAGAAGTTCTTGTTTTACTTCTTTTTTTATTTGCTCTGTATTTATTTCACTCATTTTGTAGTTCCAATCATTCTTCAATAATTTCGACATTAGCTCTTGGAAGAGTAAGAGTTTTGCCACTTGTAGTCTTTATTTCAACTACTCTAACTTTTGCTTCTGATTCTATTTTTTGAGGTTGCTCTGGTAAATTTATAACTTTTGCAACTTCTCCAAAATATGGCTGTCGGATTATTCTAACGCTTGTCCCAATTTGCATACCAGTATTTTTAGATTGAATTTCTTCTTTATCTATTGTTTCGTCTAGCGGAATTATTACTTCAGGGCGAATAACGCCAGCACGTATTTGGGTTGCGCCGTTTATAGAAGTTTTTTTGCCTTCAGACTTTTTCAAAAGTTCAAAAGTTTTATTTGCCATTTGAATTTTACCAAAGCCTTCAGTAACAACAAGAGTGATTCCTTTTTCTTCTGTACCGGTGATGGCAACTCCTAAATCAAAGCCTAAAAATTCTTTTAAGTCTTGAGCGTCATATCCGCCAACAATAACGCCTCTTACACCTGTTTTAATAGCTTCATTCAATGCTTCTGCGGTTACAAGAGAGCCACCGACTATGATTTTTCCAGCCATATCAGGAGTAATAGAAGCTTTATCTAAAACATCATTTGGTGTAGTGGCAGCCATATGAAGGGTTCCGGTGACTTCGCCGCCAATTCCAAATATACCTTGAATAAATGTGGCAACTGTATTTATTTTTACGCCTTCTTCAGGATAAATATCATCTACAACGCCATCAACATAAGCTTTTACTTCTACGGGAATAGGCGGTTCTCTAAAAACTGCTTGTCCTGTAGCAGCTGATATGTTTTCGATAGTGCCTTTTATTGGAGCAGTGACGTAGGATTTAAACCAGCCCCAAATACCTTTTGTTTCTGCAATTATATCGCCTTTTTCTACAAAATCGCCTTCTTTTTTTACTAAATAGTCTGTAATTTCTTTAGGTTCGACACTTAGTAGATTTGCGATATTGACCATAGTTACGTTTCCTGGTAAATCGGTAGAAGCAACAATTTCTTCTGCTTTTACTTTATCGCCTTTTTTTACTTTAACTGTGCCTTTTAAAGGTAATTTTCTATCTTTTTCGACTAAAGTTTTTGTTACAATTTTAAGACCTGGTGTATATGCACTAGCCATTTTATTATCCTTTCATCACAGTAAATCGGGGTAAAGGTCTAAGGCTTTATACCAAGACTTAACCAATTCAATGCGTTCTTTGTTATCTGTAGGAAGTGTAAAAGGACGACCTCTAGTGTCAAATATAACTCCTACAACACCACCATGAACTTCCCCTTCAAAAGGTTTTCCGGCACCATTGCCCATATCGTATTTTTTATATGGTTTAACTACAATATTAGCTTTTTCACCTACGCCTAACTTAACAACGTTAAGTTCGCCACCTTTAATAGTGCCAGATGAAATAACAGCTCCAGATTCATCTTTCATTTCATAATCAAGAACAGGTTCACCACGTTTTTTAACTTCTCCAGTAGGTGAAACACAGGTTCCAAGATATATTAGACAGTCTTTCTGGAATACGCTTAACGCTGCATCTTCATGAACAGTTGCCAATACGCCGAGCTGAGGCATCATAAATATTGAGTCAACTGTTAATTGAGTTATTCCTTCTGGAAGGAAAGCATCTATAAGCATCATTGCTGTTTGTTGACGTCTTGGAGCGTGAGAGAGAACACCGCCAGAGCCAATAAGCATATTTAGGTCTTTAAGATTAACTAATGTTTCGCCAGTCATTTTCTGATCAAAAACATCACCGATGCTTCTTTCTTGCTGAACGCCTTTTAAACCGACAGCAAGAGAACGGTGTTGGTCGAATGAAAGTCTTAAAGCTTCTTTTGCGCAAGCTTGTTCTACAATAAGTTCTTCCTTAAGAAAAGGAATCGTAGTAGGGCGTATCATTTTATTTTTAACGCGATTTCTTAAATCTCTTTCGTCCATTTCAAATGGAACCCATCGCATTATATTTTCCAAACCAGCTTCTGCAAAAACATTGCTGATTGAGTAACTCATACCATAGTTTGCAGAAACAGATTTATTATAAATTCCATTGAATACACTGAATACGTCTGTAGTAGCACCGCCAATATCTGCTCCTACTACTGTTATATGCTTTCTACTTGAAATTAACTGCATTATATCGCCAACTGCTCCTGGAGTAGGCATAATTGGAACGTCTGTTAATTCCATAAGGTGTGGATATCCAGGTGCGTGACTCATAACATGTTCAAGGAAAAGATGTTGAATCTTTTGTCTTGTAGGCATAAGATTTTCTTTTTCCATTGTTGGTCTGAGGTTATCGGTAATATCTAATGCAACTTTCTTTTCAAGTCTTGCTTTAATTTCAGGTTGAGCTTCAACATTACCAGCATAAAGAACTGGTAGTTCATAACCAGCTCCTAATCTTGCTTTTGGACTTGCAGCAGCAATTATTTCTGCCAGACCTATTACTTGAGTTTTATTTCCGCCATCTATACCACCTGAAAGTAATATCATATCAGGGCGTAAATGTCTGATTCTTTGTATTTTTTGGTGAGGTAAACGTCCATCGTTTGTTGCTAAAACATCCATAACAATGGCGCCTGCACCAAGCGCTGCACGCGTAGCGGATTCGCCAGACATTGCTTTAACAACTCCTCCAACCATCATCTGTAAACCGCCACCAGCTGAACTTGTTGAAACGTATATATCTACGCCTTTATTGTCTTTAAATGGCTTGATAATGGCTTTGCCATCGTCTGTAAGGATTTGTCTTCCCGCAAGTTCCTGTACTTCTGCTACGGCATTCAATACACCTTGCGTGACGTCTTCTACCGGAGCTTCAACAGTGGTTGGCGCTTCGCCACGAACAATAAGTCTAAATTCTCCATCTTTTTTTTCTATGAGAATTGCTTTTGTTGTTGTACTTCCGCAGTCGGTCGCCAGAATACTTTGAATTTCACTTTTGCTCACTGGTTTCCACCTTTCTTATTTCTTCTTTATCAGATTTTTCCAGCTCTTCTATGGTATTGATTAATCTTTCAATTTTCTTTCTATCATTTATGATAGCTTGAAATTTTTCCATTTTGACTGGATCTATAATTATTTCTAGAACAGGTGCTAGAACTACTAAGGCCGAGTAACTTACAAAAGATACAGGGCGAATTAGTTCTAATACCATAATAACGGGAACGCTTAAATCTCTTTTATGAACAGCTTCTGCAAATGTGCAGATAAACTCATCAAGTTCTTCTTTTGAATATCTTGATTCATTGCTTTCTTCTGGAATTGTCCACATTCCCATATATTTATGCCTATTTTACAATATTATATTAGATTAAGCCAATCGTGCAGTAAGAATTGAAATCTACCTATGAGAAGTGAAACACGTCCCATGACGGTAGCTCCAAAAGATGCACCAAAGCTTATCATTAGGAACCATATGCCAACTTTTGAGACATTCCCTAATACCGGACCTCTATGCTCGATACTAAAGAAGAAGTAGAATAAACAGGCTATTGTTCCTAATACTAATATCATATTTGACAAACTTAAACCAACATTTTCAGAAACAACTAATGGACGAATTGCTTTTAAAAATTGAGGTATTAGATATTGTTCTACAGATGTTACAACAGTAATACCAGTTGATACGCCCATAACAAAAGCTACAGTATATCTACTAACCCATGACAATTTTTGAGTAAATCTGAATAGCATCATAAGACCTAAAATTAAAGGAATAAGAAGTATATATTCTGGAGCTGCATCTGATAAGGTGAAAGTTTGAGGCATTATCTTAGCAAATGCATTGGGTTTTAGGAATTGATGAAAAGCTACTGTTGATAAATAATAACCTGCAGATACACCAACGAATAGATGTTCAACAAAACGATATAATGGGTTATCTTTATATAAAAACGTAAAGCAACAAAGAGTAATTATTGCTCCAATCCAAATATTTAAATTATCTAAATCCATTTTTTGCTCCTACTTATTATCTTTTCTTTTCTGTTTGCTTCTTTTCGGCTAAATATGCAATATTTCCTAATATAATGAAAAACATTATAGCCAAATGAGCAACTGTTTGTGGAGCCATACCACGGCTTCCTTGTGCGGGAACTTCTACTAACGTTTCATATTCTGCTGAACCAGGCAAACCACCAATCATGCCTTCTATTTGCCCAGATTGAATAAAGGTTGTATAACGTGGAATATTAACAGATGTGCAGCCTGTAGCCATTGGTCTGTTATGGTCACCTGCCATGCTTATAAATGCTTCCAAACCGTTTGTACCAGCTGAAAAACTAATAATCAAGCCGATATCTTTCATAGAGAACTTTTCTCCACTAAGTGTTTGGAAAATAGTCATATTATCTGTTGAAATACCATCTTTATCAGTAGGATATGGTTTCATAAAATCGGCACACAAGGCTTTAACATGAATTATACCGCCTGTTTTATAGCCTAGATTTACGTAATCATCGCCTTTTATTAGTTCTGCATTACATGTAGCGGCTAATTTATTTTCTTGTTTCCATTTTTCAAAGTTTTCTTCATAGTTCTTTTTGGCTTGAGTAAGAGCTGAATTAGCTAAATCGCCGCCAACTGGCCAGTTAGCGCCGCATATTGGTTTTAGGCCTTTTTTAAACATATGAGTTAAAATTGCTACGGCTCCTGGTCCTAATTCTGGTTCAGCAGCAGGGTCAAAATCGAATGATAAGAAACATCTTGTCCCAGGAGGCAATTTGTCAACAAAATCGTAAAGACTTTGAACTGGTCTGCTTGGTTTAATATTAAAAGAAAANNGGGAATATTACGGATATAGCTACAACTAAATAAATCCATCTTCTATCTAAATTTTTAAGTTTTAATAGTAAATTATTATTCATGGTTAATTGCTCCTTAATCGCCGCCAAGGTGAGAACGTTCAACACCAAAAATAATCTTCATAGATGAAGTTATATATCCTAACATAGCACCTATTAAAATAGCGCTTTGAGCGGCTGAGCTAGGATAGGTCATTATCCATTCTTTTATTTCTGACATATCTAAGTATTGCCCAATAAATGGAATGTTGGCAAAAACTCTTCCTAATGGAACATTTCCAAGCATAACTATAAATGCAGAAATCATAAGTAAGGCTGCTTCTTTTGATTTGATTCTGAATGCTCTGAATGAGGCAGAAGCAACAAAGAACGCCAATAATGAGAACATTGTTGATTGAGCTGACTTGAAAACGCCTTCAAACATAAGCTTTTCACAAATTTTTATGTTGAGCATAAAGGAGGTATATAGTCTGTCTGTATGTATTTCGTAGGGATTGTTAGCGGCAATTACTTCTTGGACCGTAGTTCCGCTTGCGATTTGTTTTTCTTGGCTTTTGTCAGTAATATCGATTACGACGACTTTGCTTTCTTTTGTAACGTTGCCGTCTGCAATCTGAACTTTATGTGATTTTAAGCTGCCTTCATAGAAAACATAATATATTTTGCCGTTTTCATATTGTCTAGAAGGCTGAATTGTGCCGCCTAAAAAACCAAATATAGACATTGAAAAAAAGCCGACGAGTAAAACTACGCTATATCCCCATCCATCAGCTTTTCGCATAACTTTTTGAATATTAATGCGTAAAAGGCTAATTGCACCTAAGACCATGGTGAAAGTCATGATTATTTGTATCCAGTTTGGAAGTACTTGTTCCAAATTATGTATGGATGTTCCTTCTCCAGCAAAATAGGCGATAATCATGATCATCCCAGTAATAAAAGTTATTAAAAGAGGTAATGTCTTCTTTATAAAAATCATATTTTTCCCTCGTTATTTCATTTGGAAGAAATCCATGAAGTTTGTATAAGTCGATTGGAGTTTTTGTCCAACAACAGTGTCTGTCTTTGATATAGTGGCTAAGAAGGTTCCGATTACAGTTAGGAATATAATAATAATCTTAACTATATCTTGCCCTTTTAATGCACCAACTTCTCTTGGATTTCTTGAAAGATAGGCGGAAGCAGCAAAAAGTTCTTCGCCGATTAGTGTGTAGTCGCAAGCTGCTACAAAGAAAGGAATTTGTGAAGGTTCAGCAGTTCCTGCAATTTGTATTGCACCTACAGAATTTCCTGTTTCTGCAAGAATAAGGGATTCTGCATAAAATGTTCCAAGATAAAAACAAGCTGCTGGTTTTTCACGAAGCATTATACCGCCAACGCCAGCAACATAACCAAATTGGTCATCTGTTAAATAGTTTATTCTATCAGCTCTATAAGCATCAGGACGTCCCATTTCCAAATAAGACTGTTTTACTACTTCATGAGCTACTGACATAACGAATGAACGAGTCATTGGAGCATAAAAAGCAGCATCATACTCTGCGGCTTTTTTAGCAACATGTCCCATAATTGTGACGCCTGCTATTGTTTGAATATCGTCCATATCTGCGATACCAGGTATATAAATAATACCGCGTCCCATTTCAGTGGCTCTACCTACTGCGTCTTCGATAGCAGAAAGCCCACTAATTCTTCTAATAAAGAGTTCTTTACGTTGGGCGAGTTTTGTAAAATAAAAAACAAAACCCATTAATGTAACTATAGTTAAAAATACTGGTAAACGTTTAACATTAAATAATGATGTTTTAACAGGGGTGCTTGCTGTGTTTTGATTTGCATTGGGAGAAGCGGCTGTTTGAACTTGCTGATTCGACTCTTGATTTGTCGTTGTTTGTTGTTCTTCTTGAGCAACAAGCAAAGTTNNGTATAGTATAACAACGTTGAAATTTTTTCAATTAAAATCAACTATTGTCATCTTCGATACCATGTTTTTTTAGTTGATGCCTTAAAGCAAACCTTGATAGGCCCAACATTTCTGCGGCTTTCGTCTTTTTGTTGTCTGAAGCTTTTAGTGCTTCTAAAACAATTTCCTTTTCCAATGAGTCTATATATTCTTTAAATTGAAATCCCGGTTTAAGCCAGGGTTTATTTATTTTTGGCATAGCAGGTGTAACTTGCGAGAAATTTTCTGTTATGCTTTGTTCATTATTTGAAGATTTTGTTTGTCTTAGTTCATCGGGCAAGCTTTCTGGTTTTATTAAACTGGTTTTTTCTAGAAGTATTGCTCTTTCTATTATGTTTCTTAATTCTCTGACATTGCCAGGATAGTCATAACTTTCTAGCATTTTTACTGTTTCTTCTGTAAAACCTGAAATGTTTTTAGAAAATTCTTTTCTGAATTCTTCTAAAAAATTCTTAGCCAACAATATTATATCATCTTTTNNAAATAAATCAGCACGAAGTTTTCCCTCTTCGATATTTTTCTCTAGATTTGCGTTTGTTGCAGATATGACTCTTGCGGCAACGTGTATGTCTGAGGTTCCTCCAACGCGTCTAAACTTTCTTTCTTGAAGCACTCTTAGCAACTTTACTTGAAGCGACATATCCAAATCGCCTATTTCGTCAAGGAAAATGGTTCCATTGTTTGCAAGTTCAAATAAACCTTTTTTTTGCCTTTGAGCGTCTGTAAAAGCTCCTTTTTCGTGTCCAAAAAGTTCTGATTCAAGCAACGCGCCACTTACTGCTGCTGCGTTTATGTCTATGAAGGGCTTATCGGAACGTGGACTTTGTAAATGTATTTGTCTTGCAACTAATTCTTTGCCAGTTCCAGATTCACCTCTTATAAGAACAGTGGTTTTATCTGCTTTTGCGGCTATCGTGATTTGTTCTCTTAAATTTTGCATTTGGCGATTTTCGCCAAGTATTCTTGCATATTTATCTTCAAGTTTTGCTTGAAATCTGTTAAGCTGACTTTTAATTAGGTTATTACGTAATATTTTTTGAACGAATAATTTTACTTCAACTAAATTATATGGTTTTTGCAAATAGTCATAGGCTCCAGATTTCATAGCTTTTACGGCAGTTTCTATATCACTAAACCCTGTCATCATTATAACTATTGCTTCATTTTCTATTTTTAGAATTTGTGGCAATAAATCAAGTCCGTTTGTATCAGGAAGTCTTACGTCTAAAAAGATTATGTCAGCTCCATTTTGACTAAAGAATTCCATAAATTCTTGTCCACTACTAAAATCATTTACGTTGTAACCTTCTGAAGACAATGCTTCTTTAAGTGTCCAACGAATCATTTCTTCGTCGTCGACAATAACAATATTTACCATGTTAAAAGAACCCTCAAAAGATTTTTGTTATATATGTTAACCTGCAATACCAGCACGCCTTACTGCTTCTATTATATAAGGACGTATTTTTTCTCCAGAATTTTTAAAGAGTGCGAGGAAACATTGATATAATATTTTGCTGTTTTCTGTTTCAAGTCTGCGAAGAATATGGCGCTGAAGGTCAAAATGCTGCTCTGAAAAAGAGTGAATTACCTCTTTAATGCTTAAGTCATTGCCAACGTCTAATAAAGCATCTATTGCCGTGAATTTTGTTCTTTTACTTAAATTTGTAGCTAATTCTACAAGAGTGTGCAGATATTTTATCCCTTCGCCTTCTTTATAAAAAATATAGTTTGCCGTTGCTTTAACGCTGCCATCTGCGTCTTTAACCAGAGGTTCTAGATACTTTAGGGCGTCTTTTCCGCATATTTTATGCAAAGCTTTTGCGGCNNCTCTAAACTCTGGAGATTTTGTTTCGGGGAAAATGTTTTTCAAAATTCCTAACATTCTTTCGTTAGCTATGCTTTTCATTGTAATGAGAGCTTCATATTTAACATTTTCATCAGGATCAGAAGCTAGAGAAAATAGTGTTGTAATATTGTTGTCTAAAAATTCCAAGTATCGGAAAGCTATGGCTACTGCTCTTCTTGATTCTGGATCTTTGTGATTTGCAAAAGAAACTATTTCTTCAGCATTGTTCCAATCTATAAGTTCGAACATTTGTACCGATGGAAGAGTAGCGCGTAGTTTNNAAATATTTAAGTCTCTGGCAGAATCAGCTAGGGTTTCAGCCATATATATTGTATCGCCATACCAGACAGGTTGGTTGGCAGCTCCATGTTCTATTTTAAAGATAGAACCCATGGAAAGACCAACAGAAACTCTTGCTTTGCTTTCTGCGAGAATACTGTCTTCTTTTAATGCATACTTAAATTTAGATATAACTTCAAAAGCTACGACTAATGATTCAAATAGTGGGTCAGATAAAGGTTCTTCACTACTTGGTTCAAAAATCCATACTCTATTGAGTTGATTAAGATAGTAGCCTTTAAAGGGAAAAGCATAATCGCTTTCTATAGCTCTTTCTGCTCTTTGAAGCATTCTTAAAAATTTATCTGGGTCTTTTTTTAACTCATCTGGAAATCTTATTTGAACTACGGCTGCAATACCTTCGGTTTTTGTTATTGAAGTTGCTATAGCGACACGTTCGTCTAAATTTAATCTAAATTTTAAATCGTCTTCACTTCCTATCTCTGGTAATTCTACATTGCTGGGAATAAATGGGATATCTGTAGAATCTGTTTTAGTTGTTACTTGTGTTACTGCTGGTTGTAAAACGGTATTGGTATTTTCTTCAGTTTCTATATTATTTTCAATTACTTCATCAGTTTGCTTTTTTATATTCTCGATATTATTTTGTTGTTCATTTATAACTATAGTTTCTCTTTCTGCTGAAGATTCTATTTGAGGAATCTCTGTTTGAGCAACTTNNGACAAAAACAAGAAGAAATAAAACAACCAGTATAACTGCAACTATAAGTATATTCATAATTATTCCTTAATTAACGATAGCCAAGTCTAGATATCCATTGTTCATTGTGGCGCCAGTTATCTCTTACTTTTACCCACAACTGTAAAAAAATATCACGTTCCAGCATTTCATTCAACTTTTGTCTTGAAATCTGTCCTAGATTTTTTATACTTTCTCCATTTTTTCCTACGATTATTCGTTTATGAGCTTCTTTTTCAACGTATAATGTTGCTTCTATATAAGTTTTTCCATTTTCTCTTTCTTTAAATTGTTCGATTTGAACCGCAACAGAGTGGGGAACTTCTTGATGAAAAGTATGTAAAATGACTTCTCTTATTGTTTCTTCCACTATTTCTCTTTCACTTTGATTGGTATAATATTCTGCATCATATGCAAAATCACCTGTAGGCATAAGCTTTTTTAGTTTATTTAGTAATTGCAAATGACCTTTTTTCTTTTTTGCCGATATGACAAATACACCTTCAAAAGGATATAAATCCAAATATATCTCTTTTGCTTTATTTATTGTTGTTTCATCAACTANNTTATCTGGTTTAATTTTCGCTATATATTCGCTGTCATTATCTGGTTTTAAGTCAGATAAATCGACAAGGTATAAGCCAGCATCCAAAACCTTTATTGTTGCAATTATCTCATCTTCCATATATTTATCTAGTTTATTTTTTATGTTATGCAAGCCTGGAGTGTCACAGAAAACCATTTGAATATTGTCTTCTGTTAATATTCCTAATATTCGTTTTCTTGTGGTTTGAGGCTTTTTTGAAATTATTGAAACTTTTTCACCTACAAGCAGGTTTACTAAAGTTGATTTACCAGCGTTTGCTCTTCCAAAAATTCCTATTGCACCATATTTTGTCATGTTTTATTCCTTGTCAGATATTGTTATTTTATGTGTTGGAGAAATAACTTGAACCCATATTTGACCTTTTTCGGGGAAGAGATATTCTTTTCCATTTTTATATTTGTAAACAGTTACTGAATTAGGCGATTCTTTATGCCATGTTACTTTTGTTATTTTCCCATCTTCAAGTATAAAGGCATCGCCGCTACCTATAAAACTAATTTCTTGTCTTCCAACTTTATCTACAACTTTCATATTNNGTTTTTGCTTCTAAGGCTTTTGTGGTTTCTTTATCTATATGCAGTATTCCGTTCATATAACGATTATATACGCCTTTATCGTATTTGATATCGACAGAATAATCGCCATGATATTTTATAGAGACACTTAAAGCTTTTTCTGATGAAATATCTTTATTTTTTCCTCTATGTATAAAGTTTGGAGTTTTATCCATTGTCATCGGATAAAGTGTGCAAGCAGCATCAAATAGTTTTCTTCCTTTAGAATATAGATTATGTGGAGCTTTTCTAGAATTATCCCTATAGAAAGGTTTGCCGTATTGAATTTCATCTATGGAATAGATTTTGCTTGAAGAGATATAATCATAGCCTTTAGGACTTCCACCGCAATGAATATAAACAGCATTAGCTTCTAGAGCTCTATCTACAAAATATTCTCTACAGCTTCTTACAGGGCCAACAATATTTGGAATTTTTATGTATATACACATAAATCTTGTTATTCCGCCTTCAACAGGAATTTCATATACTATGTCTGCTTCATTCAAACCTGTTTGTGGACGTGCGGCTTTATGATTTTCAATCATTATAGCCATTGGTCTTATAGGAGATTTAATTTCTCCTTTTATTATTCCAGTAGGAACAGCTTTTGGGGAATTATCGGATTTTTCTTTTAAAGCTGGTTTGATTTCTGTTTTTGGTTTTATATCTTCAACACTTGGAGTTTCTGTTGCTGTTACTGAGACAGGAGGTTTTACACTATGTATAACATTTTTGTTTTGTTGTTCTGGAACTATAATGTCTTTTGTTACTGTTTTGTTTTCTTCTCTTTTTTCTTTTTCTTCTTCTTTAGTCGTTTTCTTAGGTGGAAGCAAAGGCGGAATTTCTCTCTTCTTTTCTAAGTCATCTAATTTTTTATTTAATTTGTCTAAAATTTCTTTTGCATTTTCTTTTGTTGGTTTTAAATTTTCTAGAGTTTTATTTGATTCACTAGAATTGGATTTTTCTTTATCATCTTCACTTGTGGATATTCGTTTTTCAGCAGCTAATAATCTAACGTCTATGGGTTCAAAATATGGGCGTTTCCACGAATCTACACTATCAGAGTATTCTTTTTCTAGATTTGCCAAAACCATAGCGTTTACTTTTGCTTCGAAGCTTTCATTAGCTTTATTTTGAGCTTCCTGGATATAAATAGCTTTTGCTTGCATGTGTAAATTAACAGCTTCTGCAAATATTTTCTTTAAATTCTTTGTATAATAATCTTTTAATTTATATTTTTTGCTGTTAAATTCATCCATTCTTTTTTCTATGAAAGTCATAGAGCC
>LXOW01018396.1_pt1 | contig 15957 bp, 12 predicted proteins | sample 1368591 | NCBI WGS metagenome assembly LXOW01 (sample SAMN04884650, study PRJNA319009) | bovine gut metagenome | isolation source: Cow rumen | host: Bos taurus | place: Italy: Legnaro (PD) | collected 2014-07-09 | reverse complement strand
CTTAAGAACAGGCCGATCTCGTGGGGGAACTCCTGGCTCTCCTTCAAGCGCTCGATCAGGCAAGCCACACAGCGGGAGGGGTTTTCGGTGCAGTATCCCCGCTCCCGCAGCAAGGCGCAGGCGTCGCCGTTCTCGAGATCCTTTTGCAGCCGGGCCGGGCGGTACACATAGATCAAGGCGCTGTCATCCCCAAAGCGAAGCGGAATGACCCTGAGGCCCTTGGGGGACAAGACCGTGTTCCAGTGCCGCACGTCCGCGCGCATCTCTTCCTGCGTACGATAGGAGCAGCGGAACAGATTCCCGGTCTTGATCCCCGCCAGCGTGGGCGAGCAATGGCGAATGAAGGTCTCTTCCGACATAGCTGCTCCTTTCCTATCAAATCACTTCATGTGTAAGGCAGTATAGAAAAACATCCCGCAGAGCCATGCAATAGGTGCCCTGCGGGTGTGAAAATGCTGTATCAGCGGGCGCTGCCCGATATGCCGGTGGTGCCCTTGCCGTTCATGGCGCTACATCCGCCGCAGGCGCTGCAGCCTTTACAGGCGCCGCAGGATGCACAGTTCCCGCCGCAGGGGCTTTTGCCCGCTTTCCGGTCCCGGACCATGCCGCGGACGAGCAAGCCCACGATCAGGACGAGGGCCGCGATCAAAGCGATATTGACAAGATTGACAGACAGCCAGTTCAGCATAAAATCACTTCCTTTACAGGAGGGGCAGCGCGGCAAGAGCGGAGGGATCCTGCTCCTGCCGCACTGCTATCATGGGATGGGGATCATTTAACGGTCAGCTTTTGAGCTTCCTTGTAGGGCTTGAAGAGCTGCCACAGGAGGACGGCCAGCATGACGAGGGCCAGGACCAGGCCCACGATGTTCATGCCGCCGGCGAAGAGACGGCCCACCTGCCAGACGATGAAGGCCATGACCCAGGCGAAGCCGCACTGGTAGCCGATGGCGAACCAGGTCCACTTGGCGCTGTTCATCTCCCGCTTGATGGCGCCGATGGCCGCGAAGCAGGGGGCGCACAGGAGGTTGAAGATCATGAAGGCGAAGGCCGCCAGCTTTCCGTGGCCGCCGGAGAAGGCGTTGAAGTCGTCGGCCACCCGATCCCAGATCTGGTCGCCGTTCTCCTCCAGTTCCTCCTCGCCCTCCTGATCGTCGTAGGCGTACATGATGCCGAAGTTGGCTACCACCTCCTCTTTTGCCACCAGGCCGGTGACGGTGGCGGCGGTGGGCTTCCAGTCGCCGAACCCAAGAGGCTTGAAGACCACGGATACGGGTTGGGCTACGCGAGCAAGCAGCGAATCGTCCATGGGCTCCACTTCGTCCTCGGGGATGCCCATGCGGTCGGCCACCTGAGCCACGTATGCGTCGGTGACCACGGTGTCGTCCTCATAGAGGGCGTCCACCATGCCGAAGGTACCGTTGACGGAACCGAAGCTGGTGAGGAACCAAATGACGATGGAGGACACCACGATGACGGTACCGGCCCGCTTGATGAAGGACCAGCCCCGCTCCCAGGTGCCCCGAAGCACGTTCCCCCAGGCGGGGAGATGGTACGCCGGGAGCTCCATGACGAAGGGAGCGGGATCGCCCGCAAACATCTTCGTCTTCTTCAGCATGATGCCGGAGATCACGATGGCCGCCACGCCGATGAAGTAGGCGGAGACCGCGATCCAGGTGCTGCCGCCGAACAGAGCGCCGGCGATCAGGCCGATGATGGGCATCTTGGCGCCGCAGGGCATGAAGGTGGTGGTCATGATGGTCATGCGGCGGTCACGCTCGTTCTCGATGGTCCGGGAGGCCATGATGCCCGGGATGCCGCAGCCGGTGCCCACCAGCATGGGGATGAAGCTCTTGCCGGAAAGGCCGAAGCGGCGGAAGATCCGGTCCATGATGAAGGCGATGCGGGCCATGTAGCCGCAGTCCTCCAGCAGGCACAGCATCAGGAACAGGACCAGCATCTGGGGCACGAAGCCCAGCACCGCGCCGACGCCGGCGAAGATGCCGTCGGAGATGAGGCCCACCAGCCAGGGCGCAGCGCCCCAGCCCTCCAGAATGGCCCGGGAGCCGCCCTTGAGCCAGGCCTCGCCCAGCACATCGTTGGCGGTGTCCGTGAGCCAGGTGCCGATGGCGATGCCGCCGTCCGCCACGGACTTGCCCATGGCGAGGGCGTACACCAGGAACATGACGATGGCGAAGATGGGCAAAGCGAGGATGCGGTTGGTCACGATCTTATCGATCTTGTCGGAAACGGACAGCTGCCCTTTGCCCTTCTTCTTGTAGATGCCCTTGAGAGTCTCGCCGATATATACGTACCGCTCGTTGGTGATGATGCTTTCCGCGTCGTCGTCCAGCTCCTTTTCGGCGGCGGCGATGTCCTGCTCGATGTGGGCCTTCACCTGGTCAGAAATGTTCAGGCTTTCCAGCACCTTGTCGTCCCGCTCGAAGACCTTGATGGCGTACCAGCGCTGCCGCTCCTCGGGAAGATCGTGGACCGTGGCCTCCTCGATGTGGGCGAGGGCGTGCTCCACCGGGCCGGAGAAGGTGTGCTGGGGCACGGTCTTACCGGTCTTAGCAGCTTCGATGGCGGCGTGAGCCGCGTCCTTCACGCCGTCGCCCTTCAGGGCGGAGATCTCCACGATCCTGCAGCCCAGCTGACGGCTCAATTCCTTGACGTTGATGCTGTCCCCGGCCTTCTTCACCAGGTCCATCATGTTCAACGCGATGACCACGGGGATGCCCAGCTCCGTGAGCTGGGTGGTCAGGTACAGGTTGCGCTCCAGGTTCGTGGCGTCCACGATGTTCAAAATGGCGTCCGGCTTTTCCTCGATGAGATAGTTCCGGGCCACGACCTCTTCCAGCGTATAGGGCGAAAGGGAGTAAATGCCGGGCAGGTCGGTCAGTATGACCTCCTTATCCACGATGAGCTTGCCTTCCTTTTTCTCCACCGTCACACCGGGCCAGTTGCCCACGAACTGGTTGGAGCCGGTCAGCTTGTTGAACAGGGTGGTCTTGCCGCTGTTGGGGTTGCCCGCCAGGGCGATGCGCAGTTGCTTATCCATACTCCTTCTCCTTTACTCTACCTCTATCATTTCAGCGTCCGCCTTGCGGATGGAGAGCTCATAGCCCCGGACGTTGACCTCCACCGGGTCACCCAGGGGAGCCAGCTTGCGTACATAGACCTCCACGCCCTTGGTGATGCCCATGTCCATGATCCGGCGCTTCACAGCACCTTCCCCGTGGAGCTTCACGACTCTGACGGTCGTGCCGACCTTTGCTTCTCTCAGCGTTTTCATCCTTGCTTCTCCTTTATCTCATTTTTCAAACCATGATCTTCTGGGCCATCTCCCTGCTGATGGCTACCCGGGATTCCTTGATCTTCACGATCAGATTCCCGCCGATGGTGTTCAGCACTGTCACGGTGCCGCCTGCCACAAAGCCCATATCCTCCAGATGCTTCTTCATCTCAGGGCTGCCGCCTATCCGCCGAATGACGGCTTCCTCACCTGTGTCTGCCAGTATCAGGGGCATCATTGCGTTCACTCCTCTCCGCTGTATGAACTGCTCGGTTAAACGTCTTTAACCAACGCTCCGAAAAAGTGGTTAGAACCATCTAACCTGCATGCAGTTTAACGCATCTAATTCAAGTTGTCAACCCCTAACTTACGTTCGCGCTGTTTTTCTTGCTTTTTTGCTCCGCGGATGATACAATGCGTTTGGTGATGAATATGACGATACACAAATCTTCAGAAGACTATCTGGAAGCAATGCTCATGCTGAAGCAGGAGCGAGGCTACATCCGCTCCATTGACGTGGCAGAGAAACTGGGCGTGACCAAGCCCAGCGTCAGCTATGCGACCAAGCGCCTCCGGGAGAGCGGGTATATCTCCTTCGACCCCGCGGGCATGATCCTGCTGCTCCCTCCGGGGCAGGAGATCGCCGAACGCATGTATGAGCGCCACATGCTCCTCACCGACCTGCTGATCGGCCTGGGGGTCAGCCCGGAGACCGCCCGAAGGGATGCCTGCGAGATCGAACATGACCTCAGCGACGAGACCTTCGACGCCATCCGCAGACATGCTCAGGAATACCGATAACGCTTGTTTGAAAAAACCGATCTTGTCAAAGCAGATCGGGTTTTTTCTTTTTCCTCAAAAACAACTAAAGAATTGCGTTCCTTTTGACTGAATTAGGCCAAAAAACCGCAGAACAGGTATATGAAAAGCATTCTGTCATCAAAGCCTGCCTGATCCGGATGGGCGTTGACGCCGATATCGCAGAAAAGGACGCATGCCAAATGGAACATGTCGTCAGTCAGGAAACCCTTGAACGGATGCAAGCGTTTGTTGGCGGTGAAATATGGTCTTTATAGATATCCGGTGTGTTCGTGGCGATATTTTCTGACGCCCAGATAAAACTCAGCCTGACCTTTGACTCTTCATCTGTGGTGAAAAGGTATACAGGGATTCTTTGGGCATACAGCACATCACGCAATAGACAGGTTGGATTAAAAAATACAGTAAAACGGACACATTCTATAGGGGGGCCAGCTCCTACCATGAATATGGATATACTCTATGCGTGTTCTCTGGGGCATGAGGTCCTATCTGTTGATCAGCTGTGCGATCATTTCGGCTATTTCGGATGGGGGTTCTGGGCAGCCCTGGTCCAGCCAGCGTTTGAGCAGGCTCAGAACGCCGGCCTTGAAGTATTGGAAATAATAGAGCATGTGGGCTTCGTTCGTCACGCCCCGGGCGGAAAAGGCAGGCTTGAGGTAGTTGTCCCAAACGGCTTGGATGCCCGCCTCCATAGACACCTCCAGGTGGGTCTTGAGATAGGTCATGTAGAAACGCCGATATTGACCCATGAACCGGATCATGGGGATAAGGGCTTCAGCTTTTACCTCCCGGGAGAATGGATCGAGGCCCCCCGCCTGCATGGCCCGCACCAGCTCCGTCTGGATGTGCCGCTCCGTTTTCTCCATGAGGTCGTATACGTCCAGATAATGGCGATAGAAGGTGGACCGGTTGATCCCGGCCATGGCGCACAGCTCGCCCACGGAGGGTGTCCTTTCCTCCTCCATGCAGGAGAGCAGCGCCTGGCGAAGACGGCGGTCCGTTTCCTGTTTCAGCTGATTGTTGACGACGTTCATAGGAGCTCCTTCCTCATGCGGCGATAGTGGACGGCGAAGATGATCATGGCAAGGATCGCGGCGCCTGCGTCCGTGACCAGGTGGGCTGCTGCAATGCCCGTCAGACCCAGAAGCCAATGGCACAGGTACAGCAGCGGGATCAGCAGCAGCCCCTGCCGCAGCAGGGAGACTACGATGGCCGCGCCGGCCTTTTGGGTGGCCTGCAGATAGTTGGTGCTGAGATATACGAAGCCCAGGAAGGGCGCTCCGGCGATGAGATAGAGGATCATGCTTTCCCCCATCCCCGCGGCATGGGCCTCCTTCAGGAACAGGCCGACGATCCAATGCCGGAACGTGAAGCACAGGACGCCGGCGGAAAGCCCCACGATCACCGTCAGCAGGGCGACTTTGCGCAGCGTCTCCCGGAGACGGGCGTAGTCTCTGGCACCGTAGGCGTAGGCCATCAGGGGCTGCACGCCCATGCAGATGCCCATCTGCACCATGGAGATGAGGAGACTTGCTTTGCCCGCCGCGGACATGGCGGCGATGGCGTCGGTGCCGTGGGTGGACAGAAGCTGGTTGGAAAAGGTGGAGGCAAACCCGCTGAGGAGGGTGCTCACCGCGTTGGGCACGCCCAGTGCCAGGATGCTGCCCAGAAGCGCCAGGTTCCCATGGGCCCAATGAGGGGCCAGGGAGACCACCGCCGCGTGACGGCGAATATACAAGAGATAGCAGGCTGTGGAGACCACGTTGCCGAGGACGGTGGCGACGGCCGCCCCGGCCACGCCCCAGCCGAACACCAGGATGAACAGGGGGTCAAGAAGGATGTTGGTGACCGTGCCCGCAAGATACCCCCGCAGCCCTTCCCGCACGGCCCCTTCCGCCCGAATCAGGGAGGATACGGTGGTGGAGCTGATCATAAACACGGTGCCCAAAGCGAGGATCCGCAGGTAGGTCATTGTGTCGTCCCACATCTCCGGCTGGGTGCCAAGAAAACGGAGCAGAGGCGAGGCGAAGCACAGCAGCAGGACGCTGACGATGGCGCTCAGCAGGATGCCGGAACAGAAGCACAGGCTGGAGGCGTTCTTCGCTCTCCGCTCGTCCCCGGCGCCGAAGGCAGCGGACAGGATGGTCCCGGCGCCCACACCCAGCATGGTCCCCAGGGCCATGATGATGGAGAACACGGGGCTGACGATGGACACCGCCGCCACCTTGGTGGTGTCCCCCAGCTGGGCGATGAAAAAGGTGTCGGCCATGTTGTAGAAGATCATGACCAGGATGGACAGAAGGGACGGCACGGCCAGGCTGAAGATGGCCTTCCATACCGGCTGATCCCGGAACAAGGCCTCATGCTTTGAGCTCTTCTTTTCCATGCGCTTCCCTCCTTTCCGACTTCTGTATCTATTGTAGAGCATCGACAGATACGGTACAAGCATCAATATTGCGATTTATGTTGCAATAATGATGCTTGTCAGCAAAAGTTTTCCTGTGTTTTCGCGTGTGTGTTGTTCATTCCACGGTCCAGCGGTCCTGCCAGCGGATGCGGACACGGCAACCGTCGAAGGTGAGGGGGAGCCAAACGTAGTTGGCCAGGGAGGTGTTGGCCGTCTCCAGCATGGGAGCGGCGGCAAGGATCGCCTGCTCCTCTGCCGTTGCCTGGTAGTGATTAGGGTCGTAACGGGAGGCGATGCAGCGGCGGAAAAGGTCGGCGAGGTCCGCGTCCACGGGGTAGTCCGGCACCCAGCGATCACAGAGGGCGACGTAGAGGTCCCGGTCCGGGAACTTGAACACCTGGGTGAACTGGCTGTTGAAGCTGGACAGCGTGGGATCGTCCACGCAGGGGTCGCCTTTGGAGATGAAGGGCGCGTCCCAGGCCTCGGACACGGCGGAGTCGCTCTGGTTGGGGATGTAGCCGGTCATGCCGCTGGTCAGCATGTATTTGCGGCCGCCCCGCTGGAAGAGGGCGATCCCCTCCCGGCAGAAGGGCGGGATCAGGCCCATGTACTGTTCGGAGACCTTCTTCTCCGCCCAAAGCATGTCTTCGGCCATCTCCAGGCACAGCACGCCCTTGTGGTCCGCGTCCAGGTAGAGATAGGCCTTGCCGGAAGCGGGGTCCTGCACGATGTCGAAATCCCCCACCTTGCAGCCCAGGGGGTTATAGTTCTCCCGGACCACCGTGTAGGGGCCCAGGAAAGCGTCCGCCTGCATCACCAGGAAGCAGGCCTCCTCTCCAGAGAGCTTGATCCAGGCCACGTACTTGCCGGTGGCGGGGCATTTGCGGATATGGGGCCGGTCCACCCGCTTGGCCGGGAACAGATTGGAATCGGGATCGTCCAGCACCGGCGGGATCAGCAGGCCCATATCCTCCCAGTTGTATAGATCCACGGAGCGGTAGACCCGGATGCCCCAGGTCCAGATATCGGACTTACCATCCGTATGCTCCTTGTTCTCGCCGTACCAGTAGTACACACCGTCATCATAGTGGAGCGCGCCGCCGTGGGCCTGGATGCGCTCGCCTTTGGTGTCCAGCCAGACCCGGCCGGGATAGATGGCGTCCTGGCGGTGCTCCGGCAGCCGGGCTTTCTCTGCCCAATGGCGGCGATCCTCCTCGGCGATCTTCTGATAGGCGGCCATCTTGGCCTTCTCTGCCGGGGTATGGTCGGCGGTCTTCCCATACTCCCTGAGTGCCCGGTCCAGGGCCTCCCCCGCTTCCCTGGGGAGCCGGTCGCCGGCCCAGGCAAGGAGCTTGCGCAGGGAGAAGTTGGCGGCCATGGGATTCTGTCCCACCTGCTGCCGCATACCGGGCAGGAAGCGGTCGAAGATGGCCGCGGCGCCTTCGTCCTCCCCCAGCTGCTTCAGGGTCATATCCAGATCGTATTTCATAGGTCCTCCTGATAAAGGGAGCCCGTGAATCATCACGGGCTCGTGAGGTCGGGTCCAGACGTTATTCCGTTACGACGCTTTCCGCAGCGGTCTCCTCTACGAGTTCGGCTTCGGTTTCGCCTTCGGCCTTCTTGGCGGCGATGGCGATCTGGATCTCCTCCATCTTCTCGCGGGTCAGGGAGAACTTCTTCATGGCGAGGATCGTGCAGATCCAGCCCAGGATGGGCATGCCGCAGAACAGGGCGATGGTGATGATACGCTTCCCAACGGTCAGAACGTCGGAGGCCTGGGGGATCCTGGAGCCGGTGTAGCCCACCACGCCGATGAGGAGGGTGGCCAGCATGGGAGCGAGGGCGCTGATCATCTTGTCGATGAAGGAGTAGACCGCGCTGACGGTGGCGGGCAGGTAGTTGCCGGAGCGATAGAGCTCATAGTCCACGATGTCCATGCGCATGGCGTTGGTGGCGGTGGAGACGATCATCTTAAGGGCGTTGTTGCCCAGCATCAGCAGGAAGAAGAGGAGGAGCGGGAGGCCGATGCCGCCGGCGCTCTTGGCGGGGACGAACAGCAGGAACAGGGAGAAAGCGATGTTCCAGAAGATGCAGACCCAGGTCCACTTGACCATGACGGCCTTGTTGCCCTGCTTGCCGGCCATGCGGGCGCCCAGGATGGCGAAGATGATGGAGGGCAGCATGGCGATGATGGACACGATGGAGGAGCCGATCATGGAGCCCAGGAGCACGCCGTAGAGGAGGGTCACGATGACGGACTGGCCGCCCACGGTCTGGGCGAGCTTGTCGGAGCTGGCGGCCACGATGTAGCGGCCCAGTTCCTTGTTCTCCTTCAGGAGGGCGAACATCTCCTTCAGGGTGGGGGTCTTGTTCTTCTGGATGCCCACAAAGTTCTCGGGTTTATCATAGGGCGTGAGACCGATGCAGCAGAGCACCAGAGCGATGAAGGACACGGCCACGACCAGCAGGTTGGACTTCTGGAAGACCTCGATGGTCCAGTTGAAGTCCGTGGTGCCGGCTTCGTTGACGAAGGGCACGCCGTACTTCTTGAGGAGCACCGTGGTCATGACGCCGGACACGATCATGGGAGACAGGTAGGAATAGATGGTGGACCAGACGCCCAGGGTGGGCCGCTGCTTGGGATCGTTGGTCATGATGTTGCCGGTCATGGCCCCAGTGCAGCTGGTGAAGGTATAGCCGATGATGTAGAGGGCGTAGATGAGGATGAACACCAGCACCCCCTTGGGGTTTGAGAGGGCCTCGTTGGCGCCGAAGCTGAACTTGCCGGCAAAGACGTTGCACATGAGGGTGGTGGCGCCCGCCATGCAGGCCCAGCCCACGAACAGGAAGAAGCGCATCTTGCCGAAGCGGGAGTTGAACTTCTCGATGGCCAGAGCGATGATGGGATCGGTGACGCTGTCGAAGACCCGGGACAGGGTGATGAGCACGCCCACCAGGGCGGTGGTGATGGCGAAACCGAGATTGCCGATGTAGGCCGCGTAGCCAAGGAGCACGTAGAACGCCATCTGCATGACGCCGGTCATCTGGCTCAGCGCGATGTGCCAGGTCTTTGCTCTGCGGTACTGGATGCCATCGCTCTGGACAGCCGCTTCCTTCTTCTTTGCCATGGTAAGTCCCTCCGTTTTTCATTCGTTTTCCCTTGCGGTGGCTCCATGATACCCCCGAACGGACTTGCGATGATAGAAAATATATGTTAGTATTAGAAATAAATTAGCGAATTGGAGGGAAAATGGACTACGAGTTGTTTTGTTCCGTGCTCAGGAACCTGCTGCACGTCAACGTCCACGCCGGCGCTTTGGACGAGGCGTATCTTCGCACCTTTGAGGACAAGTACTGCTATCACCCCGTCCTGCAGCCCATGTTCCGGGTGGAGACCCTGCTGCCCCTCCTCGACAGGATCGAACCGGGGATCCTCTATGAGTTTCGGGACCAGCTGGGCGTATGCTCGTTGTTTTTCCTATTGAATGAAGTTCCCGTGGCGGTGGGGCCCTTCGTGCGGCGGGAGTTCGATCTGGAGCGCACGCGGCGGGTCATGCTCTCGGCGGGGCTTCCCGGCTCCTACGCCGAGTCCATCCGCCTCTACTACAGCAACTTCCCCCTCTGCGGCATGACCCGGGCCATCGACGCGGTCACCGCCTGCATCCAGGCCTTCTGCCCGGAGGCCCCCATGCTGACCATGGCCAGGATCGACGACTACCCCAAGACCCGGAAGCTCCCCACCCAGAACTACGAGGGGAGCCTGGATTACAGCAGCATCTACCGGCGCTACGAGCTGGAGAACCAGTTCCTGCGGACCATCGAAAAGGGCGAGGTGGAGAACGTGCTCATGGCCTACGACCGCATGGCCGCGGCGGGCCTTCGGGACAAACGGTATGTGAGCGCCATCTATCAGGACGTGAACGTGTCCGTGGCCATCATCCGGGCCCTCGCACGCAAGGCGGCGGAACAGGGCGGGGCCTCTGTGGTGGAGGTCAACGAGATCACCCAGCGGGCGGTGCAGCGGATGCAGGCGGAGACCTCCATCCAGCGAAAGATGCAGATCGCCCAGGGGATGTATGTGGAGCTGGCGGAAGCGGTGGACCGGAGCCGCAGCCAGATGGGCGCCTACACAGGGCCCATCCGCAAGGCGGTGAACACCCTCCGGCACAACTATTCCCAAAACCTGAGCCTCAACCAGCTGGCGGAGCAGGTGAACATGTCCCCCTCCCACCTGTCCCGCACCTTCTCCAAGGAGGTGGGCATGAGCATCTCCCAGTACGTGGCCGCCCTGCGCTGCGAGGAGGCCGCCTCCATGCTGAAAAACGGCGACGCCTCCATCCAGGAGATCTCGGCCTACGTGGGGTATCTCGATAACAACTACTTCGTCAAGGTGTTCAAAAAGCAATACGGCATGACGCCCTCGGAGTATCGGGCGGGGAAAGATTCAAAGGAAGCATGATACTTCTAACATACGCAAATAGTTTCTAACGTCGCCGCCTGTTCCATGGTATGCTTGGTCCATATTGAAAGACTTGGAAAAGGGGACCTGACCGATGAGAAAGATAACGACCATATCCGACGGCTGGCGCTTTTTGAAGGCCGATCTGCCCATAGAGCAGGCTGTGGCCTGTGCGGAACGGGGCGAGGCGGTGCGGCTTCCCCACACCTGGAACGCCATCGACGGCCAGGACGGGGGCAACGACTATCACCGGGGCCGGTGCTGGTACGTGCGGGAAGTGAAGGCCGAGGAACTTTCCGGCGAGGTGAACTTCCTGGAGGTCAACGGGGCCAGCCACACGGCGGAGGTCTATTTGGACGGTCAACTGTTGGTCCGGCACGAGGGCGGGTATGCCGCCTTCCGCGTGGAGCTGCCCCATCCGGGGACGCTGGCCATCGCCGTGGACAACCGGGACAGCGACCGGGTCTACCCCCAGAAGGCAGACTTCACCTTCTACGGCGGCCTCTACCGGGACGTGAACATCGTTTCCGTGCCCTCTGAGCACTTCGAGCTTGCGAAGGACGGCACCCCCGGCATCAAGGTCACGCCTGTGGTGGATCTAAAAACCGGGACTGCCACCGTCACCGTGGAGACCTGGCACAACGGGGAAACCGTGGACATCAGCGTGAACGGCGAGACCAAGACCGTGGCGAACACCGCCGTGTTCACCATCGAGAACGCCCATCTCTGGGACGGCATCGACGATCCCTATCTCTATACCGCCGCCGCGAAGCTCCCCGGCGGAGACCAGGTCAGCGCCCGCTTCGGTTGCCGCGTCTTCGACTTCGACCCGCAGCGAGGGTTCCTCCTCAACGGCCGCAGCTATCCCCTCCGGGGCGTCTCCCGCCACCAGGACAAAAAGGGCAAGGGCAATGCCCTGAACTATGCGGATCACGCCGCCGACATGGCCATCCTCCGGGAGATCGGGGCTAACACCGTGCGTCTCGCCCACTATCAGCACGATCAGGCCTTCTACGACCTGTGCGATGAGAACGGCATCGTGGTCTGGGCGGAGATCCCCTACATCACCATGCACATGAAGAACGGCCGGGAGAACACCCTGACCGCCATGAAAGAGCTCATCACGCAATGCTACAATCATCCCTCCATCGCCGTCTGGGGGCTCTCTAACGAGATCACCGCCGCCAGCGCCGTCAACGAGGATCTTCTTGAGAACCACCGGCAGCTGAACGACCTCTGTCACAGACTGGACCCCACCCGGAAGACAACCATGGCCAACGTGTTCATGCTGGAGACGGACAGCCCCATCCTGGACATTCCGGACGTCAACAGCTACAACCTCTACTTCGGCTGGTATCTGGGCGAAATGGACCAGACGGACGAGTTCTTCGACGAATACCATACAAAATACCCGGACCGGGTGATGGGCTTCAGTGAATACGGCGCCGACGCCAACCCCGCCTTTCATAGCCCCCGCCCCGAGAAGGGGGATTACACGGAGGAATACCAGTGCCTCTACCACGAGCACATGCTCCGCATGATCGAGGCGCGGCCCTGGCTCTGGGCCACCCACGTGTGGAACCTGTTCGACTTCGCCGCCGACGGCCGGGACGAGGGCGGCAAGCACGGGGAGAATCAGAAGGGCCTGGTGACCTTCGACAGGCAGACGCGCAAGGACGCTTTCTATCTCTACAAGGCGGCCTGGAACAGGACCGAACCCTTCGTCCACCTGTGCGGCAGGCGGTACGCGAACAGGTGCGAGGACGAGACAGAGATCAAGGTCTATTCCAATCAGGAGGATATTGTCCTGTACGTGGACGACGTTCCGGTGGGCACGCAGCAGGGCAGGACCGTCTTTACCTTCACTCTCCCCCTGACGGGCGAGCATACGATCCGCGCCGAGGCGGGCGGCTGCAGCGACAGCATGACGAATCCGCCGTGTCAGCGAGCCGGACCAGAGCTACATCTTCAACAAGACCGCCGCTGCCGTGACCAACTGGTTCGACGCAGACGAGCTGGACCCCGCCTGCTTCTCCATCAACGACACCCTGGGCGAGATCCGGCAGCACCCCCAAGCGGGACCCGTCGTGGAGGCCATGATGGCTCAGAGCGCCGCCAGCCGGGGCGACGTGGCCGACGCCGTGAAGGACAACCCGGCCCTGCAGCGGATGATGGGCCGCATGACCATGGTGAGCCTCCTCAAGCAGGCCGGGGCCGATGAGCAGACCATCAAGCAGCTGAACCGTGTGCTGCAGGGGATCCGCAAATGAAGACCTACGTACAACAGATCATGCTGGGCACGGTGACGGGCAGCGAAGACGCCGCCCGGGCCGTGCTGGGCCGCATACAGGCCGCCGGGTATGATGGTTTAGAATTGAACCGCTTCATGATCCAGCCCACATCGCTGTTGGTGCGGATGCTGACGAAGGCCGCCGGCATGCCTACAGGCAAGGGCGGAAAGCTGGACTGGCCCAGGCTCCTGCAGGAGAGCGGCCTGTCGGCGGTCAGCCTGCAGACCGACCTCGGGAGCCTGGAGCGGGAGTCGGAGGCGGTCATGGACGACGCCAGGAAGCTGGGCACCGACAAGCTGGTCATCACCGGCATGTACCGTTTCGACTACGGCAGCAAGGAGGCGGTGAAGGGACTGGCGAAGCGGCTGAACCAGGCCGGGCAAGCCGTCAAACAAGAGGGCTTCTCCCTGCTCTATCACAACCACAACGCGGAGCTGCTGAGCGTCGAGCCCGGCGTCCGGGCCTACGACATGCTGATCGACGGCACCGACCCCGAGCTGGTGGGCTTCGAGTTCGACAGCTACTGGTTCGCCGACGGCGGCGCTGACCCCAGGGCCTGGATGGAACGGCTGGGCAGCCGGATGAAACTCTGGCACGTCACCGACCGGGGAAGCCGCCTGAAGGGCCCCGCCATGACCCCCCTCATAAAAAGCGACAGCATGGAGCTGGGCACAGGGAACATGGACTTGGAGGCTTTGCTGGCTATTGCCAGGGAAAATGGAGTACAGGACGTGATACTGGAAAGCCATAAGAACTGGATCGACAGGGACCCGGTGAAGAGCCTGGAGCTCTCCGCCCGGTGGCTGAACGAAAGGAAATGATATGGAAGCGAAGCTGTTGACTGGCCGTATGCCCGCCCGATGGGACGCCAAATGGATCGATCCCGAACTCGTTCGCGACAAAAAGCAGCGCCAGCCCGCCAGCGTGCTGCGGCGGAGGTTTGCCGCAAAGACTGTGAAGGAAGCCACTCTCTACATCACCTGTCACGGCCTGTATGAGGCGCTTTTGAACGGCGTTCGGGTGGGCGACTTCGTACTGGCCCCCGGCGTGGACGATTATAAAAAGCGGCTGCAGGTCCAGGCCTACGACGTGACCCAACTGCTGCGGGAAGGCGAGAACGAGCTGGTCGTCACATTGGGCGACGGCTGGTATCGGGGCAACAACGGCATCGACGGCAGCCACGACCTGAGCGGCAGCGACCTTGCCCTCCTCTGCCAGCTGGAAGGGGACGGACAGGTCCTTCTGGTCTCCGATGAATCCTGGGAAGCCTCCCAAGAAGGGCCCATCCGCCGAAACGACATGGAGCTGGGCGAGGTGTACGACGCCCGCCGGGAGGAGATCACCGCCTGGCACGGCGTAAAAGTGAGGCGCTTCGGCTTTGACAACCTGGTCCCCACCGAGGGCGTGCCCATCCTGGAACAGGAGCGGTTCCGGGGGAAGGTCATCACCACACCCAACGGGGAAACCGTGGTGGACTTCGGCCAGAATCTGGCGGGGTATACGGAGCTTCGGGTACAGGCCGGCGCCGGGCAGCGGATCGTCCTCTGGCACGGCGAAACGCTGGACGAGCGCGGCAACTTCACCCAAAAGAACTACGATCCCGGCGCCCGCAACAAGAACGGCGGCATCCCCCAAAGGATCGAATACATCTGCAAGGACGGGCTCAACGTCTACAAGCCCCGTTTCTCCATCTTCGGCTTCCGCTACGCCAGGCTGGAAACGGACCTGCCGCCGGAGAGCATCGAATTCACCTCCATCGCCGTCTATTCCCGGATGCCCCAGGTGGGCTTCTTCGAGTGCGGGAACGAGGACGTGAACCGGCTGTTTCTCAACAGCCTCTGGTCCATGCGCTCCAACTTCTGCGACATCCCCACCGACTGCCCCACCCGGGAGCGGGCGGGCTGGACCGGGGACGCAGGGGTCTTCGCCCCCACGGCGGTGATGCTGATGGATTGCTATCCGGTGCTCCGAAAGTGGCTGCGGGCCTGCCGCCTCGCTCAGGGAAAGGACGGGAAGGTGGCCAACATCGCCCCGGCCAACAACGTGACGGGCATCATCGGCCGCATCATCAAGGGCTCCGCCGGCTGGGGCGACGCCTGCGTGCTGGTGCCCTGGGCCCTGTACGAAGCCTACGGCCGGAAAGAGATCCTGGAAGAGAACTATGAGATGATGACCCGCTGGCTGGCGTTTTGCGAGAAGCGGGCGAAGAAGACCCGGCGGGAGAACCGGAAGAACCCCTATAAGAACTACCTGGTGGACACCGGGTTCCACTTTGGGGAGTGGCTGGAGCCGGACGTGCCCTCCATGGAGGCCATGCGCCGGAACATGACCCAGGGCTGCCCGGAGGTGGCCACGGCATACTATTACCGGTCCGCGTGCCTGACGGCTAAGATCGCCCGTATTCTGGACAAAGACGAGGACGCCGAGCGGTTTGAGAGTATCGCCGAAAACGCCCGGCTGGCCTACCGTACCGCCCTGTTGAAGGACGGGGCCATCGACTCCGACCGTCAGTGCGCCTATGTCCGACCCATCGCCTTCGGCCTGCTGGAAGGGAACGAGGCGCAAAGGGCAGCGGACGATCTCGACGCCCTGGTGATGAAGAACGGGCACCATTTGAACACCGGCTTTCTCTCCACCCCGGACCTCTGCCGGGTGCTGGCGGACCACGGCCACGCGGACACCGC
>LXOW01031872.1_pt1 | contig 15962 bp, 9 predicted proteins | sample 1368591 | NCBI WGS metagenome assembly LXOW01 (sample SAMN04884650, study PRJNA319009) | bovine gut metagenome | isolation source: Cow rumen | host: Bos taurus | place: Italy: Legnaro (PD) | collected 2014-07-09 | reverse complement strand
GTTACGGTACGTCGCACAATACACTTAAAGATACCGTCGGCAGTATAATACATCCGGATATCACCCGAATCCTTCACCTGCCAGTCCTCATGACCTACGAAATAAAGCGACGGGAGAAGAGTATCCATACCTTGGGGAAGGGCCGTGGAAGGAGAGCCTTTCCTGGGCTGAGCAACGGTCGTGCGGAACGGCAGAGAGAAAACACGCGTTCCCACCTCACGGCTGCCACCTATCAGGGGATCGCTGTTACGAAGACGAAGGTTAAACTGTATAAAAGCCTCCTCGCCAGGCTGCAAAGTCATCTGCGGGAGGCGCATACTCACCTTGTCGCTGCCACCGGCTTGCAACGCCACAGGCAGATCACCACCCGTGATGTTGCTTTGAAGGTTGGTATAGACATTATAATCCAGCACATAGCGGCTGAAGTTGGCGAAATCGTTGCGGTTGGTGACCAGGAATTCCCCTTCGTCGGGGGTGGTCTTGAGGAACGACACCTCAAAGGGGCTGTACAACTGACGCAGATCAGAAAGCATCGTCGATGTCATCGGCCACACATCGACAAAACCTCCCTGCAGTTGCCGACGGTCGGAGACCAGCTGCCACAGATCTTCCAGATTAGCGAAACGGGAGGCGTCGACAGAAGCGAACATCAGAAGCGGACGAGAGCCTTGTTTTTTCAGGCTCTGTTTGAGTGTCTGCACCGTAGGATATACTGGCGCAATGATGTCGGTAGCGTCGCTGAAATCGGCTCCCGAGAATATCACGGGACGGGTCTTGTCCAAGGCCTTCAGCCAACTGTAGGCGACATTCATACATACGCCATTGTCGCGTGTATTGCCCAGCGACCAGGCTATGATGCTGGTGTGGTTTTTGTATTTTCCATATAGATGCTCCACCCTCTGTTGGAAAAGCGGCATATACTCCTTGTCGGTAGCTACAGCCATACGTTTCTCGGAGAGGGGCAACAGGTTGGCATCGCAGACCACATAGAGGCCGTACTTGTCGCAGAGTTCATAGAACCAGGGCTCCATGGGCGAAAAGCGGGCAGTACGCACGGCATTGATATTGTGCCGCTTCATCTCTATGACATCACGTCTCATCTGCTCACGCGAAGCATAGCCTTCGGTATGTTCGATGCCGTAGATGATACCCCGCAGGGTCACGGGCCGGCCGTTGACCTGCAGCAGGCCATCTTTCACCTCCACGCTACGGAAGCCGAAACGGGCACCCACCAGCTCTTCCTCTTCCATCTTCTCGTTGCGCAGACGCACCACGGCGGTGTAGAGCACCGGTGTCTCCGCTGTCCACGGTTCAACAGAGGTCCACGAACGGCTGAGGTCGACCGACTCTTCATTGCGTCCGTTAAAGACCGCCCAGCGGCCCATCCGATCAAACTCGCGGCCATGGGCATCCCACAGCACCACTTCCAGATAGTACTTACCCTTCTTCTTACTACAGAAGATATCGGCCGTCACCGTCAGCGTCCCTGTCGAGGTAGCGGCATCGTAGTCGGCCACCAGCGAGAGATCTGCAATATTGGGATCGTTCTTAAAAAGGAGGTAGGGTTCTCCGTTGAGTCCCACCCCGAGGGAAGCATCCTCCAACAAGGCCTCCTGCGTATGTTTGAGGGCTTCGATGGTGAGGGTGTTCGAGGAGCCGTACTTGAAGCCTGCAAGCAGGAATTCGTTCCAATGACGCGAGTCACCGGCACGTCCCATCTCTTTGCCGTTGAGGCGCACCCTAACCCCATGTCCGCACCTCACGTTGAGGTAGACATGGTAGTCCTTCCAGCTTTTCTCGGCTTCTATCTGACGGCTGTAAATCACCGACGAGTCGGTACGTTGCTGCTTCCAACTGCCCGTCAGTTCCATATAGTATGGCGACTCACGGTAGGCCAGTTTCTCTATGGCATTCTCGTCATAGTAGGCAGCCACATTGGCACGTGCCGGCTCTTGGGCATGGATAAAATTAAGAATAAAGAATGAAGAATGAAGAATTAGGCTGACGCAAAACAGCCTAATGGCGAACAAGGAATGATGTGCAATAAACTTCATTCTTAATTCTTACTTATTTCTTAGTTTCCGAAATAGAACGACACACCTCCGCCAATCACGTGAAGCGCCACGGGATCGGCTGGGATGGCGATACCGTAGGCATCGGACCAATCCATCTTGTTGGCCTGCAGCAGACGGTAGTTGAGGTGTGCGGCAATAGCCATGGAACGGTTGAAAGCATAACGGGCACCCACTTCAAGACCGAAGTAGAGTCCGCCTTCGGCTATCTTGCGGCTGGGGGTCGGAGGCGTGGTTTCGGGGTCGGGGGCCGACGAACTGCCCAACGGGAAGGTGTAACCCGCCTGGAGAGCCGTATACGGGGACCATTGGCTGCGGAGGTAATGGCTACGAAGTTCAATGAAGATAGGCAACTGGGTGTAGGCACCCTTGGGGTCGGCCACATAGCTGGCACCCACGCCTATAGCTGTCTCTTTGCGGAACTGGTAACCGGCAACGAGCGTAGGCATAAATGCCGACAACTCCTCGCTCAATCCGGAGATTTCGTCAACCTGGCGATTGATATTGACGCCATAGGTTATGTCGCCAACCAGATATATTCCGTGCCAACGGAACTCCGTATGTTGCTGTGCCACTGCTGTGCCCGCAAGGCACAGCAGTGTAGCAGCGACTATGAAAATCTTTTTCATATTAAGCATTCATTTTCTTCAAATCGGGGCTGATAATCAGCGTGGCCTCGGTAGCGGCCTGCACCTGCTCGACGGTGAACTCGGGGTTGATCTCGGTCAGGACGATGCCCTTGGGGGTGATCTCCATGACACCCATCTCGGTGATAATCATGTTCACCTGTCCCTTGGCGGTGAGCGGCAGGGTGCATTTCTTCAGAATCTTGGGATTGCCCTTGGCGGTATGCTCCATGGCGAGAATCACCTTCTTGGCACCCACCAGCAGATCCATGGCACCACCCATACCGGGGGTCTTCTTGCCGGGAATCATCCAGTTGGCCAAGTCGCCTTCCTCATCCACCTGCATGGCACCGAGGACGCTCACGTCCACATGGCCGCCGCGGATGATGCCGAACGAGGTGGCGCTGTCGAAGGTCGAAGCACCGGGCACATGGGTGATGTAGCCACCGCCGGCGTTGATGAACCAGGGGTCTTCCTTGCCCTCTTCGGGGGTGGGACCCATGCCAATCATACCGTTCTCGCTCTGCAGGATGACGTGCACGCCTTCGGGCAGGAAGTTGGGAATCAAGGTCGGCAGACCGATACCAAGGTTGACGACATCGCCGTCGTGCAGCTCCTGGGCTGCGCGCTTGGCGATAAAGGGTTTAATCTGTTCTTTTTCCATTTTTATTATTGTTTGATTGTTTGATTGCTATCCACTCCCCTCTCTTAACAGGAGAGGGGTCGGGGGTGAGGCCTATTTCCATCCTCTTGCTACCATCTCCTGGGCGATATAGGAGGCCTCGTCGTCGGCATAGGTGTTGGGGCCGAAGCCGGCATCGTAGCCCAGCTCCTTGGCCAACTCGTGGCTGATACGGGGACCGCCGCAGATAAGGATAACCTTGTCGCGCAGGCCTTCGGCCTCGAGCATCTCCACCAGTTCGGTGAGGTTCTTGATATGCACGTCTTTCTGCGTCACCGTCTGACTGACGATAAGTGCGTCGGCATGGAGTTCGATACCCTTGGCGATAAACTCCTCGTTGGGCACCTGACTGCCGAGGTTGTAGGCGTCGATCATATCGTAGCGCTCCAGACCATAGTGGCCGGCATAGCCCTTCATGTTCATGATGGCGTCGATACCCACCGTGTGGGCGTCGGTACCGGTCGAAGCACCCACTATGACAATCTTGCGGCCGATATGCTCGCGGATATAGTCGTCGCACTCATGCATGTCCATGGTGGTCGATTCCACTTTGGGCACATGGATACTCGTATAGTCGACGGTGTGCGTCAACGAACCATAGCAGTTCATGAAGCAGAAACCTTCGGTCAGCTCCTTCTGGTAGACTATCAGCGGGTTCTCGAAGCCCATCTTCTTGAGCAGTTGCTTGGCGGCCTCTTCGGCCTCTGCGCCCGCAGGCACCGGCAGGGTGAAGCTCAGCTGCACCTTGCCGTCGTTCATCGTGTCGCCGTATGGCTTTATCTTGGTGAGGTCTAAGGTTTTGTCGTAATCCTTAGCCTCCATCGAATACAATCCTTCGCTCATCTTTTTAAGTTTTAAGTTTTAAGCTGTAAGTTTTAAGTGGCTACGCAGGCCGCGACAGCCCACTTAATACTTAAAGCTCACAGCTTACAGCTTTATTATTTCTTACCTTTCATCAATTCCACAAACGGGTTAAAGTAGTGCTCGCCCTTCAGGGTAACACCGTCAAGGCCCTTGCCGCCAGTCTTCGGACGTTTCACGTTGGCGAAGATACCTTTCTCCAGGGCAGTGAAGAGACCTTCGCTCTCCATGGTCTCGAGCAGGTGAGTGGCGTTGTGCAGCACCTCCTGGGCGCGGCTCTTGATGATGCCACCTTCCTTGAATTCCACTTCCTCGCCAATATCTTTCATGTTGTTGAAGATATATTTGGCGTTCTCGATGGAGAGGTAGCGGTCGCTCATGAAGGGGGTGTGGATAGCCTCGGTGGGCATACCCAGCAGCTGCAGGCCCTGGTGCGTCCACTGGCCGATGACGTTGAACAGGGCATCCTGGATATGGCCACGGAAGATGTTGCCGGTCATGAACTTGGTCGGGGGCATGTATTTCAGCGGGGCCTTGGGGAAGATCTCGCGAATCATCTGGGCCTGTGCCAGCTCGTAGAGGAAGCCGTTCTCGAGCATGGGATCCATCTCGAAGGCGTGGCCGAGACCCATCTGCTCCTCGGGCAGGCCGGCCATGAGGGCCAGCTGCTCGTTGATAAGGTCTGAGGCCAACACAGTGTGGGCCTCCTCGTAGGCATCGGCAGTGGTCAGGTAGTTGTCCTCACCGGTGTTGATGATGACGCCCGCGAAGCCGTTGATGATACGGCTCATATACTGGTCAATCAGCGTACGCTGCATGTTGATGTCACGGAACAGGATGCCGTAGAGGGCATCGTTGAGCATCACGTCGAGTCCTTCGAGAGCGCCCATGGCGGCAATCTCCGGCATGCAGAGACCCGAGCAGTAGTTGCAGAGGCGGATGTAGCGGCCCACCTCCTCGCCTACCTCGTCGAGGGCCTTGCGCATGATGCGGAAGTTCTCCTGGGTGGCGAAGGTGCCGCCGAAACCTTCGGTTGTGGCGCCATAGGGCACATAGTCGAGCAGCGACTGACCCGTGGTGCGAATCACGGCGATGATATCGGCACCCTGACGGGCACCGGCCTGAGCCTGCACCACATCCTCGTAGATGTTGCCGGTGGCCACGATGATATAGAGGTAGGGCTTGCTGCCCTCGCCTATCGTCTCGATGTACTTCTCGCGGCGCAGACGGTTGCCGCGCACCTTGGTGATGGTGGCGTTGATGACGGGCTCCAGGGCCTTGTCGATATCTGCTTTGGGGTGTACCGGAAGCTTGGTGATGTCGAGGGTGCCGGCGGCGATGGCTTCGGCAATCTCCTGCGGGTTCTTGCCGGTCTCCACCATGGCATTGCCCACATAGAACATCACTCCCTCGCCAAGCACGCCTTTAGCCTTCAACTCCTCGACCACCACGTTGGGCATAGGCACCTCGTTGTCGTCGATGCCATCGATACCCAGGAAGCGACAGAGGGTACGCTCCACGGCCACCGTAGTGTAGTCTTCCACGAAATCCTGCACCTGTCCGGCAATCCTACGAGCCACATCACGTGCATGCTCAACTTCCGTAAAATCAAGTCCTACTTTACTTTTCTGCATTGTCATTATATTGTTTTGTTTATCGTTTTTATACTATAAATCGGACTGCAAAGATACGAAAAAAATTGGATATATATAAAAAACTTTTTCCATCCGGGCTCACAGGCGTCTCACCTGCTACATGACATTCCCTCCATATAACCNNGGTGTTAGGCAGGCGCCAAACATTTTTTTATCTAACTATGGTAATGTCGAAAAAAATATGTATCTTTGCACCTTGAAAACAATCTCATCTTTTATGTTCAAAAAGATACTCAAGAAATACACCAGTGTCAGCCTGATGCTGAGAATATTCATCGGTTTGGTGATAGGCGCTGTGCTAGGTCTTGTCGTGCCGAAATGGGGCAATATAGCCTTACTGGGAAAGATATTCGTCAGCGCCCTGAAGGGCATAGCACCCGTGCTTGTGGCCGTGTTGGTCATTTCGTCGATAGCCAAGGCCGGACGTGGCATGGGACGACGTTTCACGTCGCTGATATTCATCTACCTGCTCTCCACTTTCATCGCCGCCGTCTGTGCCGTGGTGGGCAGTTTCCTCTTCCCCGTCACGCTGCCGCTATACGAGGTGGGCGATGTGGCCATCGGTGAAGCCGCCGGGTCGCTGCGCGACGTGTTCACCAACCTGCTCACCAGCATGGTGGGCAACCCCATCGGTGCCATTGTCAACGCCAACTATATCGCCATCCTCTTCTGGAGCATCATCCTCGGCATCGCGCTGAAAACCACGGCTTCGAAGGCCACGGTGCAGGTGGTGCACGACCTGAGCGACGTGGTGTCGCGGGTGGTCAAGTGGGTCATTCAGTTCGCCCCTTTCGGTATCATGGGTCTGGTGTTCACCACGGTGAGCGAGAGCGGCCTGTCGGTATTCACCACCTACGGCCACCTGCTATTGCTGCTGGTAGGCTGCATGCTGGCCAACACTCTCATCTTCAACCCGCTCATCTCGTTCCTCATGCTCAAGAAGAACCCCTACCCGCTCCTCTTCACCTGTCTCAAGGAGAGCGGTCTGCAGGCCTTCTTCACCCGCTCATCGGCAGCCAACATACCCATCAATATGGCGCTGTGCAAGAAGTTGGGGCTGGACGAGGACTTCTACTCGGTGAGCATCCCGCTGGGCGCTACAATCAATATGGACGGAGCGGCGGTGACCATCACGGTCTTCTCGCTGGCTGTGGCACATACGCTGGGCATCGAGGTGAGCTTCGCCTCGGCCCTGTTCCTGGGTGTGATAGCCACCCTCGGCGCCTGCGGCGCCTCGGGCGTGGCCGGCGGCTCATTGTTGCTCATACCTATGGCCTGCTCCTTCTTCGGCATCGGCAACGACGTGGCCATGCAGGCCGTCGCCATAGGATTTATCATCGGCGTGGTGCAGGACAGCGTTGAGACGGCCCTCAACAGCAGCGGCGACGCCTTCTTCACCGCTACCGCAGAGCACTACGACCGCAAACAGAATCTCAAACACGGAATATAAACCAAGAACCGGATTTTACATAAGAAACCTCGTTCATATAAATCATAACCATTATGAAAATCAAAAAGCTCTCCCTGACAACCCAGATTGGCATCGCCTTGCTTTTGGCGGTGGTGGCAGGCATCCTGCTGGCCGACTATGCCGACTTCGTCAACGGCTACATCAAGCCCATCGGCGTCATCTTCCTCAACCTGCTGAAGTTCATCGTGGTGCCGCTGGTGCTTTTCTCCATCATGGCGGGCATCCTCTCGATGAACGACATCAAGAAGGTGGGCCATCTGGGAATTCGCGCTCTGCTCTATTTCATGGTGACAACCCTCTTCGCGGTGACGCTGGGGCTCGTCATCCCCAGTCTGGTGAAAGGTTTCATGCCGCTCATCAAGATTGATCTCGGCACAACAGTCGAGATTGCCAAGATACCCAATATGTCGGTGATGGACCAGCTTGTCGGCATGTTCCCCGACAACGTCATCACGCCCATAAGCTCTATGGCCATGATGCAGGTCATCGTGATAGCCTTGCTCTTCGGCATCGCTATGGTGCATATCGGCGACAAAGGCGAGATGGCGCGCAAGGTGACCCTCAGCTTCAACAACGTGGTAAGCAAGATACTCGATTATATCATGAAGTTGGCCCCAATCGGAGTCTTCTGCATGCTGACACCCGTGGTCGTCGACAACGGTCCTTCGGTGCTGGGTTCCTATGCCGCCCTGCTGGTGCTCGCCTACCTCTGCTTCGCCATCCATGCGGGATTGGTTTATAGTTCAGCCGTGGGCATTTTGGGAAAACTCTCGCCCCTGAAGTTCTTCAAGGAGATGCAACCCGCAATGATGTTCGCCTTCTCCAGCGACTCCTCCGTGGCCACCCTCCCCTACTCCATGCAGTGTACCGAGAAGATGGGCGTCAGCAAGGATGTGGGTCGCTTCGTGCTCTCGCTGGGCGCCACCATCAACATGGACGGTGTCGCCATCTACCTTGGCGTGGCCTCCGTCTTCATGGCCACCTGCTGCGGCATCGACCTCACCCTCAGCCAGTATATGGCCATTGCTTTCGCCTCTACGATAGCCTCCATCGGCACTCCCGGCATCCCGGGCGGCAGCCTAGCCTTGATGGCTATGGTCTTCGCCTCCGCCGGCATCCCCGTCGAATGTGTCGCCGTTGCCGCCGGCATCGACCGTATCATCGACATGGGCCGCACCGTCATGTCCGTCACCGGCGACGCCTCCTGCGCCGTCGTCATGCAGCGCCTCACCAGCAAGAAGAAATAAAGAACGGAATAAATCATAAAAACCATTACTATATGAAAAAGTATTATTCTTATTTAGTGCTGTTGCTCTTTCTGATAAATGGAGCAACGTATGCGCAGAACAAGAGCCCCTTCGAGGCAGCAACCAACAACGAGGACGAGGTGGTGCACCTCGAGCAATGGCAGCAGCATGCCGCCAAGCCCCTGCAGGCCATCGTCAAGCTGCAGGACTACAGCCCTTTCGGCATCATGATGCCGAAAAGTGAAAAGTCAAAATTGAAAAGTGAAAAGTTGGAGTGTCCGGCCATACAGGTTGTGCTTGATAGTTTCATCGTGGAGAGCGTGGAGCAACTCTGTCCCTCCTTCGTGATGCCCAAGGAGCCGCGCCGCAGTGCCAGCTATGGCGGCGGCGAGGTGCGCGACCACGACCTCAGTCAGCTCTACCTCATCACCCTCAGCCCCGAGAGTCCCAAGAAGGAATATGAACTGATTGAGGCCCTCTCGGCCCTCGACGAGGTGGAGTATGCCGAGCCCAACTACCTCGTCTTTGCCCTGGGCGAAGAATTAGGAATGAGGAATTATGAATTAGGAATTGCTGATGCTACCGCGGTAGCCAATAATTCCTCATTAAAAAGGGGCGGTGCTACTTTTAACGACCCCATGTACAGCATCCAACGGGGTATCGGGGCCTGCGGCATCGACAGCCTGCTGACGGCCCCGAAGCGCGACACCTCCTGGCGCCCCGTCATCTGCATCCTCGACACGGGTGTCGACCCCGACCACCCCGACCTCGCCGACAATATCTGGACCAATGCCGCCGAGGCCAACGGCGCCAATAACCAGGATGACGACGGCAACGGCTTCCGCGACGACATCCACGGCTGGGACTTCGTCAACCAGACGGGCGACATGCACGACTTCAACAGCCACGGCACCCACTGCGCCGGCATCGCGGGCGCTGTCACCAACAACGGCATCGGCATCGCCGGCGCCTGCCCCGACGCTTTGATTATGCCCGTCGCCGTGATGCAGAGCGACGGTACGGGTGATATCGCCACCATCGTGCGCGGCATCAACTATGCCGCCCAAAATGGTGCCGACGTAATCAGCATGAGTATCGGCGGTTATGCCCACTCCATCGCCGAGGAGCAGGCCCTCGCCGTGGCCTACCAGACCGCCGTGCTGGTGGGTGCCGCTGGCAATGACGGCAAACATATCGACCCGCGCTGCTGCCCGGATGGTCCCGGACATGCTGCCATGGATGGTCCCATGTTCCCCGGCGCCTTCACCTTTGTGCTGGGCGTACAGGCCACAAGCCAATACGGTATTGCAGGTTTCTCCAATATCGACTGCGATGGCCCCTCCTATTCGCAGTTTAGTGAGGAACAACTTTACAATTACGAGCTTTCCGCCCCTGGCGTAGGTATTATGAGCACTGTACCCAATGGCCAGTATCGCAGCTATAACGGTACTTCTATGGCTACGCCTTTGGTTGCCGGTGGTGTTGCTTCGCTGATGCAACGCCGCGAGTACCTGACCAAGGAAATACTCTTCGGTGATTTGATTAACTACTCGCAGGAGTTTATGCCTGTCAATTTCTGGGCAGTATATAATGCCGACAGCATCGCCCCGGCCATGCTGGAATGTGTTGCCATCGAGATTAACGACACCGCTTACGGCGACAGCAGCATGTATGCTGATGCTGGTGAGCGTCTGCAACTCTACCCCACCATCCGCACAGTCTGGGGTCCTGCCGACAGCGTGGAGATATGGTTAGAGTTCCAAGAGTTCGAAGACACTAGCACTATCCAGATTCTTCAAAACCATGTGCTGTTAGGCCATCCGATTTCTTCCTATGCTAAGGCTAAATCCGTAAATCCGATTGATATTCAAATTGCCAGCAATGTGGTGGATGGTCGTCATATCTGTCTCACCCTGTGTGTTGCTGCGCCAAATGCTTCTGATACATTGCGACACAACTTTGTGATGAAAGTTACCAATGGTGTGAAATTACATGGTATGATAATGGGTAACTACACTCTATACCCCAATGTGCACTATATTGTCACGCAAAATGTCGCCCTACAAAGTGGAGATACTCTCTTTATCAAGCCTGGCACCACGGTAAAGATTAAAGATGGTTGTGGTATTAATGCCACCATCATAGCCATTGGCAAGCCCGACAGTATGATTACTTTTACAAAAACGAATTTAGGCCGTTCATGGGGAAGTGTGAATTCTCCTGGAGGAGAGTTTAGGTATTGTTGCTTTGAGTATGCGAGTCCTTCTTTTATTAATATCAGTGGAACTCAATATGGTGTAAAACCGAAATTATATGATTGTATTTTTAGCAGAGAGGGAACGGTAACTTTCAGCCCATATACTTTTCAATACGTAGGAGAAATTTTCCGATCTAATATTAAAGCTGGTTTATATGCCAAAGTCAATAACAATCCGTCGAATTTTGTTTCATACATAAATTATGAGTACTTTACAGGAAACTTTCATGATTGTAATTTAATTGAAAATACAGTATATACAATCTATANNCCATATGGTTTTAAAAATTCAAATTATTCATATTTTTATAATTGCAATTTCATTGGCAACAATGAAAACATGATTCTCTCATCGTCGTCGAGTTATGTGATAATTTATCAGATGCCTCCCAATTATTATGGAGCAACAAGAGAGGATATTATTCGTAAAAAAATATATGATTTTAATACGCCTGGTTCAATTGTATTTGGCTCATTTGACCTTAGCCAACGTGCAATGCGTCCGTCATCGCTTGCTCACGGCATCGTCTGGAAAGTGGAGGTAAATGGGTATGATGCGCAGGATGAGTTTGACAGCATTATTCCGCTGGGCGTAGGGACGCATGAGTTTAAAGTGTACTTCAACCGTGCTATGGATACCAGCATCACGCCGATGGTGGCCATGGGTGTGCGGCCGCCTTATACGCAGACGGCCATCAGCGAGAACGCCTCGTGGAGTGCCGACTCAACCATCTACACTGCTCACCTCACCCTTACGGGACGAATGCCCATCGATGGCCTCAATCGTATCTATGTCAGCGGCGCTCAGGACGACGAGCATTTCGAAATACCCTACGAGAACCAGCGCTTCAACGTCTATGTGGCTTCGTCGGGCTCAATGAGCGCGGGCTTCCAGGCCACACCGGGCATCGGCAAGGTAGACCTCGAATGGAACGACCAGGAGGTGAACTACGAGGACTTCCTCGGTTTCAATATCTACCGCTACCAGTATGTGCAGCAGCTGACCAACCGCCACTATGACAGCGACCTCGGCCAGTATGTCTATGACACCCTCACCGTCCCAGGCGACACCCTGCGCCTCAACCAGACGTTGGTGCAAGACACCACCTATACCGACTTCGATGTGGTGCCGGGCGAGCGTTACTATTACTACTACAAGATCCTCTCCACCTCGCTGACAGAGAACAGTCCCAGTAAGACCGTCAGCTGCGTGCCCCACAGCACCATCCCCGGCGATGCCAACGGCAGCTATGCCGTCGACGTGGCCGACGTGATAACCACCATCAACTATGTCACCGGCCAGAACCCGCAACCCTTCCTCTTCGATGCCGCCGACGTGAACGGCGACGGCGTCATCAACGTGCTGGACATCGTCAATATCATCAACATCATCCTCTACCCCAACGGCCGCCCCGGCACCCAGAACATTATCGAATCCCAGACCGCCATCTACAGCCTCGAGAACGACACCCTCTATATCAACACGCCCGTGCCGTTGGCAGGCCTGCAGTTCACCCTCGGCGGCTGCTCGCGCAGCGACGTCACCGTGCTGCCCGCCCTCGCCGGCTTCGAATGCGCCACCGTGGAGCAGGAGGGCAATCTCACCATGATCTTCTACAGCATGAGCGGCGCCACGGTGCCCTTCGGCAAGACCCCGCTGCTGCGAGTGGAGAGCGGAGAGTGGAGAGTGGAGAGCATTGCGCTGAGCGACCCGCAGGGCAACAACGTCATTGCCATGAATGGCGACATGCTGGGCTTGGTGGACCTCAACGCCGTGCAGGCACAGTTCACCACCGCCTACCCCAACCCCTTCAGCGCCAAAACCCGTCTGGAACTGACCGTAGGCAACTACCGCGAGGTGCAGGTGCTCTTCACCGACCTGATGGGCAAGACGGTCGACAGTCACACCCTGGCTACCCCCACCGCCGGCAAATACTCCCTGACCTGGGACGCCACCGGCAAGCCCCGCGGCATCTACTTCGCCACCCTCTACGCCGACGGCCAAAAAGCCCAAACCATCAAGCTGATTGTTAAATAAGAACTAAGAATGAATCTCATGGGTAGTTAAGTAGTCAAGTAGATAAGTAGTTAAGACGATACCGCAACTGACGCATTTGCCTTAACTACTTAACTACTGTCTACTTAACTACAAAAACAAAGACAGACATGAAGAAAATAGTCTTTTTGATATTATCGATATGGGTTCTGAGCGCGCAGGGGCAGAACACGCTGAGCCTGAGCAGTGCCAGCGGCCACCCGGGCGACACCGTCACCGTGACCCTCTCGCTGACCAACAGCGACGCCGTGACCGCTCTGCAGACCTTTATCCCGCTGTGCAACCATCTCACCTATGTGCCCGGCAGCGCCGCCCTCACCGCCCGCAGCAACGGCCACCAGCTCACCGCCACCGTGCTGCGCGACACACTGCGCCTCTACAGCTACAGCCTCGCGCTGAACAGCTATAGCGGCACCAGCGGTGCCCTGCTGACCTTCCGCCTGGTGCTCGGCCGTGAGCCCGGTAGCCACCCCCTCACACTGACCCAGACAGTGCTCTCGTCGGCCACCGGCACCGCCCTGGGAGCGCAGACGTCCCCGTCTGCCATCACCATCTTGGCCCCCAAGGTGCAAGTGACGCCCGCCACCCTCGACTACGGCCATGTGCCCATCCGCAGCAGCTACACCCGCACCGTCACGGTGAAGAATATAGGCAACGAACCCCTGACCCTCAGCTTCGTCACCTTCAGCGATAGCACCCTCTCACTAAACACTGACCACTTCACACTAAACGCTAACGCCCAGCAGAGCGTCACCCTGACCTATAGCCCCACCATAGCCGGCGCCACCACCATGAGGGCGGTGTTCCACACCAACGCCGTGGTGGGCGACAGCGTAGTGACCATTACCGCCGACCCCTACTCCTGTCTCTTATACACATCTCCGAGCNNGACAGCGTAGTGACCATTACCGCCGACCCCTACTCCGTCAACGAACTGCGCCCGCTGAACGTGAGTGGCTACACCGACAGCGTGGTCACCGTGGAACTCCGCATGAACAATATGGACAGCATCGTGGGCCTGCAAACCAGTATCAAGTTGCCGTCGGCGCTGACCTATGTGACCGGCAGCTTCGCCCCCGATGCCACCCGCGCCCCCGGCTATACCGCCACGGCAGGCCTGCAGGGTGACACCCTGACGTTGCTGCTTACCAACCTCAGCGGCACCCCGATACATGGCGCTGACGGCGTGGTGGCCCGCTTCCAACTGCGTCTGCATGGTTACGGAAGCTATACGCTACGCCTACTGCAAACGGCCCTGAGCGATGCTAGCGGCACCAACGTACTCTCCGCCGTCTACACCGGTACATTGAGCATCTACAGCCCTTACCTGAGCTGCAGCAGCAGTATGGACTTCGGCAACACTCCCGTCACCGAGACGGCCACCGCCGAACTACCACTACGCAATACCGGCAACGCTCCTTTGGTGATTGACCGCGTGGTCTTCACCCAGGAGGGCTGGCAGTTGCAGAACTCCCTGCCCGTCACAGTCGCCAACTATGGTCGCGATACGCTGCGTGTGGTCTATACAGGTGTCACGGAAGGGACTTATAGCGCCCAGATGCTGCTCTACACCAACGACCCGCGCAACGACCTGAAACGTATCAGCCTCACCGCCCAGCGCTATGAGCCGAACAGCCTCTATCTGCAGGGGCATGAAGAGGCCCATGCCTCTATCCCCGAAGTGGACATCGTTCTCGACAACTACTCCGCCGTTACGGCCCTGCAGATGGATGTGCAGTATCCGCATCATGACTTCAGCCTGGAACCTACCGACATCAGCGTCAGCAATCGCGCCAACGGCCATATCGTCAGCGCCGCGCGACTGGACGACTCCACCCTGCGAGTACTGGTGCTCTCGATGCAGAACAGCCCCTTTGTAGGCAACAGTGGCGCTGTAGCCCGGATGCAGCTGCATGCCTTCGACAGTCTCTCCACCGCCAGCTACCCCATCACCCTCAGCAATGTCACCTCGGCCTGCACCGACGGCATCAACCGACTGACCAGCATCCAGCCCACCGGCTGGTTCGCCACCCGTTTGGTGCACGACACTATCTATGTCCCTGACACCACCATCGCTCCTTACATCGTCTATGATACCACTGTTCAGGACACCATCGTATACAACTACATCGAGCGCGACAGCATCCTCTATAACATTATTGACCGTGACACCGTGGTGTACAACATCATCGACCAGGACTCCATCGTCTACACCTTCATCGACCGCGACACCATCCTCTACAACATCATCACCCAGGACTCGCTAGTGGTGAATATCATCAACCGCGATAGCATGGTCTACAACATCATACAGATGGACACCACGGTCTACAACTTCATCCATGTGGATACGGTGGTCTACGACAGCACCCTGACGCCCATCACCGTCACAGATACCATTTATGACACCATCTACCTGACACTATACGACACTATATTAATTCATGATACTATCATCATCCATGATACCATAGTGGTAGGCGTGAACGAAGTAGAAGCCATCGACGCCAAAGTTTATACCAGCCACGGGCAGATAGTGGTGGAAGGGGCCGACGGGAACAACGTGTGGCTCTATGATGTGAACGGTCGTATCCTCGCCACCAAGCAGGACTACGGTGTACCCATACGCTTCGACGCCCCCGCCAGCGGCATCTATCTAATCAAGATCGGAAACCATCCCGCCCGCAGAGTAGTGATAATACGGTAAACTGATTATTCTCCGCATGGCAAAAAAAACAGGTGCATCTTTATGATTGCACCTGTTCTTTTGTTATTAGCAGGATTGTTCCGCGGTATTGCCTCATCAAGCTCGGCAGGCTTACCACGAATCCGCGGATAGCTCTTTACTTCACTTCTTCGTAGTCCACGTCGGTGACGTTGTCCTGGGGGTTGCCACCTTGCTGGCCGGCACCTGCGTTGGGGTTACCGCCCATGTTGTTGGGGTCGAAGCCGGCGCCGGGGTTACCGCCGGCCTGCTGCTGGGCTTTGTACATGTCCTCGCTGGCGGCCTGCCAGGCGGCGTTGATCTTGGCCAT
>LXOW01255327.1_pt1 | contig 15970 bp, 19 predicted proteins | sample 1368591 | NCBI WGS metagenome assembly LXOW01 (sample SAMN04884650, study PRJNA319009) | bovine gut metagenome | isolation source: Cow rumen | host: Bos taurus | place: Italy: Legnaro (PD) | collected 2014-07-09 | reverse complement strand
GTGTCGGGACTGTCGCCCATGAAAGTGCGTTTTGAAGGGGTGGTGAGTTTCCTGTGCAATATTGACTACGAAACGGCTCCCGCCTCTATCCGCAAGTGGGTCAACCAGTTCATCGGCGAGAAAGAATGTCCCGAATGTCATGGCAGCCGTCTGAAAAAAGAAGCCAGCTATTTCAAAATCGGGGACAAAAGCATCAGCGACCTGGCCCAGATGGACATTGACGAGCTGGCCCGCTGGATTGACCAGTGCCCTTCTTTTCTGGATGAAAGAAAGAACACCATCGCCTACGAGTTGCTCCGGGAAATCCGCCTGCGACTGAAATTTTTATGCGATGTGGGCATCTCCTATCTGTCGTTGAACCGCTCCTCGCAGAGCCTTTCCGGCGGCGAGGCGCAGCGCATCCGTCTGGCCACACAAATCAGCTCGCAACTGGTGAATGTGCTTTATATTCTGGATGAGCCCAGCATCGGCTTGCACCAGCGTGACAACCACCGGCTGATCAATTCGCTGAAGCAGCTTCGCGACATCGGCAACACCGTCATTGTGGTGGAGCACGACCGCGACATGATGGAAGCCGCGGACTATATTGTGGATATCGGGCCTTATGCGGGCGAGCATGGCGGGCAATTGATGGCCGCCGGCTCCTATTCCGAAATCCTGAAAGCCAATTCACTGACCGCCGATTATCTGAACGGCAAGAAAAAAATACAAATTCCCGCCAAGCGACGAAAAGGCAATGGCGAAAAGCTGACTATTGTCGGGGCCAGAGGCAACAACCTGAAGAATGTCACCGTCGATTTTCCGCTATCTACGCTGATCTGTGTGACAGGAGTGTCCGGCAGCGGCAAGTCCTCACTGATTACCGACACCCTCTACCCCATTCTCAACCACCACTTCTATCGCTCCGACCGCAAACCATTGCCCTACAAAGAGATACTTGGTCTGAACCATATCGACAAGGTCATTGAAATCAACCAACAACCCATAGGCCGTACCCCGCGTTCCAATCCCGCCACCTACGTTGGTGTATTCGACGATATCCGCCAGCTGTACGCCAATCTGCAGGAGTCCAAAATCAGGGGCTATAAATCGGGACGTTTCTCATTCAATGTGTCCGGGGGCCGCTGCGAGGAATGCAAGGGTGCGGGCATGAAAGTCATCGAAATGAACTTCCTGCCGGATATCTACGTCAAATGCGATGCCTGCAACGGCAAACGCTACAATGATGAGACCCTTGAGATACGCTACCGGGGAAAATCCATCAGCGACGTGCTGGAAATGGACATTGAGCAAGCTTTGGAATTCTTCGACAAAATCCCATCCATCTTACAGAAAATCAAAACCTTGAATGATGTAGGCTTGGGCTATCTGCGTTTGGGACAATCGTCCACTACCCTCTCCGGCGGCGAAGCCCAGCGTGTGAAATTGGCCACCGAGCTGTCCAAGAAAGACACCGGCAAGACGCTATACATTCTGGACGAGCCCACCACCGGACTCCATTTTCAGGACATTTCCATCCTGATGGACGTGCTGAACCAGCTGGTGGACAAAGGCAACACAGTGGTAGTCATTGAGCACAATATGGATGTCATCAAGATGGCGGACTATATTATCGACATGGGACCTGAAGGCGGCCGTGAAGGCGGAGTGATTGTAGCCAAAGGCACCCCCGAACAGCTCATGGCCAAAGGCGTAGGTTACACCGCACATTATCTGAAGGAATACATTGAGAAAGAAGCTATGGGCTAAGAGCTATGAGCTATGGGCTATGAGCTAAGAATTAAGAATTAAGAACTAAGACGTTGGAAGTATCGAAATTATACCTAACAACCTCGAAGAGGTGAAATTTCAATAACCCCACATAAGGCCGAAGACCGCAGTGTGGGGATTGGCGAATCAAAGAAAACCACATAAGGTCGAAGGCCGCAGTGTGGGGATCGGCAAATCAAAGAAAACCACATAAGGCCGAAGGCCGCAGTGTGGGGATTGGCGAATCAAAGAAAACCACATAAGGCCGAAGGCCGCAATGTGGGGATCGGCAAATCAAAGAAAACCACATAAGGCCGAAGGCCGCAGTGTGGGGGATATAAATAAATCAAAAATCAACAGCTATGAAACCGATACAAATGGTTGACCTGAAGAGTCAATACCACAAAATCAAAGAGGAAATCGACAGCCGCGTGCTCAATGTCATCGAATCATCCGCTTATATCAACGGTCCTGCCGTCAAGGATTTCCAGCAACACTTGGAAGAGTACCTGCATGCGAAGCATGTGATTCCCTGCGGCAACGGCACCGACGCCCTCTTGGTGGCCATGATGGCGCTGGACCTGAAACCCGGCGACGAGGTGATTTCCACCCCCTTCACTTTCATCGCCACCGTTGAAGTTATCGGTCTTCTGGGGCTGACCCCCGTTTTCGTGGATGTGGAGGAAGACACCTTCAACATGGATGTGAGACAGCTGGAAGCGGCTATCACTCCCAAAACCAAAGCCATTGTACCGGTTCATCTGTTTGGCCAGTGCTGCAACATGCAGGAAATCCTCAAAATTGCCAACAAACATGGTGTGGCAGTCATCGAGGACAACTGCCAGGCCATCGGCGCCGAGGTGATGATTGACAACTATCCCTTGCAGAAAAGCGGCACGCTGGGCACTATCGGCTGCACCTCTTTCTTCCCCTCCAAAAACCTGGGTTGTTACGGTGACGGCGGCGCTTTGTTCACCAACGACGACGCCTTGGATGAAAAGATCAGAGGTATTGTGAACCACGGTATGTTCACCCGCTACNNCACCCGCTACTATCACGACATGATTGGCGTCAACTCACGCCTCGACTCCATCCAGGCCGCCATTCTGGATGTGAAACTGAAACACTTGGACGAATATATCGCTGCCCGTCAGCAGGCTGCCCTGTATTACAACAAGGCCTTCGCCAACCATCCCAATATAGTCACCCCTGCCACAGCCAGCTATAGCACCCACGTTTTCCATCAATACACTTTGAAGCTGAAGAATGTGGACCGCTACCGCCTGATTGAGCACATGAAAGAGTTGGGTGTTCCCGTGATGATATACTATCCCGTTCCTTTGCATTTGCAGAAAGCCTTCGCCCACCTGGGTTATCACAAAGGCGACTTCCCCGTGACCGAGGCGCTGTGCGACTGCGTGGTCTCCCTGCCTATGCACACCGAATTGGATGAGGAGCAGCTGCACTACATCACCACAAACTTCTTGAATGCAATGGATCAATTTGCAAATTAGCAAATTAGTTAATTAGCGAATTAATAAAGAAAAAGAACTCATTGCTCACGGCTCATAGCTCATAGCAAAAAAAGGACTTTATAATTCCATTTTCGCAATCAGCTCCTGAGCCCTAGCCAAATCCTCCTCATTTACCATGAGGCGGATGCCGCCCAAACCGATAGTGAAACCCTGGACCTGTGCCGCGGTTTCATCCAAAATCATGGATTCGATGCCCTCTTCTTCCAGAAGGGATTGTGCGATGTGCGCTTTGCTGGCGGAATAAAATGTTTCCGCAATGGCTAAATCTTTCATGGTACGTTGTTTTTGGGGTTTTACATGATTACAGAATCTTTTGCAAAAGTAAACATTTTTTCTGAAATTCGATTTTATTCGTATATTTGCCATCAGAAAAATTTGAATTTCTGAAACTGACAAACAACTAACAGACAATGACTAAACGAATCAGACAATATGTGGGCATTTTAACCGCTTTGGTGATGTATTACGTTGTTCACGAAGGGGCGCACCTGCTGTACGCACTCACTCACGGGGTGTTCAAGCAAGTGAACTTCACGGCGCTGGGAGTACAGATTGACATTTTCCGTGACCAGATGACTGATGCGCAGTTAGGTTGGTTCTGTCTGGCGGGACCTATAGCCACCTTTGTGGCCGCTTGGCTGATGGTGCTACTCAGCCAACGCCTCTGCACCACTTTTGGCACGAAGTCCACAAAGTCTTCGCCCCTGTTTTTAGCCTGCTGTTGGTACACCTCCATCATCCTGCTCCTGCTCGACCCGCTGTACTTGTCCGTTCTTTATCGCTTTGTCGGTGGCGGCGACATGAACGGCATTCGTCTGCTGATGCCAGAGACCATCGCCTGCGTCATCTTCGGACTCCTCTTCGTACTACACATCCTCGTATTATGGAAGCTGCTATTGCCCAAGTACAAACAAGCATTTGAGGAATGAAAAACGAATCAATTAATAGTATGTTTACGCGAAGAATTAAAAATGCACACCAAATATTGACAGGTTCTTTGGATGTCAAATTGACAATTCTATTTATGTTAGGATTGATGACAGTCATGCCTGAAATCGTCTTATCTCAAACACAATTACCCTATCGAAATATTGTCACTGTTCATTCTCAGACAGGAAATTTTCTTGCCAAATCCATGCCCTACTCTAATAGAGAACAATCTTGTTGGGGAAGAACTGAAGTGTATGACACCCGTACTTCCGAATTGCTATACACCATTCCAGAATGCCTGACAGAAGGTTATTTATACCTGAGTAATGATGGAACCACCGTAGCACATATCGTGAATACGGAATATGGCAAAGACACGACCCAATTCATTACAAAAGCAGTCAGCCTATTTCGAAATGGGAAAGTATGGATGCGTTTTAATATTAATAAACTAATAGCATGCGACACCTGCGACAACGTGCTTTTTTATTATTGTATTGACAGCATTATCTATCACCCCGAGCATCCAAAAATATATTTCAATCCCAATGCCACTGAGCGAGATTCACTGATCACGTATAACCCAACATTTTTCCATAATGACACCGTATTCATCTACACATCCAACAGAAAATTAATTAAATTGTATCTGCCAACGGGAGAATATACCTACGATTCTTTTGAATACCCCTCTATGGCTCAGCTGCTTTCGTTTCCACGTTGCAACAGGCAAGTAAAAAAGTTTGAATCTTCTTATCGTATGAATAGTGCTCTTGTAAACCGTGGCAAATCTTTGGAGGAGCCAGAGGATATGCTAGCACGGAAATTGCACATGAAAACAGGCATCTACGAGGCTAATGCGGATCGATACAAATTCTATCGGATTTATGCTTGGCTACGGGTGGATACAGCTGGACGGGCTTCCATTCTGGTATTGGAAAATAAAGACTCTTTGCCTGAAGACATACTGCGTAAAGCCATTGAGGAAGAGACTTATCGTATTCCCGTCGGATTGCCCGCTGAAATCGGTTGCTGGCATCAGGACTTCCATGCTTTCCTACGAAAAAGCAACATATGCATAGCTATGATGGAGAAAAGAAGAGAGTTGCAAAAGGAGCGTGAAGAATACGAAAAGCGGCTTGTTGCCGAAACCATCGATGGCATCTACATCCCACATGATTTGGAAGACTGTTTCCACACCCTCGACTCTCTCCTATCCGCAAAGGATATCAGAACCATCAAAGCCTTTAAAAGCAGGGATGAAATGGGCAAACTGCATTTTGGACTGGGAATGTGGCTACGCAACAACTGGGGACTTTGGGGTGGCTCACGATTGCAAAAATACTTTTTTGACCACGGGGTTGACCATCCTGACTACATGTCTGGAATCATACTGGAATACTATTACGACTACCTTCATGGCGAGCATGAGACGTGGAAAGAGTTTGACAAAACAAAACACCGTAAGACAAATAACAATTGATATGAACTGGACCATTATTATTATTGAAACGATTGTTATGATCGCCGCATTCACGGCCATGATATTGATTCCGCTTGTAAAGAACCCTGTGTGGTGGATTCACGACTATCCAGAAGACATACAAGAAGAATACTTCAAAACGCACGAACGCATACCGTCGAAGTTTTTCACCAAGACCGTACTGCTCAAGAAAGGCTTTGCGCTGCTCCTCACCCTTGCCGTGATGCTCGGACTGATGAAGCTGGCTGGTGCCTACAATTTCTGGTCGGCCTTTGCGCTGAGCTACGGCATCTGGCTCGTCATCGACTGGTACGACTGCTTCTTCCTCGACTGGGTGCTCTTCGCCAACCTGAAGTCCGTGCGCCTGCCCGGCACCGAGCACATGGACGCAGCCTACCATCAGAAGAAGTACCACTTCGTGCAATCCCTTTGGGGTATGCTCATCGGGCTAATTCCGTGCCTAATTGGCGCTGGAATTTATGCGTGGCTGTTTTGTTAAAAATCCTGCTGTATGATCAAACTCGAAAAAATCCTGACCCTTTTCATCGGCATTGGCGCAGTAGCTGGTGCCGTGATGATGTGGACTGACCCTACGGGCGTAGCGTGGGGCGGCGAGCCATTGTTAGAGCTGTTGCGGGCGAAGATGCCCTGGCCGGACATCTTCTTCCAGAACTTCATCCCATCGGGTTTTGTGTTGCTTATCCTGAACGGAATCACTCAATTTATAGCGGCATTTCTGCTCTTTAAGAAGCATCCTCTCGCACAATGGACTGTCCTCGCTTGCGGTATCATCCTGATGCTCTGGATTGTCCTTGAATGGTGGGTATGGGGTTTCAACGCCATCAGCAACCTCTACTTCGTATTAGGTCTAGCTGAAACTGTGGCAGCAATTATTAGTTTGAGGTTTAATATAGGGATTAGGGCTTAAGCCATACGACTGAAGCTACCTGCCGAGACCAACGTGCCAATAGCAATTGGTCTATTGTCTATAAAATACGAAACCTTCTATACCAAGCAAGGATGCATAGTAAGCCGTTTGAGGATCACTCAAATCCAATGGACGGAAAAACACGTCTTCATTTTGGCGATAGTGTAAAGTAAAAGTATCTAAGCTACTGGGACTCACAAAAACGAGAGTTGAGCCATCCCAAGTATAGGTGTTTTTGAAATCTGAAACGCCTATCAATTCCCCATCAATAATCATGGATGAAGTGCGGTGAAGTGAATCGGAGGAGAAAATAGAGATTGTTTCGTTCGAAGTGATTTCTGATCCATCAAGCTCTGTACCGGTATTTTCTACAAGTTTATAAAAATCGCACGTCCAAGTGGTACCGACGATGTTCATGATTTGAGGTTCTGGGGTAGGCTCTGGGGTAGGCTTAACTTTTTCTTTCTTGCAGGAAACGGCAAGCACTGCTACAACTGCAAACAGAAGCAGAGTCATTCTTTTGAAGTTTTTCATAATTTTATTTTCTTAGATGGGTTTGTTGTGAATTACAATCTGCAAAAATACAAAATTTACATTAAAATATTACGATTATCCTAATAGAAAAAATTTTTGTATCTTTGTAAGTTTTTTGACATCTGAACAACATGGGAAAATTACGGGAATTTATCGGTTATTTGCTGGGCGGCTTGCTTTTTGTGGCATTGATGCCAACACTGATGTGGCTGGCATCGGGAAGACCCGCTTTGTGGCCTGTCGGCACGGCAAAAGCCATTGTCGCTATCATACTGATACTGGGCGGTCTGTCATTAAGCATCTGGACCATCATCTATATGAAACAACGTGGCAAGGGGAACCCGATGGACGCCTTTGGACACGAGGTGGCACCACGCACAAAGCATCTGATGACCGACGGTCCCTACCATTTCAACCGCAACCCCATGCTTACCGGCACGCTGACTTACCTCGTCGGCGTGGTAGTGTGGCTGTGGACATGGCAGGCACTGCTCGTTTGGTGTCTATTCTTCGCCATCATGCTGACACAGGTGATTAGCGAGGAACGCCGCCTCCGCCGAGATTTCGGTGATGAGTACACTGACTACTGCCGCCGTACCCGAAGATTTTAAAATTACTCCGTACACAACACCATAGAAAATCGAATTTTTGCAATCTAAAAAAACTTGAATGCTGGAAACTGAAAGAATACTACTACGACCCTGGCGCGAGAGCGATGCCGAAACGCTCTACAAATACGCTTCCGACCCTGAGGTAGGTCCCCGTGCAGGCTGGCCTCCACACAAAAGCGTGGAAGAGAGCTTGGAGATTATCCGCACTGTGTTCAATAGTGACCATATCTGGGCTATTGAGATGAAGGAGACTGGTGATCCTATCGGTTGCATTGGTTACTATGCATACGGAGAAAGCAATATCAACATTGGTGAGAATGATGCCGAAGCGGGCTACTGGATAGCACAGCCTTATTGGAACCAAGGCATCTGCACCGAAGCGCTGCGACTGCTGATTGACTACTGCTTCAACGAGAAAGGCTTTCACACCATTTGGAGCGACTACTTCCCCGACAATCCCGCCTCGGGCCGTGTGATGGAGAAATGCGGTTTCCGTGACACTGGCGAAATCAACTACTGCAGCAAACTCCAAGTCGGTAACGACCGACCCGTGAAAGTGATGAAATTAGAAAGAAATTATTGTAAGGACGCATCGCATGCGTCCGCATGACAACAAAATTGTAGGGACACACCGCATGTGTCCGCATATCAGATAAAAATAATATATGGAACAGAAATTTTGTCAAAGCTGCGGAATGCCGCTAACGGAAGAGATTCTCGGCACCAATGCCGACGGAAGCAAAAATGAAGAATACTGCATCTACTGCTATAAAGATGGTGCGTTCACTGGCGACTTCACCATGGAGGAAATGGTGGAATTCTGCTCGCAGTTTGTGGACGAGTACAATAAAAACACTGGACAGAACCTCAACAGAGAGGAATACAAAGACGTGCTCCGTCAGTTTTATCCGAACCTCAAACGCTGGCAACTGCCCGCCGACCAGCTGCCCCATGCCACATCGCCTATCAAGCAGCAGCTCATCAACGAAGTCAATGCTATGGACATCTGTGGTATGCCCAAGATTGACAACCTCTTCGTGTTGCAAGGCTCGTTCATCAACATGGAGTACCCCATCAATGGCAACAAAGTGAAACTCCTTGACGACAACGCTACTTACTGGGGCAATCAAGTGGAGAAACAAGGTGTACAAGGCCGCTGCTTCGGCATTGCTTGCGACGAACATTACATTCTCGTGAGCGAATACGGCAAAGATGGTGCGGATGCCGAACTTGTGATATTCAAAAAAAGAAATTAAAAAGAAATATAGAACACAACTTTAACACACATAAACCTTTCAAACTTTATAAAGGATGAAAAAAACAGGAAAATGGTGGCACTCCCTGCAAAACCGAGGCAGTTTAGCCATGCTCTTTGTCGCCGCACTGTTGATACAAGTGCTTGGCGCGGTGCAGTTCTTCTATACCCGCAATGCCATCCGCAAGGAAGTGGGCGTACGCGCCCAGTCTGAGATAAATATGAAAAACTTGAAGATAAACAAGATGGTATCGAGTGTGGAGTCTGCTGTGGACAATGTCGACTGGCTGCTGAATTGGGCTGTCGAGAATCCCGATTACATCTATTCCATTATGGAAGAATTTGTCAAGAGCAACCCCGACATCCAAGGATGCGCTTTCGCTTTCACGCCCCACTATTTCCCTGACAAAGGGCTCTGGTATGAGCCTTATGTCCGGCGCGACACCAATGATTCTTTCATACGCATGCAGATAGCCGATTCCACTCACGACTACCTCAACATGACCTGGTACAAAGAAGGATTAACGGCCGACAACGGTCGATGGACCGAACCCTATATCGACAATGACGGCGCACAAGGCATGATTTGCACCTATTGCTTTCCCGTACGAAATGCAAAAGGCGAGGTGGTGGCCGTCTTCGGTGCCGACCTGTCGCTCAACTGGCTGACCGACGAGTTTGTTACGGAACAAAACACCAAGTCGTACGCTTTCATTGTCAGCCGTGAGGGACGTATCCTGGCTTGTCCCGACAAGTCCAAAATCATGAACTATACCTTGGACGATGCCGACAGCGATTTTCAAGACACCACGATAAGATCGGTGAACAAAGCCATGCTTGCGGGCGAAAGTGGCAAGGCAGAGGTAAAAGACAACAACAATGAACTGGCATACATGTACTATTCTCCTGTTGGAGGGAGAACCGGCTGGTCGATGGCCATCCTGTACCCCGACCGTGTGATCTACAAAGGACTGCGCAGCATCGCCCTCAAACTTGGAGTCCTTATGCTTTTCGGACTTGCTCTCATGGTCTATATCATGTGGCGCACCGTCAGAGGTTTCAGACGTTTGCAAACCGTCAGTGCCGAGAAAGAGCGCATCGGCAGCGAGCTGCGTATTGCCAGCAACATCCAGAACGGCATGCTTCCCAAGACTTTCCCGCCCTATCCCGACCTCGAAGAGCTGACCCTTTACGGTGCCCTCACCTCCGCCAAAGAGGTAGGTGGCGACCTCTACGACTTCTCCGTGCGCGACCAGAAGTTATTCTTCTGCATCGGCGATGTCAGTGGCAAAGGTGTTCCCGCCTCATTGGTGATGGCGGTCACCCGCAGTCTTTTCCGCTCTGTCTCCTCCCGTGTTGATGACCCCGGTGAAATCATATCGCAAATGAATAACGCCATGTCGGAGATGAATGAAAACGCCATGTTCGTCACCCTCTTCATCGGTGTATTCAACTTCCATACTGGCAAACTGGACTACAGCAACGCCGGCCACTGCGCCCCCGTATTGCTTGGCGGCGAAACTACCCTTATTGCAGTGGATGCCAATATTCCCGTGGGAGTCATGCCCGACTGGCAGTTCACCAGCCAACAAACGTATATCAAACCCGGACAGACGCTCTTCCTGTACACCGACGGTCTTACAGAAGCCGAAAATGGAAAACTCGAGCAGTTTGGCGAAGAGCGCTTGCTGAAAGCCCTTGCAGAATCCGACACTAACCCGCGTCCCCTCATCGAGGGAATAAAACAAACCGTACACAATTTCGTCGGTACCGCCGAACAGAGCGACGACCTCACCATGCTCGCCATCCAGTTCAACAAGCCCCGCATCAGCTAAATCAACTCATTTTTACGAAAAAAACTCAATTCTATGAAAACCGAAGTACAACCCCAGGAAACCAAACGGGCATTCGCCTTTGAAATGTGGCTGACCGCACCGATGCCAATGGTGACATTGGTGAAAACCATGGATGTGAGCAAGCTGCTGAAAATCAGCAAAAAAAATGGCATAAAGTTCAACACCCTGATGTGCTGGTGTATCGGCAAAACGGCCAGCAAGACCGAAGAGATGCATTTGCTACCGGAAAACGGAAAACTGTACCAGTACGACCAGATTGCCGTCAACGTGGTGGTACGTAATAGCAAAGGCGGCATCAACTCTTGCGACATCCCTCATACGGAAGACCTTCAGCAGTTCAACCGTGACTATATGAAGCTGACCACCAAGGTGGCCGAGGAGTGTCAGAGCAGCTTCCTCGACGGCTACATGATTGTCGGCACCTCCGCCATGATCCAGACGGAGCTCGACTGCGTGGTGAACCAATATACCGACAAGTTCCTCAACCCGATGGTGATGTGGGGCAAGTACCGCAAAAGCTGGTTCAAGACACTGTTGCCCGTGTCGTTCCAGTTCCACCACGTACAGATGGACGGCGGCGATGCGGCTCGTTTTCTGGAAAAGCTGCAGCAAACAATCTTCTCTCTATGAAGTTGTTCAAACAATACCGATTTGGCTTTGATTTTTGGGGACTCCTTCTTTTCTTGCTGATGATGCTCCCCAACTTCATCTGGTTCGCCGTTCCCGCACCGAATGACATCCTGCGGGCGGATTCAGTCACGCCAGTGGTGGATACCATCGGCTCCATGTTCCAAGTCCTGACCGTCGCATGCCTCTGCTTCGTCATCCATAAAGACAGAAGCAAACTTCGATTTTCTCCCTTGATTATCGCTACAATTATTTGTGTCGCAATCTATTACATCGGATGGGTGCTCTATTACACGGCCAATGTGAACCCCATCGTCATCTTCCTGCTGACCCTCCCGCCCTGCTTGGCGTTCATTCTTTTCGCCGCCGACCGCAAGAACCTCCCAACGGTTCTGTTTGCCACGGTGTTTATGGTGTGTCATTGTTTTTTCGGGATGGTAAATTTTGTGGGATGAGCAAAAAAATTTGTATTTTTGCATCCCTAAACACCCTATCATGACAGATTATAACAAACTTACTGGTCTCCGCCACAGCGAGCATTTGGTGGTGGAGCACAAAGACACTGCCGCTGTGTATGGCTCCGGCGCATTGGAGGTGTTCGCTACCCCCGCGATGATTGCCCTGATGGAGAAAACCTGCCTGATGGCCGTTTGCGACAAAATCGGTGAGGGCAACACCACCGTCGGCATTGCCGTCAACATCAAGCATTTGAAAGCCAGTCCCGTGGGCGCAACCATCCGATGCGAGGCCGAACTCACCGAGGTGGACCGCCGCCGCTTGGTGTTCAAGGTTCAATGCTTCGAAGGCGAAAATCTCATCGGCGAAGGCATCCACGAACGCTTCGTGGTGGAGAGTGCAAAGTTTATGTCGAAATTGTAATCAGCTTTTATTTTCTACGATGTTCACGAGTAAAAGAACAAGAATAATTGAAAGACTGATTTACTTTTTAGGAGCAGCGGCATGGGGCTGGCTTCCCATCGTATTTGTGCTATATTGGTTGCCAGAGCCTTCCGAATTCGACTTTTCTGTTATAATTGCTTGTGTCTTAATGGCAATCGTTAGTGCCTTATCGTTATATTCTCTCTATAATGCATTGTTTTACAACCGAATAAGCCACAAGCGAGAATTGAAAGAACGACAGCGAAAACGGGAACTTCTGGCACAATTAGCAACACTTCGAGAAGAGCATCTTCGGCATTCCATTGATACCGATACACTCATTTTTTTGTACAATGTGACAGATTATGATCAGTTGGAAAAATGTATCTTTGACAACATGGACGACAATGACGAAGAGAGTCTTGAGAATCTGCCACTACTGAAGAAGCGTGGTGAAGGAAGCTATACCATCACCTTCCCCTGTGGTGTCACGAGGCAAGCACTTTGTCAATTAGTGGACGATATCTGGTGTTTTTGTTCCTGTACCATACAAGCCTGGTGCCGACCAGAACTGTTCAAAAAACACACTGGAGAGTGGCTGTACCTCTGCTATGGGAAAGAAGGCATCCTGATTGCGTTGGACGAAAACGAAACCCAATGGGACATCAATCCCAACGATGCCCTGCTCTATCGCTCAACAAAGCACGACTGCTTTTACAAGGCACGGCCAGAAGTACAATTCAACTGGCAATCGTAATTTCATGTACGTTTGCCACCTGATTTAATATATTCGACTTCTATACCCTATACCTATGCATTGACGAATGCTGCAAACTTTTCAGCTTGCGCTTTCAGCTCTGCAACCTGCTCATCAGTGAGGTTGAACTCACCTTTGGTCCATGCCTCTACACCCAAGGCAATACCCGTTTGCGCTTCTGTCATTACCTGCATTTTAATGAACTCCAACAGTTCGTTCAGTTTAGCACGGCACGAAGCAGTCTTATTAGCGCCACCAGCACCGCTGACGGTAACTTTTTTGCCCACCACCGCACTAGGATTGGTGAAGTTACTCATATCCATCGGACGGGAAAGCCAGTCCAACAGGTTTTTGAGTAAACCAGGGTAGCTGAAGTTATACTCGGGAGTAAAAATCCAAATACCGTCGGCAGCCAGAATTTCCTTGCGGACACGCGCCACGGGGGCAGGAACCGAAGCTTCCAGGTCCTGATTCATCAGCGGAACATCTTCAAATTCAAGATATTGAATATTAAACTGGTCGGACAGCATTTTTTCAGCCAAGGCAGCCAACTGACGGTTGAAGGACTGTTTGCGCAAAGAGCCCACAATAAAGACGATGTTTTTCATAATGTTCTGTTTGATTTCCTAAAATGATTTGACAAATATACAAAAAAAGATTTGTATATTTGTCGATTGGAAATTGTATTTTTTGTCGTATCATTTTTAATGTTTGAAGCTATGAAAAAAATGATTTTATCAGTAATAGNNTACTACAAACAAGTGGTCAAAGAACTGAGTTCTGCGAAATACCAAGGCCGAGGTTATGCCAAGAACGGTGCTAACAAAGCGGGAAAATACCTGAAAAAAGAGTTTGCCAAGGCCGGTGTGGACGAAGTTATCAGTCAGCCTTTTACCATCGATATCAATACCTTCCCAGGGAAAATGGAACTGTCTGCGGATGGTCGCAAGTTGACGCCGGGCGTGGACTTTTCCATGCGTGAATACTCTCCTGGTGTGCATGGTGAATTTCCTGTGTATCATGTGGATACATTAAATTATGATCCAGAAAAGATGTTTGCTGACCTAGCCAAACCTGAATACGCCAACTGCCTTGTGGTTTGCGAGTTCTGGTTCGCATACAATCATGGAAAGGATTTCTCTCGCTTGCAGAAAACTGGAGGCTGTACCAACGCAGGACTCATCCAAACCTGGACATCGCCCATCAAGTTCTACAAGGCATACGGGCATAGGGTGGTGGAGAAGCCCATTATTTGGATGACGCCTGAAGCCGTTGAAGGCATTAAAACCGTACGTGCCTATATTGACAATAAGTTCCTGAAAGACTACGAACTTTTCAATGTGATTGCCAAAGTGGAAGGCCGGAGACATGACAGTTGCTATGTATTTACGGCGCATTACGACCATCTCGGCAACCTTGGCAAGAAGGTGTTTTATGCTGGTGCCAACGACAATGCTTCAGGTACCGCAGCTATTGTGACTTTAGCCAAGTATTATGCCCAGAATCGCCCCGAATACGACATGTACTTCATTGCCTTTTCGGGTGAGGATGCCAATTTGCGCGGTTCAGAGTATTTTGCGGAGCATCCCTTGGTACCCTTGACACAAATCAAGTATCTGTTTAATATTGATATGATTGGCGACAATAATCCCGTGCAGTACTGTGAGGTGAGCGATGAGGGTATGCGTGGTTATACACTGTTTGAGAAACTGAACGATGGGAAACATTATTTCAAGAGTTTGAACCGTGGCGAGTTGGCCGGCAACAGTGACCACTATCCCTTTGCTGTCCGCCATGTGCCTTGCATCTTCTTCGAGAATGAGGAAGGTGATGCTTTCAAGTACTACCACACCATCTTCGACACCTACGAGAACTTCCTTATCGACACCTACGAACCGATTTTCAAGTTAGTGAGAGATTTTGTGGAGATGTACTAAAGATTACCGTTTTATGTCTGTATTGATTTATCTAGGGCGCAGCTTTCAGCAGTTAGATATGTATGTTTGCTAACATTCAACAAATGAAAAAATTCATTTTGAAATATTGGTATGTATTACCACTTGCGTTAGCTGTTTTAATGCTAACATTATTATGGATGTTTACAAAGGCTCCAATTTTTTTTGAGGATATTGTGTGTGTTTTGCTATTGCTAATACTAATTTTCATTCTCATATCGTGGATAGTATTGATAATGAACAAACAATGGTGGAAATTAATCATTTCAATAGTGGTTTCTATTTTGGAGCTTATCTTTCTCGGATCCGCTCTTGTGCTTGCTGCCTTGTCAAGTCCTGATGGTTTTGGAAGTAAGCACAATATTCCCGAAGGATTAGACTTTCACCTGCCGTTTGAAGAAGAGAATAAAAATAATGTTATGATAGATAGCTTGAATACAGATTCTTTTCTTCAGTTATGGGAATCTTCTCAAGGTGGCATTTACCAATATGATTTTTATTATCATGCATTGCCAGCAGGAGAGATTTTTCTGCGTTGCTATGAAGTTTCAAAGAACATTCCTTTGTCAGAGAATAGATTGAAAGAAAGAAGTACCGTGATTATTGACTCCACTTATACTTTCTCAAAACTTGTGAACAAAAAAGAATTCACCATTTACGAAGGAGACTGGGGAGATTATTACGCCGCCCGTATAGAAGTATGGCATTATGACAAGGGCACAGGAAAAGAGAAGAGACTTATGTCAAAGATATACCGCGTAGAAGGGTGGATGAGGTAGAAAAACGCATTTTTCGATTATGCTCTCTATGAACCTCTCTATTTCACTTTTTTGCCATTCAGGAACACCTGTTCCACCTTGTTGCTGCCGAA
>LXOW01423721.1_pt1 | contig 15975 bp, 16 predicted proteins | sample 1368591 | NCBI WGS metagenome assembly LXOW01 (sample SAMN04884650, study PRJNA319009) | bovine gut metagenome | isolation source: Cow rumen | host: Bos taurus | place: Italy: Legnaro (PD) | collected 2014-07-09 | reverse complement strand
TGCGGAATGTCAACGTTCAGCGTCTGCCATTGTGTGTTGTCGGTGAAGCCGCCCCTTGCCTCCGGGTGTGCATCGCTGTATGGTATGTAGGGTTTGATGTCGAGAATGGCTGTGCCGTCGAGAATGTCGGCTCCCACGACGTGTATGATGCAGCGTTCCTGTTCGATGTGGTGTATCTTCACGCATGAGAGGCAGAGCGGGTTAGGCCTGAAGGGGCTCCTTGTTGCGAAGACTCCCATGCGTTTGTTTCCTCCTAATCGCGGTGGGCGCACCGTCAGTGATGTGGCGGTGTCGCGTGACNNGCGCACCGTCAGTGATGTGGCGGTGTCGCGTGACTGCCATATTATCCATATATAGTCGAAGTCTTCCAGACCGCGTATTGCCTCGGGGTTGTCGTATGGCTTCTCAAAAGAAATATAGCCAGGCAGGCCTTCTATGAGACCTGCCTGGCGTGGTATGCCGAATTTCTCCTTGAATGGAGAATGGAATGTGGCTATTCTCTTGAACATGTAATGGGGATTACTTCTCCATGTACGGGTCTGTGCCCAGTATTGTCCCGGCGAGACGCTTTGCCTTGTCGCGCAGGGCATCGGTGCTGGCGTCAACATCGCCATAGCAGAGTACTACGCCCATTCTGCGTCCGAAGTGTGCCTCTGGCTTTCCGAAGATACGTATGCGTGTGCATTCCTCCTTCAGGGCATCGACCATGTTGTAAGGTATGATGTCGCCGCGCTCGTAGTCTTTGTCGGCAAGGATTACGGCAGAGCATCCTGCATGCTCGAGGCGAATGTCGTGAATGGGCAGTCCCATCACAGCGCGGAAATGCAGTTCGAACTCTGAGAGGTTTGTGGTGTGACCGAGTGTCACCATGCCTGTGTCGTGTGGACGGGGTGAGAGCTCAGAGAATACTACGCCCGTATCGGTGAGGAAGAATTCCACNNATGGTGTATGGCTGCCATGATTCGCGGTAGTCGCCGCCTTTCTGCACGTGGCCTATTGGTGGGCAGAAAATCGTTGGTGCGTTCTTCTGCGTTACGGTGAGCAGGGTGAATTCAGATGTGAAGTGTATGAACTCTTCGATGATGAGCTCTTTCACGTCGCCGCGTGCTCCTGCCATAGCATCGTCGAAGGCTTTCCTTAGTTCATCGGCACTCTTGACGGTGCTCTGTCCGTGGCCTGAAGAAGACATGAGTGGCTTGATGACGCAAGGGAAGCCTATCTCCTTGCTTGCCTCAACGAGCTCTTCGTAGGTCTTGGCGTAGAAATACTTCGCTGTGCGCAGTCCCAGTTCCTTTGCTGCCAGGTCGCGGATGGCCTGACGGTTCATGGTGTAGTTGACGGCACGTGCAGAGGGCACTACCTGTATGCCCTGCTCTTCAAATTCGAAGAGACGCTCGGTACGGATGGCCTCAACCTCTGGTACGATGATGTCGGGGCGATGCTTGTTGACTACTGCGGCAAGTGCGTCGCCATCGAGCATTGAGAATACTTCGCATTCGTCAGCTACCTGCATGGCCGGTGCACCTGCATAACGGTCACATGCTACTACATACTGGCCGGCACGCTTGGCGGCAATAACGAACTCTTTGCCCAGTTCGCCTGAGCCGAGAAGGAGGATTTTTTTCATTAGAATAAGCGATATGTTATATGTTACGAGTTATAAGTTACGAGTTACTATTTTCAGGTTTCAAGTTCAAAGCTTAATGCTTAATGCTCAATGCTTAATGCTTAATGCTCAATGCTTAATGCTCAATGCTTAATGCTTAAAGCTTAAAGGTCAAACCTTTCTCTTATCACCTGCGCTATGAGCTGTGCTGTGCGTTCCAGCCCGAGGATTGATGAGTTTATGCACATGTCGTAGCTTTCGGCTGCTCCCCATTGCTTTGAGGTGTAATAGTTATAGTATGCTGAGCGCTGGCGTTCTTTCTTCTCGATGTATTTTGCTGCCACGTCGGCATCGCATCCCAGGCGTTCTGCCACGACGTTGCGGCGATCTTCATCGCTGGCGGTGATGAAGACGCTGAAGAGCCTGTCATGCTTACGCAGGATATAGTCGGCACAGCGCCCTACGAAGACGCAGTTCTCTGTCTTGGCCGCCTTGAAGATGGCTTCGCTCTGTATCTGGAATAGCGACTCCTGGGAGATGGCGCTGTTGTAGTAGCTGTCGCCAATCCTGCCCAGCCTGCCAGAGAATCCTCCGAGGAGTGACTTCAGCAGTCCGTGACTCTCGTCTTGTGTCTCGAATATTTTTGGGCTGAAGCCGCTTCGCTCAGCTGCCATGTTGATGAGCTCGTTGTCGTAGAAGTTGCAGTTGAACTCCTTGGCCAGCATCCTCGCTATCTCACAGCCTCCGCTGCCCAGTTGGCGTCCTACGCAGATGATGAGATTATCCATTGGCTTGTAAGTTTTTTAGTCGTTTGATGTAGAACCATAGCATGGCGTAGGCCATAATGGCTGCTATAGCGTCAGAGAGCGGCATAGCGAGCCACACCCCGTTTAGTCCCATGTGTTTTGGCAGTATAGCCAAGAGTGGCACGAGGAAGATGAGCTGCCTTGACAGGCTGAGGAAGATGCTTATCTTTGCCTTGCCAATAGACTGGAAGAAGTTGGTGATGACCATCTGTGCTCCGATGATGATGAACACAGCCATGATGTATCGCATAGCCACTACTGAGTGTGCTATAAGCACTTCGTCGGTAGTGAACATCCTTGCACAGGCCCTTGGGAATACCATTGCGATGAGGAATCCCACGGCGCATACGGCGGTGCCGGCAATGGCGGCCAGCTTCAGCACCTCCAGCATGCGGTTATAGTTCTGTGCACCGTAGTTATATCCAGCTATGGGCTGCATGCCCTGGCAGACACCTATCGTCACCATCACGAAGATGAAGGCGATACGGTTGGATATTCCGAAGGCTCCCACGGCCATGTCGCCGCCGTACTGCTGCAGGCTGTTGTTGATGAAGATGACGACGAGGCATGCGCAGGCATTCATGGCGAAGGGTGATATGCCGATGCTGAGGATGTTGCTTATGATGCGCCTGTCAAGATGGAACTTGCTGTATTCAAAGTGCAGCATCTCTTTCTTGTTGCTGAAGAGCACCCATTGCCATATCAGCGCCAGCAGCTGTGACAGTATTGTGGCGTATGCCGCACCCCGTATGCCCAGCCCCAGGGTGTAGATGAAGATGGGGTCGAGGATAGCGTTTATCACCACCGTGAAGATGGTGATGCACATAGCCAGGCGCGGCTTAGCTGCAGAGCGCAGCACGGCATTCAGTCCCAGCGTGAGATGTGTGATGGCATTGCCCAGCAGTATGATAACCATATAGTCGTGGGCATAGGGCAGAGTGGCGTCGCTGGCTCCGAAGAACCGCAGTATGGGGTCGAGGAACAACAGTCCCAGACCTCCGAAGATGATACCCACGATGATGTTGAGCATCACGTTGTTGCCCAGTATCTTGTTGGCTATGTCGTAGTCGCGCTGTCCGAGCTTGACGCTGAGGAATGTTGATGCTCCCACGCCTATCGCAGCACCGAAGGCGGCACTGAGGTTCATGAAGGGGAATGTTATGGCGAGGCCGGAGATGGCAAGTGCTCCGACGCCCTGGCCGATGAAGATGCTGTCAACCATATTGTAGAGCGATGATGCCACCATTGCTACAATGGCAGGCAGAGCATACTGTACCAATAGACTGCTGACAGGCTTGGTGCCTAATTCTAATGCGGCTTTCTTATTGCTCATTATGGTATTACAAAATCCATGTGTCCGTTTTTGGTTGGGACGATGATATCCTTGGGGGGGGGGTGATATCCCAGCTACATAGTAGCAAAACCCCGCTACAGAGTGCAAAATTACGATTTTTCCATAACATAGCAAAATAAATAGGTTGAAAAGTTTCGTAATTCACGAAAATAGATTAATTTTGCAAAGCTATCAGCAAATAAACCTTTAAGCTTTAAGCTTTAAGCATTAAGCATTAAGCATTAAGCTTGTAACTTTTAACTTACCCGCCAACATGAACCTATCCCTTCATGAAGCCAACTACCTTGTCCGTCAGGCAGTAGAGATTACTCTTCCCGACCCGTTGTGGGTCCTGGCCGAGATTGCCAGCCTCAGCGAGCGTCGCGGCCATTGCTATATGGAGCTTGTAGAGAAAGACGACCTCAGCAACACCCCCATAGCTCAGGCCCGTGCCTGTTGCTGGGCCAACAGCTGGATACGTCTCTCGCCAAGGTTCGTCAGGGCCACGGGTCAGCCGCTCCATGCCGGCATGAAGGTGTTGCTGAAGGTGCAGGCCAATTTCCACGAGCAGTATGGCTTCTCGTGGATAGTGCAGGACATCGACCCCACGTTCACCATTGGCGATATGGCGCGTCGCCGCAAGGAAATCCTGGAGGAGCTGCGCCGCCGGGGCGTGATAGACAATAATGCGTCGTTACCCATTCCGGCCTTTGCCAAGCGCATCGCCGTCATCTCCAGCTCTGCTGCAGCGGGTTATGGCGACTTCTCCAGCCAGCTGGCCAACAATGAGCAGGGCTTCGCCTTCTCCACGCGCCTCTTTCCTGCCGTCATGCAGGGCGAGCAGGTGGAGCAGAGCGTCATCAGCGCCCTCAATGCCGTCTTTGCCGAGGCCGACAGTTTCGATGTGGTGGTGATAATAAGAGGTGGTGGCAGTACCGCCGACCTTTCGGGCTTCGATACCCTCGACCTTGCCGAGAATGTGGCCAACTTCCCCTTGCCGGTCATCACGGGCATAGGCCATGAGCGCGACAAGAGCGTGCTCGACGAGGTGGCCTGCATCAGCGTCAAGACACCCACGGCGGCAGCGGCATACCTTATAGATAACCTCTCCCGCACCCTTTCGCGCATTGACGAGGCTGCTGACAGCGTAGCGCTGTCGGTGAGGCAGACCCTTGACCGCGAGAAGCTGCGTCTGGCAAGGCTGGAGCACTATTTCCTCTCCGTCTTCTCGGTGAAGAAGGCTGCTATCCTTGCACATCTCTCAGCAACGGAGCAGCGCATCATCAATGGTGCCCTGAGGCATATCCTGCTTCAGCGCAACCTTCTTGACAGGTTCGCCCATCGTCTCGTTACGCCCGTGATGCTGCGCATTGAGCGTGAACGGAGCCGCCTCGGTATGCTTGAGCAAAGCATAGAGGCCAACAACCCTGCGCGGATACTGCAGCGGGGCTATGGCCTCATAATGCATGACGGCGACATCATCACAAACCCGCAGCAGGTGAAGACTGGTGACGACCTGACCGTCATACTGTCAAAGGGAGTAATAGAGAGCGTGGTGAAGTGAGTTAAGGAGTTAAGGAGTTAAGAAGTTAAGAAGTTAAGCAACATCGGACGTATTAACATAAGAACGGCAACTCTTGATGATGCCCCGGCTTTGGTGGGCATCTATGCACCGTATGTGGAGGGTACTGCCATCAGTTTTGAATATGAGGTGCCTGCGGTTGAGGTGTTTCGTCAGCGCATTGCCGACATCAGCAGCCGTCATCCCTACCTTGTGGCCGAGGATGAAGATGGCAGGGTGGTGGGCTATGCCTATGCACGCCAGCTGGGTGTGCGTGCTGCTTTTCAATGGGCTGTGGAGGAGTCTATATACATTGACCGCCACTACAAGCATCGCGGCATTGGACGCATGCTGCATGAAGCCCTGGAGGCGGAACTGCGCCAGAGGGGCATAGCGATGATGTATGCCTGCATAGCTTTTTCAGAAGAGGAGGATGAGTACCTTACCCATGACAGCATCCGTTTTCATAGCCGCCTGGGCTATGTGGAGGCGGGTCATTTGCATCGCTGCGGCAAGAAGTTCGGGCGTTGGTATGACCTGGTGTGGATGGAGAAGGCGTTGTAACGCCCTGCATTCCTCAAACCAATTAATAGTTCCGCTNNAGTTCCGCTCGCGCCTGAGCACCTACGGAGCGCAAGAACCCACCTTAATTGTGAGAAGAGGCTTTTTCGTCAGTCTTTTGCTTGCGGTAGAGCTGCCATGAGTTCACGAGATTGTGCCAGATGGAGTAGAACCCACCCGCTGTGGCGCTGATGGGTGAGAGGAAGGTGTAGCCAAGCCAGATGATGAAGATGGTGTTTTTCTGCCCGAGGGCCTGCCCGCCTTCCAACCTGAGGCCGTAGCGACTTCCAATCTTCTTCCCGAGCCAGAACTGCAGGATGCATGCCATGAGTGTTGCTGCTGCAATGCCCATGATGTGTATCCAGGAGGTGTGGCTGTGCACGAGTGCCCTCACGGTGACGCTGATGGCCAGAGCCAACGCCACTACCCACATGTAGAAGGCCAGGTTGTGGATGCTGATGATGCGCTGGTGCAGGCGTGGCGTGAGGTAGCGTGCCGCCCAGGCCAGTGCGAGGGGTATGAGCAGCAGCGGGAACACCTTTTTAATAATAAGGAGGAAGGTTGGGAAGAATGCCAGGTCGTGGCGTGTTGATGCTATGGGTAGCAGCAGCGGCGCTATGACGGCTACGATGAGGCAGATGAAGATGGTGTAGGAGGTGGTGATGCCCGCGTCGCCGCCCAGCTTCTGTGTTATGACGGAGCAGGCCGTTGCCGTAGGGCAGAGCATGGCCAGCATGAAGCCCTCGATGACGTGGATATACCGCGTCTCGGGAAAGAACCACAGCAGCAGGCAGCACAGGGCGAAGGCTCCGCTCTGTATCAGGGCCAGCCACAGATGCAGACGCTTGGGCTTCAGGGCCTTTGGCGACACCTTGCAGAAGGCCACGAAGAGCATGCAGAAGAGCAACGCTGGCTGCAGAAACTCTACGAAGCGAAGCAGCTGTCCCCTCACGTCGGCAGGAAAGGGCAGCTCCCGCCCTATGAGATAGAGCAGGGCACCTGAGAGTATAGCTGCAGGGAGGACTATGGAACTGGATCGAATTAACAAACCGTTTCGAATTAACAAATTGGGACTGAAAGAAATTGGAGTTGGAATTGAAAGAAATTGGANNAATTATTATAATTATCATAATTAGCTGGCGCGGTTGGGCTGTCTGACAACGAATAATTATCCTAATTATAATAATTTCTGTCCCTTCTTCCCCCGTCCCGTGAAGCGGGAAAGATTATCCAAATTATTCTAATTTCTTTCAATAACTGTCATTTCTTTTTTAATAGTTCTTTGATGTTTTGTTCGCGGTGCTCCACGCGGACCTCTATGCCGAACTTCTCGTGTATGTGTTCGGCGAGGTGCTGTGCGGAGTAAACGCTGCGGTGCTGACCGCCAGTGCATCCGAAGGAGAACATCAGGGATGTGAAGCCGCGCTGTATGTAGCGTGCCACGTGGGCATCGGCCAGTTTGTATACCGACTCAAGGAAGGTGAGTATCTCACCGTCATCCTCCAGAAATCGTATCACGGGCTCGTCGAGACCCGTCAGCTGTTTGTATGGCTCATAACGCCCGGGGTTGTGGGTGCTGCGGCAGTCGAAGACATAGCCGCCACCGTTGCCGCTCTCATCCTCGGGGATGCCCTTATGGAAAGAGAAGGAGAACACCTTCACCACGAGCGGACCCTTGCCGTCATACTTTGAGAAGGTGGCCTTACCGTCAGAGGGGTTGGCAGCATAGGGGTTGTTGTCGGTAGTCCTGAAACCGTCCTTTCGTGCTGCGGGCTGCTGGGGCTGCACGGCAAACTGCGGCAGCTCCGTCAGCTGTTTCAGCAGGTCGATGAGGTAGGGGTAAGGGAAGTCGTTCTCACCTATGATATGCCTGAGGTTCTGTATGGCTGGAGGTATGCTCTGTATGAAGTGTGCCTTGCGCTCAAAGTATCCTCTGAAGCCGTATGCCCCCAGCACCTGAAGGGTGCGGAACAGCACGAAGAGCTGCAGCCGTTCGTTGAAGCGCTTGAACGACGGCACCTCCGTATAGTGCTTCAGCGCCTCGTAGTATTCCTTGATGAGCTGTTTGCGCAGCGAGGCGGAGTAGCGTGCTGAGGCCTGCCAAAGGAACGAGGCCACATCATAGTAGTAGGGACCCTTGCGGCCACCCTGAAAATCGATGAAGTACGGGTTGCCGTTCTTGTCGAGCATCACGTTGCGTGCCTGGAAGTCGCGGTAGAGGAAGGCCGGAGGCGCTCCCTCGTCGCTGTCTGCGGCAAGGTCTTTGGCCATGAGGCGGAAATTGGCCTCCAGCTTCAGCTCGTGGAAGTCGAGGTTCGTGGCCTTGAGGAAGCAGTACTTGAAGTAGTTCAGGTCGAAGCGTATGCCCTCCTCGTTAAACTCCGGCTGAGGGTAGCACACGGAGAAGTCCAGCCCTCGCGCACCTCTGATCTGCATGTTGGGCAGCTGGCGTATGGTCTTGATGAGCAGCTCCTTCTCCTTTACATTATAGCGCCCCCCTGCATCGCGGCCTCCCTTGAGGGCGTCGAAGAGGGTGTTGGTGCCCAGGTCTTCCTGAAGGTAGCGCATCTCATCGTCGCTGACGGCATAGACATGCGGCACGGGCAGCTTGCGCTTGGTAAAGTGGCGTGCCAAGGCGATGAAGGCGTGGTTCTCCTCCTGCGAGGTACCTATGCAGCCTATCACGCTCTTGCCCTTCTCACTTGTGAAACGGTAGTACTCCCTGTTGCTGCCGGCACCAGGAAGCTTCTCTGTCAGGGCAGGCTCCTGCCCGCTCCAGCTGATGTATAGTTCTTTTAATCGTTGCATCATTCAACTCAAATAACTGTCTCTATCCCTCGTCCAAAAGATTGAGTTTCTTCGCCAGTAGGTCACAGTCGCCCAGCCTGCCGTTTACGAGGCACACCACGTCCACCTTTGCCTTGAGACACAGCGTCTCATCGGGCAGACGATAGATGTCCTGCAGGAACACATAGCGCAGCCCCTGCTTCTTCACGTTCAGACGCACGGCATACTCGTCCCTTGACCGCAGCGGCACCTTGAAGCGCATCTCTATTGCTGAGACCACGCAGTCGATGCCCTGGTCGTGAAGCTCCATGAAACTCAGGCCCGTCGTGAGCAGAAACTCATGGCGTGCATGCTCCGTATAATGCTGATAATTGGCATTGTTCACAATGCCCTGTACGTCACACTCATAGTCGCGAACCTTGTCGCGGTATTCATATAGGTAATCCATATCAGGGTGCAAAGTTAATACTTTATTTTGAATTATCGTATTATTAGGGAGATAAAAGTGTCAAAAGCGGTTTCTTTTTGGGCACAAGGGTTGCAGGTGAAACGTTATGCGTACAGCGGATTTGTTTTAGAGAAGTCTCCATCTACTTCCGAAGTGTGAGCTGCTCTATCGTCTTGCAGGCGAGGCAGGTGCTGGTACAAAATTGACGTGCCCCATCGGGGGCTTCTCCGCATGCCTGGAAAACACCCCTCTTTGGGGTATATAAAAATAGCCTTTATAACTACCTCGTATTCAACGCGTTGCAATCGACGCCCAATTAGGCCCTAATCAACGCTCAATTACCTCCTAATTGACACTCAATTACCCCCTAATAGACACTCTGTTACGTCCTAATCGACTTACCATCACTTTCAGAGGGAAAGTCGATGTCTTTTTGTGCACTTCTCGTGGTAGTATAAAAATGACATTTCGAGTTTCTCACTTTATTCAAGTTTCTGAAGTTCGAGTGGTGTTAGCTGCTTTAGGCTTAGAGAAGACAACTGGATGTTTTTTAAGGAGACGCCCACGTCCCAGGCCTCAGTTTTGAGTCAGGCAATGGATGCCAGCAGAGAATAGAGGTAACTGCCAAAAGATATGAGCAGCCAAATTTACCTGATTTATTACGGCTTGGTCACCATCAGCGAATCCCTGTATCATCTGCATGTTTCTTTCCTACCATCCTTGTGGCAGCACTATATTATCAATATTATGGGCATTCTCGAACAGCGGTGCAATCTCTTCATCCGTAAATCCAGCGATGCCGCAACCGATGCGTGTAACGAGAAACGTCAGCTCATGATGCTCCTTGGCAAACTCTATGAACTCGTCCACATACGGACGGATAGTCTCTACTCCACCCTGCATCGTCGGGATGGCGTAACTTTGGCCTTGCAGACCGACGCCCTGTCCCATGATAGCGCCGAAGTTGCGTAAAGCGACATAGGCTGCACCTCCGCCATGCATACCGCGAAGGTTGCTGCCGAACACGAAAATCTCGTTTGGCTGGAGCGATGTGATAAACTCCGGTGTTGTCCTTTTCTGTTCCATCTTATCCAAATTTGCTACTTCTCTTTGAAACTCCAAAATCCTGTGCCCGTCTCTGGGTCGAACTTCCTGCCGATGGAACCGCCGATAGTAGGCCGCAGCTCTATCTCTGCTGTATAGAGCACCGTAGTAGATTTCAGATGACCTGCTGCCATTCCATGCTGGCCTTCCTTTTTGAAAGAAAACAACGCATGGGTATGGTGAAAGAGCTGTCCGTCATCATCAGAGACCACATTGCCATTGAGCGTCACCAGTTCCAGCATCCCCTCAATAGTCTCTGTCTCGAAGGTGCCCGTATCAGGAATGAACACCTGCAGTTCTGCGTTGCTACAGCCACCGATGCCAGTAAAAATGGCCGACGGGATGGACTCCTTGTGGCATATTTCAAGGATGTTACGGATGATTTCGTCACCTCTATCCATCCTGACATAGTATGTTTCGCCTATCTTCTTGTATTCCATAGCTATTTCTTCCAAGCATTAACGACCTCACCAATATACATTGAGTGGATGCCGGCAGGGAAGTTGGCATACATCTGTTTGGGCGCATCGCTCTTGAAGCCCTGCGGGTCGAAAGGAGCAGCATACATAATCCTGCATTCTATAACCATCGTTGCCTCAGTATAATAAGGTGTACCATTGGCGGTATATGCCGTATGAAGCCCCAGAGCCTTTGCCTTGTCACCATCGCGGCCACTCTTGTAGCCCATATAATTCAGCACTTTACTGTCCTTGACATCAAAAGACATCACGGTGAAATACTCGGAGTTGTCCAAAAACTCTTTGGTATAGCGTTTCTCTGCAACATAGACCGTCAGCGCTGTCTTTCTCCAAAGAGTACCTATGCCCCCCCACCCTATCGTCATAGCATTACTCTTCTCCCTGTTTCCCGCACAGAGCAACTGGGCATCGCGAAACCATTGAAAGCCATTGTCGGCGAAGCTTTCCTCAACGTCAAATCTGGTGTAACCGATTAATGACTGGTCCTCGCCACTCTTCTCCTGAGCCAATGCAGGAACACCAGCCACCAGCAGTAACATAGCAGCAAAAACTGTGATTAAACTAACTTTCTTCATAAACAATCATAAATATGAGTGCAAAATTACAAAAAAACAAACAAAAATGATTACCTTTGCCCACGAATTTAATAAAAATTATATTGGTGCTTACCTAAATATCTTACCGGCATCCTCGCTGGTTATGTAGCCAACCGCATCATGAGCGGTGAAGGCAAAGGATGCTGCATGAACCTCATCATGGGCATCATAGGCAGTTATGCAGGTACTCCGTGACTACGAAGCGGTGCTTTGCACCTACGAAGACGAAAACGAAGACGAAGCGGCCTTTGCACCTACGAAGACGAAAACGAAGACGAAACGGCCTTTCAGGCCTACGAAGATTTCTGCGTTTTTCTGCGTTTTCTGCGAGACCTTAATCTTCAGAAACTTGAATTAAAGACTAAACATAATCAATAATATGTATATAAGAGTAAAAGGAAAGGCATTACTTGGAGCAGCAGCGTTACTTCTTGCGTTTCTTGCTGGTTGTCAGACTAATGAGACATCAGAAGCCCAGAGGTTTGAGACGAGCATCAGGAAGGAACTGCCTTTCCGTATTGACACCCTGCGTTGGTTTGACGGCGCAGATATGGCCACATATCAGTTTGCCAATCAGGATTACGTTCCGGCACTTCCTGACGCAGAGATTGGTTTGAACGGAGAAGTATCTGTTTACAGGACTTTTGACTTTCAGAAAGCATCGCGACAGACGGAAGATAAGGTGTGGCGCAATGTCGTTGTCTCGAAAAAGAACCAGCGTATCATCTGTATAGACCGTTATCTGAGAGACGGACGAACCAAAGGGTATGTCTATGTGCTGCAATGCGAAACGAAGAAATTTCCAACCTTGGGCCGATATCATTGGGACGTCAGTGACCCACGCAACATCGAATCAGCAGGTGCGGTTCTTAGCCATCTTAGGAATCTCACACTTAGGAGGATAAATGGAAGTGGCGGTTATACAACTCCTGCTTCGCAAGATGACTATTGGACTTTGTTTTTCCATGCAGATTCGCTTTTTGCTGACGGCCTGTATGCAGAGGCGAAGCAAATATATGATATGGCTTTCACTGAAGACCGTTACATCCTGCCAAGTCAACTATCGACGGTAGCCAAGAAAATGATGGCCATACGAAATGACGAGGCCGCTCAGAACTATTTCAATCATCGCGTTCAGTTGGAAAAAGACTTCTATGAAGAGCCGTCGGCATGTCCCTATCCTGAACTGAGAGATACTTTTGAACATCGCAAAAAGACCTGGAATTACAACCTGCCGCTGAAAGAGAAACTGGAGTGGATCTTTGAACGTGATCAATATGACCGTATGCTATGGAGCCTGGCGGCAAATAGGCATCCGGAGCAGACACGTCGTAATAATATGTTGAGAGCCCGTGCATGGGACACCGATAGTACCAACCTCGTCATGGTGAATGAGGTCTTGTCAGAAGGCGGGTTCCCACGCAAGTCACAGGTCGGAGAGTTTGGCCCGTTGGCCGTATGGTCGGTATTTCAGCATAACCCTTTGGAGCAACAGAAGGTGTTCATGCCACAGTTGGAAGAAGCAGTCCGTAATGGCGATATTGCCCCGATGTATCTGGCCATGTTGAAAGACCGCATTGATATCCGCGAGGGACGTCCGCAAAAATACGGCACCCAATCGGGGCCCGAGGGCCTTTGTCCGTTGCTGGATGCCTCGCGCGTCAATGAATGGAGAAAAGAGGTAGGCCTTCCACCAATAGAGATAAATCCAACGACAAAATAAAACATCAAAACCACAACTCCAAAAACCTGGACATTTATGCAGAACTTTGATTACATGACGCCGATACGACACATCTTTGGTAAGGAGCCGATTACGAAACTGCCTGAGGTGATGCGTCCTCTCGGCAAATGTATGATTGTTCTTCTGGTGGTTTTCATTATTCTGACCATCGGGGGCAGCAACTATATGCTTGCCTTTTCGCTTTCTCCTGATTCCCAAAGGACTGATACCGCCAACTGTTATCGTGAGCTCTTCAAGGAGTATCCCGAGACGCGGCCTTGGACAGACAGTCTGAGGAGGCATCACGCCCTTAGAGACACCTTCCTCACAATGCCCACAGGGGAAAGACATCATGCACTTTTTATCAATAACGCAAGCAGGAAGACTGCTCTGATACTGCATGGATGGCGCGACTGCTCCATAGATTTCCTTTACCTGGCACGCATCTACGAACAGGAGCTGGGGTATAACGTGTTGCTCCCAGACCTCCACGCTCACGGACTTAGCGACGGCGACCTGATACAGATGGGCTGGCTTGACAAGGATGACGCGCTACGGTGGCTCACACTATTCCAGACTGACACAATGGTTGTTCACGGAGTCTCGATGGGTGGCGCTACGGCCATGATGATGTCAGCCATGATATTTCCGAAAGCAATAAAAGACATACGCTTCATCGATGATTGCGGCTATACAAGCGTATGGGAAGAGTTTTCCGGAGAGTTAAAGAACCAGTTTGGTTTGCCTGAGTTTCCGCTGATGTTCTCTACCAGCCTGCTATGTAAGATACGGGAGGGCTGGAGCTTTGGCGAGGCATCGGCAATCAACGAAGTGAGGAATTCTGAATATCCGATGCTATTCATACATGGTAGCAATGACACCTTCGTACCGACAGAAATGGTGGAGCGCCTCTATGACGCCAAGCCTTCGAAGAAAAGTCTTTGGATTACTGATAGCTGCGGACATGCAGAGTCATACGCCAAACATAAGAAAGAATACAGCAAACGAATAAAAGACTTCCTCATGGGGACGTCTATTTGAGGCATTTGTAGTTTCAACGATATTCATTTTTCATTCTCTTTGCAGCACGTTTTGGAGTCAAATAGGCGCACATACATCGCTATCGACCTGAAGTCGTTCTACGCTTCGGTGGAGTGTGTGGACAGGGGGCTGGACCCTCTGACCGCCAATCTCGTTGTGGCCGATGAGAAGCGTACCGACAAGACTATCTGCCTGGCCGTATCGCCATCGCTGAAGACCTACGGCATCGGTGGCAGAGCACGCCTGTTTGAAGTGAGGCAGAAGGCGCGAGGAGTGGACTTTATCATCGCACCGCCACGAATGACACACTACATAGAGGTGAGCACAAAGATTTACAGCATCTACCTGAATTATGTTGCACCAGAAGACATCCACGTTTACAGCATCGACGAGGTGATAATGGACGTCACGGGCTATCTGGCGACGTACCGTCTGACGGCCCGTCAACTGGCGATGAAGATGATTCGCGATGTGCTCTCACAGACGGGCATAACGGCAACGGCAGGCATTGGCACGAATATGTACCTCTGCAAGGTGGCAATGGACATCATGGCAAAAAAAGCACCTGCCGACAAAGACGGAGTGCGCATAGCCGAACTTGACGAGATGTCGTACCGAAGGGAGCTGTGGGACTATCGGCCCATCACGAAGTTCTGGCGTGTGGGTAGAGGCATTGCTGATAAGCTTGCTGTCTATGGCATCGACACAATGGGCAAGGTGGCCCGTCTTTCGCTGGAGAACGAAGAGTTGCTCTACCGCCTCTTTGGCGTGAATGCAGAACTTCTCATAGATCATGCCTGGGGCTGGGAACCTTGTACGATGGAAGCCGTGAAAGCCTATCGTCCTGAGACGAACAGCTTCAGCAGCGGACAAGTATTGCAGGAACCTTACACCTTCAAAAAAGCTCGTGTGGTGATACAGGAGATGGCTGACGCTATGGCGCTCGACCTCGTGTCAAAACGACTTGTGACCGATCAATTGGTTCTGACTGTCGGCTACGATGCTGAGAGCCTGACGCGTCCTGAGATACGAAGCAAATATCATGGCGAGATTACTACTGACCACTACGGCAAGTCCGTGCCAAAACACGCTCACGGCACACATAACTTCGAGAAATCCACCTCATCTTCGCGACTCATCATGGATGGTGCGGCGGAGCTGTTCGACCGCTGCGTGAACCCTGTGTTGCTGATTCGCAGGCTCAATCTCACCACGAATCATGTTGTATCAGAGGCTTCTGTGACAGCACGGGATGCAGCGCCTCAACAGCTTGATCTCTTTACCGACTACGAGGCTTTGCAAAAGCAACGTCAGGATGAACAGGCAAAACTCGACAAAGAACGTCGTATGCAAGAGGCCCAGTTGAAGATCAAGCAGCGTTTCGGCAAGAACGCCATCCTCAGAGGTCTGAACTTCGAGGAAGGAGCAACAGCAAAGGAGCGCAATGAACAGATAGGGGGGCACAAGGCGAATTAACAAACCGTTTCGAATTAACCAATTAACAAATTAACCAATTAACAAATTAATAAATTATGCCGCACCCCGCCTTCCCAAGGGGAGGGAGTGGTTTGCGCAATGACGAATTTAAGATTGAAAATGGAAAATTGAAAGCTATGGGTAATTACGATGACATAATCAACCTACCGCATCACGTTTCGGAGCGGCATCCTCAGATGTCGATGTGGAACCGTGCTGCCCAGTTTGCGCCGTTCGCTGCGCTGACGGGTTACGACGAGGCTATCAAGAAAACTACGGAGAAGAGTAAAAAAAAATGAACGCTCGCAAAGGCGACCATGAGCCGTACGCCGAAGTTGCCCCTGCGGGGAGGCGATGCGGAACAGGGAGCATTAAGAGGGTTGACGAAATCAAGAGTGAAAAATCGGCTTCACCGGAATTAAGTCCAGAAGTCTTTTTCGCCTGTGTCTTCCAT
>LXOW01246704.1_pt1 | contig 15978 bp, 9 predicted proteins | sample 1368591 | NCBI WGS metagenome assembly LXOW01 (sample SAMN04884650, study PRJNA319009) | bovine gut metagenome | isolation source: Cow rumen | host: Bos taurus | place: Italy: Legnaro (PD) | collected 2014-07-09 | reverse complement strand
AAGGATGTGCTGGAGATAATCACCGTATTTTCAGCCCGTCTGTACGGAAGTCGCAGCGGTAAGAACAGAAAGATTATAGAGAAACTGCAGGAAAGCGTAAAATAATAATGTCACAGGTGCTCAGTCATAAAATCAGAATTGAAGCTAACAATAAGTTTAAGACTTATTGCCGGAAGGCTTTTGGCTGTTCACGTAAGGCATATAACTGGGGATTGGCGGAATACAAAAAGGAATTGGAAAAGTATAAAGAGGCAATGTCTTTATACAGAAAAGAACTGGGACGGTATGAAGAAGCTCCTCTGCAGTTCAGTCAGGTTCCGGAAAAACCACGGCTTCCGTCAGTACTTGATTTAAAGAAACGCTTTAACAGCATCAAGGCGAAGGATTTTCCATACATGTACGAGGTCACCAAATATGCCTCGCAACAGCCGTTCATATTTCTCGGAAAGGCGCTGAACAGATATTATGACGCGAAGAAAAAGAAAATCGGCAAAGTAGGTTTTCCCGTGTTCAAGAAAAGATCGGAAACTTCCGGTTCATTCTATCTGGGAGGAGATCAGGTAGAACTGCAAAGATTCAAAACCTGTTCCGGTGCTGAGAAAAAATCAGGAAAGCTCTTTTTGAGAATACCAAACTTCGGTTGGGTAAAGCTCACGGAAGAACTGCGTTTTTCAGGGCATGTTAACAATGTAACCATCAGTCAGGACGGAGATGAATTCTTTGCAAGCTTCAGCATCAGTGTTCAGGAAGAATCAATTGAAAAGAAACCTGCTCCTAAAAATACCGGAGTAGGAATAGATCTCGGGTTGGACGCAGCTATTACTCTGTCTGACGGAATTAAGATATATGCGCCCAAACCGTTAAAAAAGAATATAAATAAAATAAAGGCTTTACAGAGAAAACTATCAAGAAAGCAGCATCCGAAAACCAAGGATGATCAGACGAAGTTTTCAAAAAGTTACATGAGACTTTTAAGGAAGATAAAAAAACTTCATACAAAGATAAGTCATTTAAGGAAAGACTTTATTAACAAAGCGGCATCAGTTATTGCGAGAAACTACAGGTATGTTGTTTTGGAGAATTTGAGTGTGACAGGAATGATGTCCAATCACAGACTTGCACGTTCTCTGGCAGATGTAAGCTTCGGCAGACTGAAAACAGCAATCGTTAATAAGGTTCAAATGAATGACGGAAAGATTATTGAGGCAGACAGATTTTATCCGAGCTCAAAGACGTGCTGTAAATGCGGGACGGTAAAGAAAGAATTAAAACTTTCAGACCGAATTTACAGATGTGACAGCTGCGGAAATGAAATTGACAGAGACGAACAGGCTTCAATAAATCTGTTAAATTTGATTAAAAAAAGCGGTGTAGCTAACGCCGTCAGGAGTCCGGAGCTGAGATCAATACTGGCTGACTTTAATAAGAATCAGCTGGCAAATCTGGCGATGAAGGCTTAATTTGGTAAAAAATTTATTTTATAGGTTTTTATAGATCCAAAATAGCGGAATTTTTACTAACGACCCGTATGCCCCGCTGGTTACGTTTAAACCGGATGAACAGCCTCAGTTACCGAAATACTTCAGGAAAAAATCCTGTTTACGTATACACATCTTCTTCAATTATGGAGGTACGGAGTTCCGTCCTCATCTTTCTGAATCAGCATTTTTCAAACCCGCCGGGCACGTGAAAAATCTGCCGAAAATAACCACTGTGACTGTATTCTCAAAATTGTAAAACCCGTAAATCCCTGTCTGTACAATAACTTGCGTATAAGATTATGATAACAGTAACTGTTCGGAGATTTTTATGCCTGATAAACTAGACTGGCTCAATGAGCACTTTGTTCTGCTAAAGTACAGAACCGTTGCCGAGGTGGTTGAGAACTGCCACTACAAGGTACCTTTTGAATTAAGAAAAACCGCAGATGAACATCCGCTGGCGGAAGACTTTCTTAAGCAGCTTGCCGAGGCTGAAAACTATCAGAAAGCCAGTGAATTTCTGGCATTCAACCTGCACCAGCGGGCTCTGGCATGGTGGGGATACTGTTGCGTGCTCAGCGTCAAAAACGAACTTTTCGAAATTCCTTTTGAACCGAGAGACATATCGGACATCGGCACGCACAAGAATCCTGAACTTCCGGAATGGGCCAAAATGCCTGAACCAGAAAAGATGGACTACAAAACAAACCCCGACTACATAAAGCTGCAACAGGAAATTTCCGCAATTAAGGCGAAAAACGAGGAACTTATTAAAATGCTGCCTCCCGGAATATGGGAAAGGCATATGGAACTTCGTAAAAATATTTATGAGAAGTTCAAAAGCATCGTCGGCATGGATCCCGAGGAAATGCTTGCGGATGCCATAAAAAAAGTCGAAGAATTTAAGGAACCTGCATTTGTAAACGAGGAAAAATCACCTGTTTTCCAGATGAAAAGAGAACTCGACGCAAAAATTGAAGCTATCAGAAAGAAAACCGTTGAAACCATTAAGGCGGCTGTTCCTTCAAAAAGCAGGGAAGAACTTAAGGAACAGACTGATAATGCCATGGATGCGGTCTATGCCGGAATAACGGCTCCCACGGATGAGAATGCCACAAGATGTCTTAACCTTGGCAATGCCTGTCCGGAAACACATGAGGGACTGCTTTCACTCCTTACCTTCTGGTGCTACGGCAATCTTACGCCGAACATGGAGCAGATTGTCAGAACTCCTCCGGAGCTCCCTCCTACCGGACTTAATTCACTGCTCCTTAAGTGCGCCCTTACTGAAGGCGGCACCAGGGAATTCAAGGAACGCATGAAGCTGTACTTTGAAATCGGCAGAGAAGTAGTGTTCGGAATCAACAACTGGTCTGAATTTCTTACGGAAATGGAACCTCCGCATCATAAAATCGGTCACGGAGGCTTTACGGGGGTTATTGGGAAGGTACCGGACGATGCATCCATGAAACAGGCTGCCGAAAAAGCCTTAAACGATGCAGGCAACAAGAAATTTGAACGTTTCAGGGGCTGAAAATGAATCTGAACCAGAATATTTTTCTTGCATGTGCATGTCTGTTCTCAACCGTGATTGTCGGATGTTCATCATCTGAGGGGACCAGTGCAAGCTTTGACGTGAGCATCTATCCGTCTAAGGATCTGGCCAAGGTATACGGCTACTATCCCAGCTTTGAGGTAGACATACTCGGGGCCGGGAACGAGGACACCATTAAGCTCGGAACCTACTCAATTGACAGATATTTTGAGTCGGAAAGTCCGGTGCGCAAATACTACGCTCCGGTAACCTTCAGATTCTCAGACAATGATCTGAAGGTAAAAACCCTGAGTTCAGACGATCCCGCGTACAAAAAAATCATGGGACGTTCACCGCAGTATCTGGCTGTAATCGTCAATCTGCCTTACGGTCCCGAGAAAAAAGAAGGAGAAGAAGGTGCGGCCGCTCCGAAGCTTGATCCCCGCATATTCACCTATCAGATACCTACGGGGTTTTTCGAGNNCTTCCTGAGGCCCCGGAAACGGCAAAACAGCCTCATAATATGGAACTTAACTGCGTTAAATCCGGTGGCAGGGAGCTTAAATGTCAGGAGCTTCCGCCGAAGGAGGAAAGAGCCCCTAACTGACAGCGCTAAACGGCGAGGCTTGTCACCTGCCGTTTTATAACACTTCCGGCAATCCGGAATTTTGGAATGTAAAATACAAACAAAGAAGAGAATGCCAGCGTGAAATTTCCAATGTTTCTTCACTGGAGTGAAGGGCTCTTTCTGCAGCCTCATCACTTTCAGCAGTTTCAGCGTGTCATCAATGACGCGCTTAATGCACACTCAAGCCTTGCCATCCCCTACAAGGAAGGCATCTGTGACATTGAAGTGGACACAGAGGCTCTGAAGTCAAAAAGAATCGTCATCAATTCATTGGCGGCAGTCATGCCTGACGGGGTTTTCCTTTGTATGCCCGGAAACTGCGCAGTCATGCCGCACACACTCGATCTGGACATTCATCATGCAGACGAAGAAATAACCATTTATCTTGCGGTACCGTTCTACTCAGTAATGGATTCCAATCTTAATGAAACCGGCAACAGCGAACAGCGCCGTTATCTGCTTCACGAAACTACCTGTGTCGATGAAAATACCGGTGACAATGAAACCACTGTTTTTAAAAGAAGCCTTAACGTTAAGATTATTACGGATCCTAAAAAAGCCACTGACTGTGCCGTTCTGCCAATCATGAAACTGAGATGGACTCTCGAAAACAGCAACACTCCGGTTTTGGAAAAGGTATCGACCTATACCCCTCCAACCATTCTTATCTCCGGAACCTCAAACCTTTTCACTATGGTAAGGGAGCTTTTCTTTGAACTGAAAAACTGCAAATCAAAGCTTTTAACGGACATTGAAAATTCCGGTTATGTACCTTCACTTGCTACCGGATCCAACGTTCTGAAAATCATGCATCTCCAATGTCTGAACGTATACATCAACACCATTAACAATCTGCTGGTTCCAGACAAAACCACGCCGTTCGATCTGTACTGTGTGCTCTCAAATCTTCAGGCTTCACTTAAGGCGCTTTATCCTCTTTCAGACACTCATGAACTAAGCGGATATGACCATTACAACCTTTTCGGCGTTTATGACGAGGTAATACGTTCCATAAGATCTCTCGTAAACATCAAAGGAAAGGCTGAATTCATCGAGATTGATTTTGAAAACACCGGCAGTGAATCTCACCTTGAAGCAAGGTTCAAGGCCGAGGAACTCAGCAAGGCGTCAGACTTCTACATAGCCCTTGAAGGAGAACTCAACTGGAGAGAGCTTATCAATGACATTGAAGCCGGGGATAATTTCAGGCTTATCGACAGAGGTTCGCTTGAAAGCCGCGTCCGCGGAGTCAAGCTGAGTTACTCAAGATTTCCGCCACGCTATCTGCCTCTGGAAAACAGCAACACGGTTTACTTTAAGGTAATGAAGGATGAATCAGCCAGAATATGGCGTTACATTCTGGATGACAAAACAATGATCATAGACTGCGCATATTCTCTTCTCGACAAATTCACCGCAAAGCTGTTTGTGCTGACAGAAAATGAAGAGAATTAAAAAGGACCGAGGGAATGGAACCAAACGGGATTTATGAGCTTGTAAGTCCGATACTGCATAAGCTCTGCAACTATTACATTTATGAGCGTAACGGATACAAACTTGGATATGCGGAATTTACCGCAGAGATAAGTCATCTTCTGAAAAATGCCAGGAACACCGCTGAAAAAAGCGATGCTCTCAGCTCCGCATACAGAAAGATTGAATTCCCGCTCATATTCTTCCTCGATTATATGGTTAAGGAATCCGGTTTCTCCTTCTCTCAGGATTACGTCCCCTTGGCTCACAGCTACAATGAACTGTCAGGCGATGACAAATTCTTCGACTGTCTGGATGAAGCCATTGCCGGGGAAAGCGATCCGGAAATTCTGAACATATACTACATCATGCTTGGCCTGGGCTTTGACGGAGCATTCAAAAGAGAACCTGCTGAAGTTGTCAGACGCATGCAGCTCTGTTTCGAAAAACTGGATGACAGATATTCTTCAGGTTATGAAATGGTGTGCCGGGAGATGTCAGCAGACATGGTAACTGAAACGGAGCCGTCTGATACGCCATGGTTTCTTGCCCATAAAATCAAAATACTGTCAGCCATTATCGTTGTTGCGCTGTTCAGTTTAATTCTGAATGTTCTCAGCATTCACGTCAACACCAGTCCTTTCAGAAAAAGCATAATGTCGGCATTGGAAATGGCCGCCCCGAGCCGTGACTATCTTGTTGACGACGGTAAGGAATTATTCCAAGCAGGCTCTGATAAAAACAGAATCGGATACGGTACGGTCAACGAAAAACAGGATCTCTCCGGCATAGAACCGGAAATCACGGCAGACAGTGATAACAAGGAAGAATTCTCACACGAATTTAAGTATGACGGAAGAACGGACGACAGGGAAGCCGTCGGCAAGAGAACGGCAGAAAAACTCAGCGGCAACAGCACTGCTCCGGCAGTACCCGACACCGTACGCGAAAAGGAGTCCAAATAAAAATGAATAATGCCTCAACTCCAGACATTCAGACGGAATCACAGGATTTTATGACATCACTTTTCGGCAATCCGCTGGGAATAGTGATACTCATTATTCTTTTTTTGATTCTGGCACTTGCAGTATATATACTCGTTAAGAGATTTAAACACAGGCACCAGATGAAAAAGGAACGCCGTTCACTTAAAGACGATTTAATGATCTGGTCCAACCTTTCCAAAATGGTATCTGGTGAGAACGAAAACAAACAGGGTAAGCAGAATCTGTCCCCTAACACCGAACTCATCAAAATGTTCTTCGCATCGGCCAAAAAGGTTATCGGTACAAGATGTCCAAAAAAAGGCAGTACCCCGTGGTACGTGGTTATCGGCGAACCTCTCTCCGGAAAGGACAGCCTGTTCACTGAAGGACAGCTGAATACCTATACCGTTCTGCATGAAAACGACACCCACGGAAAGGAACCCGTAAATTTTCATGTAAACAGTGAACGCATTTACCTTAGCGTCAAGGGACACGTTTTCTTTGACAACTGGATGGGAGGCTCCTCCGCAGAATGGTATACCATATGCGACCTTATCAAAAAAAACCACCGCATCAAACCGCTCTCCGGCATTATTCTGACAATTCCGGCAGACGCTCTGCTTGCCGACAATGAAGGCCTTACCGAGAAAAAGGCCTCACTGATATCCTCTGAACTTCTGCGTCTAACCAGAACAATCAGAATGAGAATTCCGGTAAGAGTGCTCATCACCAAATCAGACTGCATCCGCGGCTTCAGAGAATTCTTCTCAGGCGTTTCCGGAACAGGCAGAAACAGAACCGTGGGATTCAGTCTCACCAGCAACAGCGGAGTCTATGAGGAAGAGCGTTTCACAGAGGAGTGGAACAGCTTCATCTCCGATTTGAAGGAAACTGCCGCAGGCATGTTCCTTTCCAAAAAAATCATTGATGCAAGCTACACCGACAATGGCAGAATAGATCTGTCCTCCTACATATTCACCTTTCCGCAGCAGGTTGAAACACTCAGATCCAATCTCAGGCACTACCTGAAGATAATTTTCAATTCCGCAAACACCGGTACACCGCGTGTCATGACGGAAGGGGTTTACTTCTGCTCCACTGCGGATCAGGGCATCTGTTTTGACTCAGGCTTTGCCGAACTGAAACAGGCCACGACGGATGAATCTCCGCTGACCGAATCCCACGAACATCTTAAGGGTTCATATTTTGTCAGCAGCGTACTTGGCTCATCCCTCGGTTTCCTCGACAGAAGAGCCGACTTTACAAAAAGCGAAAAGATAAGACGCAACGTTCCAGCCGTTACCATAGGACTGGTTCTCGGTCTGCTGACCCTTAACTATCTTGCAGGAGCGATACTCGGTCAGAGCCTTATCAGCAGAAAGCTAGAAATGGACACCCAGTACTACAAGCAGATAAGCACTCTTTTCAAGTCTCACGCCATGCTGAACTCACCTCTTCTTGACGTGGACTATAACTCCGGAAACGGTATCGATCGCTTTGATGAACTTATGGAAAACATTCCGGGCGTAACCAGATTTAATTTCTTCACAAATTCAAAACTGACGCTCCTTGCGGACAGGCCTCTGCCAATGATCTACGCCCCGACCAATTACCTTTTTTATGACTACAACAATCTGTACCATCATGAACGTCAGACCATTTACAACCAAATGGCCGCGGACATGATTTTTTTCCCGGCAGCAACCTCTTTTACCTACAATCTGAAAAACAACGACTCTTACTACACTGAAGCCAGGGCTGATGCACTGCTGGCATTCATGAAGCTTTCACAGGTCGGTGGTGATCCCGGAATTCTCTCCGAAAGAAATTCCCGCACCATCAGAAAGAGTCTGCAGTCAATTGTTGACTACATGTACCCTGACGTATCATCAAAGGTTGCCAAAGAACTCAGCGACATTACCGGAGGAAACGAAAACTACTCCGCCAGCGTAATCAGACAGATACTTCTCTACAAGGAATACTACCCAAGCATCAATCAGGGAATACGCAATCTCATAAAACAGATCATTGAGGGAAACGCCTACCCTGAGTCTGATTATCAGACCTTTAAAATCCTTATCAAGAATGGTAATGAAATAAAGCACACGGCAGAAAAGTTCATCAGTTTCACCTCCGACATCTCCAACCGGGATCTGGATCAGTCAATTGAGGAATACATGAAACTCCGCCGTGAAATCTACTACACCATCAACAGGGCTGATTATCTTGACAGAAACTATGCCGAGTTTCTCAGCACTTTCTCAACCCCAGTGGTAGAAAAGAAAGACAGCAAAGATAAAGCAGAAGCCGGTAAAACACTTGATCTCCAGAGATCCGCTTTATTTGAAAAAAGCTATCTGGACTATAAGAATATAGTGAATGATGATTTTAAGGAATTTACTGACTACATCCAGAACAACACGGAAAGAAAGAGATATTTTGATTCAGACTACTCTGACACCAGCAAGGTTCTGCATCTGCAGAATGTTGCCGCCGACAACATCACCCGTGATTATGAACAGACTAAAAAACGCCTTTCATCAATAATCAACAGTCGCGTCTACGACAAAATCAAATTCGGAAATCAGGAAGAAAAATACGGATATCGCGTTCTGGCCGATATTCTTAAACTGGTCTACGCCACGGAAGACGAGCTTCCGCTTGAGGTAAAGGATCCGGAATACTTTGAAAGTCAGTTTAAAAAGCTGGAAAGCGTCTTTGCATTAAAGAACAGAAATCTTAAGAACTTCATGGAAAGCCACAAGAATCTGGAAAATGCCAAGGATCTGGTTAACGCTGCCCAGATGTATCTCGAATACGCAGAGTTTGTTTCAAAGGTTCAGCTGTCTAAAAATCTCCTGAAGCATTATCCTGACGACAGCAGTCTTACAAGAAAGGTTGCAGATCTTGCCATGAGCATGAATGATGCCGCAGACGATGAAGACGGCCTGTTTAACGGGATGGTTAACTTCGAATCAGCAAGAAGGGCTCTGGGATATTTTGAACTGGATGAACAGTATGCTCCGAAGGCAGTAGAATCATTCATAAATCCCATTGCCTATCTCCTGCAGTTTGACAGCCGGGTAAAAGCAAAAGCTCAGCAGAAGGACGATAAGAACAGGATCGAAAACAAGTCTTCAAAACTCTTCTCTCAATATGTCGAGAATGACAAGCGCATCAGCAGGATAAGAAAAAGCGTCATGCTTTACTCCGATGCCTACGTTAACTATTGGGCCGCATTCGGAGACAGCATAAGACCGGTGTTCTATGATTACTCAACCTTCCACGACTTCACAAAAGAAAGTCGGGCATATGAAATCAATGCGCAGCTCCGTGATGTCTACAACATGTCATACGAAGTGTTGTCCCAGATTCATGATTCCGTGCTTTCAGCCAACGGTCAGGGCAGCAGAAACAATGCCCTTAAGGTCATTGATTCCAGAAGAAAACTCATGGATCTTAACTACAATCAGGCCTGCACGAACATTCTGAACGCCTGGACACTGCTCCCAGACGATGTACTCAGTGCCAACCGTTACGTCAACTCTCTGGATAAAAAGAAAGTACGTAACGACTTTACACTGGTTATGGCCCAGGGCAAGTCCCAGAACACACTGCCGTGGTGGGACTCCTACGTAAGACTCGGCATCCGTCTGCTTAAATCCGAAGCAAACTATTCCGTTGCCGCGTCTCTTACCGAATTCCAGAACAGGCTCTACTATTTCCCTGTACTGCGTAACGGCAACACCAGCGGACAGGTCATTGTTCCTGAAGACATGCAGAAACTCAGAAAGCAGCTGCTGAGCTTCGGCATCGGACAGAAGAAGGCCGCAGGTAACGATACTGGCAAAAACGAAACCGCAGCTTCACAGAATCCACAGGCTGAGGAAAGTTCTGATGAGGGTGTAAGCTCAATTCAGGAACCTCTTCTGAACGGTCTCAAGGCTGGCCGCAGTGACATATCCGAGTGGGTCAGCAACGTTGACTTCATCTTAAAGACGTTCGGCTCCACTGATAATCCGGTAATTGCCAAGATTGCAATTCCGAACGTCAGAACCCAGAACGCGCTTATAGAGAAGCTGTACGGAAAGGACTACTCCAATGCCATGCTGCGCTTCAGATACGTGGACATCAGAGCCGGAAAGGCCGCTAAAAAGCGTTTCAGCACCTTTGTCAATGATGAGGACAAGGTCATCTATGAAGATACCGTGGACATTGACAGTCTGGAACTTGACTTCTACAGATATTCCGATGACAGCAAGGCCGGTGCCAAAGTGGCAATCAGCGGAAGATACGCGCCGTTAAAACTTTATCTGGATGAACACCTGGTTCATTTAAATAATGATAAGAACAACGCATCTTACGTACCCGTTAACGTGTTATCATCAGAAGGAGACAAGGGAATTCTGTTCCTAAAGGTCTACTTCGGACAGAAGATGCTGGCCCCGGAAAAATGGCCGTCAGTTGAAAACTGGCCGGCACTGTCAGCCTACTGATAACGAAGGAGCTCTTCAAGCCCTACCGCTCATATGACCTCAGACTGGCAGACCGTGACAATTTATTTGAGAGAATGAACTTATGTTGAAAAAAGAAATTAACATCTCTTTTATCGGCAAATGCGATTTTAAGAATGTCACTCCATACAAATGCATACTGAGTGAAGGCATCAGTGTTCCCTTCAGGGCAGTGGTAACACTGTTTTCCAAAGACGCTCTCAAACGAAACAGTCTGAACGGCTGTCTCAACGTTAAGACTGAAATTACCCTGCTTCAGTACAACACTGCCGGCTCAATTAGTCGTGGCCGCAGGTTTCAGGGAATAACAACGTCATACAGGTCACTTGGACTTGTGTCAAGTCTGGGCAGTACAGCTTCAGGAGATGACTGTTACTGTTATGAACTCACAATAGAACCGGAAATGGTACTGATGGGACTTAACCGTCGCACCCGCAGGTTCAGCAGCGACAGTACCCCTACCGATGTCATCAGTGAAATTTTTGCGTCCTATCAGCAGAACTGCGAAATCAGCTCATCCATGTTTGACCGCATTCCAGAAAACGGATACATTCTGCAGCAGAACAATGAAAGTGATCTGAGCTTTATCAACAGAATCTGCCGAAATTTCGGTTTTAACTATGTATTCGAACTCACTCCTGCTGAAGACGACTCATCAAAATCTTCAGTAAAGGTTGTGTTCTCCAGAGGTTGGAAAACAGGTCACGCCAAACAGCTGACAGGAAACAGTACCCTGGTTAACAAGGAAACAATCGTCTGTGCGGTCGGTCGCGGCAATGCTGAAAGCTTTGATGCGGAGCCTGTATACCTTGAAAGGATGATAAGCTCGGGATACATCGGTAAGGGAAGCATTTATACCGGTGAGAACAGTGCCACCACCCTGCGTGCAGACAGTATTATAAATTCAGAATACCAGATTCAGCATGAAGGTTTTGACCATGTCAAAGGTCTGGCTGCCCCACTGAAAAAATCAATGTCAGACTATATCAGTGAATCCCAGGCAGCCCTCAGCAACGTCTCATCTGACAGAATCCGTATTACATCACACGATTTTGCCGTGGCAGCAGGTCAGATTCTTGAAATAGATGGCGAGAGCTATCTGGTAATCCGCTCGCATTTTGGTTTCAATCTGGATTACCCCGCAGCATTTAAACAGGCCGTAGGGTTCGAGACAAAAGAACATGAGCTTGATCTTACTGCCGTAGCAATTCCGAAACCGGAAAACGAAGAAAGTACTCTTGCGCCACTCTGTACGCTTGGAGGCATAAATGCCGATGACGCAGACTCAGCAGAAAAAGACACGGTGACGGTGAACGCCCCGTCAACAGTGCTTGCAGGCACTAATAATACGGTCAGAGAAAGCGGCAGTTCATCCGTACCTTCAGTATTCATTGCCACCGTATGCGATAAGGATGGTGCCGTAACGTCAATCGGAACCATTCAGCCGTCATCTGATGACAATACGGCATTCCCGTCATCATTCTACGCTTTACTTAACGATGCAAACCAAACAGTAACCGCAACATATGTAAGCACATCATCCGGTGATGATTCTCTGGGGAATTTCCCAAGAATCGGTCAGAAAGTTCTGCTTATTTTAGTTAACGGCAGTTATTATTTTCAGGGATACCTGCCGACAACGGAAGCTCTGCCCGTATTTGACAGTTCCATGAGAAATGAACTTATATTCAGCAGACATCTCTGTGCGAACAATCTCACTAAAACAATAAACAATGGGAACAGGGATTCCGATGACAATATTTTGGATTTCACACAATTAAGTTCGACAAAAAACCTTATTAAACACATGGTTAATACAGATAAAATTACTTCTTTCATGAATATTGTCGGAACAAAATTCAGTTCCCAGAAAATCATAGATACCTATACGTCATCACATAAAAGTAATCTTGAGACCAATCTTAAGAACATTATAGATGCCAAAAACAAACTTGACGGTGACCTCAAGGCAGCCCGGAGTGGCAGTCAGACATCAACAGACGATGACATACAGAAACTTAAGGATCTGTACACATCTCAGGATGGCTACGTAGATGATCTGATAGGTGCAATAAAGACTGATGCAGTGATATCATCTGCATTAAAAAAAATAATCAAGAACGATACCAGCATAAGCGAATATAAGGACGATCAGCTTACAGAAAGTCAGCTTAAAGATAAACAAATGGATTTAGCTCTGCAGAAAGCTCTTGTTCCTTGTGGCAGTATTCTGTTTACCACAGGATGCAGCAGAATATATGCAAAAGGACATGAAATATATGCTGATGCTGACACTTCCGTGTTGTCAAACAATGTTACGGTTAAAGCTCAGAACAATCTTATTCTGACGGCTGATAAGTCAATAACACTTCAGGTAGGCAATTCAAAGCTTAATATTAACGGCAACACCATCCAGATGGCGGTTGCGTACTTTACCAACAAATTCTCACCTTGGGATGCATCCGTGTCACTGAGTCCGACAACCGGTGTCACCGTTAGCGGTTTCCAGTTCAAGGCCAATTCCCTGACAAGCTCTGCCATTTCCGATTCATTTGGCGGAGGCTTCAGTACTAAATACGGACAGGTCACTTCCAACGGCGTTCGCCTTAAATCAGCTACTCTGAGTGCACCTGCCGTTCTGAAAACAGCCGCCGGATTGGGAGCAAAGGTGCTTAATGGTGCTTTCAGCACCGGCTGGACGGATTCGAACTCCGAAGGATGGATGGTAAGCTCCAGCTGTGTAAAAGCAGCCAACAGCATTACTTCAATCATTGCTGACATAATTGCAACCATAATCCTTTACAATAAAGACACGAACAGATACTGTAAAACAAGAAGTGTCTATAATGCTGTGATAGCAGGCATTGGTCTGGCTCTTGACGCAGTGGATATGATTGAGAATCTTGTTACCAACATAATCCTTGCCGAAAATGATAATGACATTTCATTTTGCAAGCGTACAAAGGAAAACAACTACATAAGCCCTCATGATATCTATTTAATGGTTAGCAGCAGTGCGCGAATGGTTACCTCTCTGGCATCCTATACTCCGCTTGCAGCAGATAATCTGAAATCAATGAAATCTGCTTCCTCAATGGAACTCTCAGCTACAAATATAGCATTTGGAGCCAAAACAACAACGAACACGTCGCAGATTGATCAAAAATCAAATTCACCTGTGTCGGATGTATCCCAAACACAAGTGATAGATCAAAAGATAAAGGAGGGAGAAGATGAAGATTCTGAAATTGATAATCAAGACGATTAATATAATTATTTAAAATAAAAATCAATAACAGAATTATGATAATAAAGCCGATGAACAAAATGGTAAATTCCCTAATCTGAATACCTGCAGTCAAACATCTAAAAATGAGGTACCCAAAATGAATACCGATGAACTCAGTCTTAAGCTCGGCACAGCCATTGCCGAAGCGGTTGCAGTTTCAGCTTTAAATCTAAGTATTGACATCGGCATCATTGCACTGTGTGCCGCGTCAACAACCAACTACAAAAATGATAATATTACCGGTAGCAAACACCTGTGTGCAGATGATGGCAAGACCACCATTCACGAAAACAATACCTCAGCCAGCAAAACCGAGGAAAGTCTTGCCAAAGATGAGGTTGAGGCACAAAAAGGTGCTGTGAAGGCATCAGAAACCGAAGGTAACGCCTCAACTGCAAATGCCAATGCTCTTGATGCCGATGCCAAAGCCGTAGGTACCCAGGCCGGTGCCCTGAATACCGATACCAAAGCCCTGAATATTGAATAGCCGCAACGTCAAGGAGGTGAATTATGCCAACCCCGATAGCAACAATTGCCAACCTTACAGCCACTGGTGACGTCATTGCAGGCCCGGGAGCTCCCATAAGGCTGATCAAGGGACTGCCTGCCGCATGCATCGGCGATGCAGTTGCCGGAGCCGTATGCGTGGGAGTAATTTCAGCAACCACCGCTGTTACGAGACTGCGGGCAGGACGTCCGGTAGCTAACATAGGTTCTGTGGTAACCGGAGTAAATCCCGTTACAGGCATTCCGGTCGTCACCGCTGTTGCGGTATGTCCTAACATCAACAGAATTGTATAATCTCAGGCAGACTGACGTCTCATGGATATAAACGTTACGGAAAACGGAATAACATTCTCCGTAGCGGTTACACGCCTGCAGGCTTAGGTTCTACTCCGACAGAAACCTGTACAGGTTGGAAAGCCTGCTGAGGCTCTCCTTACTGCCGTTTTTTTCAGCCTCTGCGGTGGCATATTCAAGTTCCGATACCATGACATCCCTGGCACTATTTATTCTCGAAGAAACAATATCCCTGTATACGTCCTCATAACCAAGCGGGAACGGATACTCCTCAAGGTAGAGATAGTCAAGCATGGCCGTACGAAGCGGTCCTGACACCTTTCCCACATATGCGGAAACCTCGGATGCTCCGAGAAACACTCTTCCTGAAGGTACAAGCCCCGTGAGCCGGCGAAGTTTTTCGTCGGTTACGGCTGTGGTGTCATCGGAATCGGCGTTTTTAAGAAGCTCCCCTAGTCCGGACATAAGTATCTCATGCTCAGGCGTATCGGAATTACAGTAAGGCAGAGCCTCGGCAAATCTCCTTTTAATGGACTCAAAATCAGTCCCGAGAGACTGTGCCACGGCACCGTTAATTGCCGAGCTTACGGTATAGCACACCGAGCCGTTAAGCGGGAGTACGCACGGCTTCACTTCTTTTGATATGTCCATTCCAAGAATATAGTCCCGGGTCACCATTACGGGGGTGATTATACGAAAGCCGTCTTCGGTGATTCCCAGTACAATTCTGCCGGAGGACTCAGCCGTGCCGAGAACCATATCCCTTTTCACAAAGTAGCTGAGAAGCTTCGGCGCTTTCCCGTAGAGGTCGGCAAATACCCTGTACATACACCCTATGTACCTGTTTTCCGCAAAGCCCAGCTCCGAACAGAGCTTCTTGATGTTGCACCAGGCCTTCGGATAGTAAATGTTTTTTAGGGTTACTGCGGCATGCAGTATGCTTTTAAATGAGGAAACTGTTTTATCTCTTAAAACATCAGTCATCTGGAGACTCACCAGAAGTTCCCTGAACATCTGACATGACTTAGCATTCGAAAAAACCACCTGTTCGTGCTTTTTCAAAATGTCGGCAAGAAGCGGAGCCGCCTCTGAAGGTTTCAGTCCGTGATTTTTAACAGTCTCAATACAGTCACAGTCAAAGGATACCGCAAAGGCGGGAGACGGACATATCCCTGCAGGAGGAGTCACCACGATACGGCTTCTGCCATCCTCCTCATATGATTCGGCATTGACGGAAACGATGTCCACGCACCATGGATAATTATCACGGTT
>LXOW01098153.1_pt2 | contig 15982 bp, 12 predicted proteins | sample 1368591 | NCBI WGS metagenome assembly LXOW01 (sample SAMN04884650, study PRJNA319009) | bovine gut metagenome | isolation source: Cow rumen | host: Bos taurus | place: Italy: Legnaro (PD) | collected 2014-07-09 | reverse complement strand
CTCATTTACCCACCATAAGCGCCAAGTTGAGAACCTGTTTCCGAAGAGTTTAAAACAGGAGAGGTGCTTTGTAAATGATAATCATAATTTACGCCACTGCCACCCATAAACTGCGGATTTACATTTTGTATCGCTGCTCCGCTCTGGCTACAACTTTTAACCGCATTTAAGAAACCATAAATATTATTATATGGATATGAATGTCCTGATGTTTTATCTTCAATGCCATTTCCTCTGCCAGAATATATATTATTAACAACTATATTATTTTTAATTGTTGGCGCATTGCCTGAACTTACAATAATGCCATTTAAGCAATCTAAAGTAAGATATTCATAATCGCCAGACGAACTGCCTATTTCAATTCCAAGGTTTTCGCATTGAATTACGCCATTTTTTACTACTGTATCTGAACGATCTGTAACAGTTAAACCTTTAGAAGAAATACCTCTAAAATCAAAGTTTTGAAGCATAAAGTTTTGATTACCAGCAAGTTCTGTTCCCACTTTACAATTTAATGCGTTAAATTCTTTTAACGAGCAGTTCTTTGTAGAAACCGCATAGAAAGCCATATTACATTCTTCAGCATTAAATCCGCTTATTGAAACATCTTCACAATTATTTAATTTAATACCTTTATCACAGTATCTTGTAGTAACGCTTGCAATTTCCGCAACAGTTTCATAAAGCTCTATTCCCACATTTGCGCCAGAAATTACCGTATTTTTTATAACGCTTGGAGTTTGATTATCTGTTTTAACAATTCTTATTCCGCTCCAATCATTTCTAGTAGGAACAGAAGAACCAGAAATAAATCTTATTGGCTGTTCCTCAGTCCCAATAGCATATAAACAGCCCTGAACAATGACTTCACACTTATTTCTATCGTAGCCGCCAACACCGTTATCAGTCTGATTAAACGTTACAGTTACTCCAGGCTCTACTACTAATGAATAAAACTCTGGAACAATAATATCTCCATCTATGCGTATCGGGCTTTGAGAAAGCTTCCACGTTACGTTATCCACAAGAGTCCCGCCTGGAACAATACTTACTGATTCACTTAAACTTGAACTGTTTCCATCTAAATCAACCGTCATAACAGCATATCTGTAAACTTGCCCAGGAATGGCGCTTGAATCAACATAACTATTTTCATTGCCAAAAATAAATTGTTCATTTTGCAAAAGCTGCATTTCACCATCACTGACTGCCCGATATACTCTAAATCCGCCGGGAGTTTCCATGCCAGTATATTGCCATGTTATGACTGGACCATTTACGCTCTGAGAAACTGTTACGACAGAAGGTGCATCAGGATCGCCAGCCATTCCACCGCTATGAAGCGTTCTGAAACTTCCATCTTCAGCTATGAATTTTCTTCCATCTTTTGTAACGCCAGTTATAAAATATTTGTAATCAGAGCCTGAATATAAATTTACAAGCTCTATTCTGTGAGTTGAATCATATTCAGTAGCTGGATTTTGTATTCTTGCAGAACCATCTAAACACCATGATACAGTTAAAGCCATAGGTTCATAGCAATCAACAGTTATAACAGCTCTTGTTTGTTCTAAAACAGAAACTTTATGGTCTATCATCTTTTCATAAGCTTCTACTTTTATATCGAAGTTTTCTATAGATTCTCCGCCTTCTATTTGGACAGTTGCAGAGCCAAGATAATATCCATTTCTCTCAATGGTAAATCTATGACTGCCAATATCTAATGAAGTAAAGCTGTATCTTCCATTACTGTCTGTTTCCGCAGAAACTAGTGAACGATGAGAAGTTATTATTGCACCAGCGATTGACAGCTGATTTGAATCATATACCCGTCCTGACACAGCTCCTCGATGCTGTGGAAGTATTGCTTCTGTGCAACCTAAGATATTCACTCCAAACCAAATAAGAGCAACAATAAATAAAAATCTGCAAATTCTTAATTTCATTTTCCTGCTCCTAATATCTGGTTATACCGTATCTGCCCATTTCCTTACCGTATTGGTCTGAAAAGACCATTACAGAAGTAGGCATTATTTCATAACTATATGGATTTCCACCAATGAAATTTGGATTTACGCTGTAAGCAGGCGTTCCTGCCTGACATCCATTATATAGAGTATTAAATCCATAAACATCATTAAAAGCATAATAAGGCAGACCTTCCTGTTGGTTATTTATTCCAACGGAACCAGTTGCAACCACATTTGCAATAATATTATTCGTTATCGTTAAAGTTCCTTTTACAATATCTATGCCGTTATATGCGCTTATTGTCACATGGTCGATGTTATTTCCATCATTTTGCAAAGTTTTATCACACTTAATGCCTGTTCCATTAGGACATACAATAAGAGTATTTAGTGCGGCAATTCTTCCATAAGAGCCTGTAATACCAACTTCTGAAACATACATATCGGTATTTCTTATAATTGTTTGCATTGTAGCACTAACGTTATCTGAACCAGTAATAAAATTAGATACGCCTGTTTTGGCGTTTTCAATAATAGAATTTGCAAGAGTTACTTTGCTACAATCTTTTACGTATAAAGCTGTATCAGATATTTCTTTAAAACTGCAACCTTTTAAATCTAATATACTTCTTACGCCTTCTAAGGAAATTCCGCCAACAGAGTATGAAACAGAAATATTATTTAATTGTACGCTTGGAGCCTTAACTTCTATTGCATAACCGCTACAGCTAAACAAATTTGCGTAAGATATTCTTGAAACAAGTTGAGAATTAGTTAAAATACGTATTCCACCCCAATGGTTTCTATTTCCTGAACCAGCCAGTGGAGCAAAAATAACGGGATTGCCTTCTTCACCATCTATGGTTATTTGCCCATAAACGATAAATTCAACTCTTTCTTCATCAAGTCCAGAGGAAAAAGCATCTCTGTCATTAATTAAGAGTTCGGTTCCTGCTTCTATATTTAGATTTACGCCTGCAGCAACTACAATATCAGAGTATATTTCTACAGGAGAATCTGCCTTGCTTAATACTATACCTTCGTTAATAATACCGCTTGCAAAAACCATTTTAGACTGTTCTTTTTCAGATTCAGCTCCATACTGGTTTACAGCAACAACAGCATATCTATAAAAGTTTCCAGATTCAATAGTGTTATCAGTATAAGTGAAAGTTTTAGAATCTAAAACCGTTTCGTTAATTCTTTCCCATTCTGAGTTTTCTCTTCTCCCTATCAGCTTATGAAGCCTATATACGTTGTATCCCTTTACAGAGGTTGTGTTTACAGGCGAATTCCATGCAACAGTTATAGAATCTAACTCAGATAACGGCTGAACTTCAACATATTTGGGCTTAGATGGCGCATCTGGTTCTGATGTGAAAAAAGAATAATCATAAGAATAATATAAATTACCGTTTTCGTCCTTGTATTGTATTCTGAAATGATATAATGTTTCTGGCTTTAAATCGCCTAATATGGCAGTATGTGTTGTAGTTCCTCTTGACTCACGATAAATCTGAGAATATTCGCCATATTCTTTTCCATAAATAACTTCACAAATTTGTTCTTTTGATGTTTTCCAAATTATTCTAGCTGACGCTGTTGCGATACTGTCAACAACCACATCATAAATACTTTTTGCAGAAGTTCCATTATTTAGTCTTATATCACCAATTTCGGTCATTTTACCTACAGAAACGTCTACGCTTACTTGTTCTAAATTATAATCTTTATGAGTAATAACAATATTATGATGCCCAGAAATTAAATCTGAAATTCTAAAAACTCCTCTTAAATCGCTATAAACAGCATTATCTTCGTCAAAAATTGAAACAACTTTTGCATAAGGAACAGCATCGCCATTACCATCTATAACTCTTCCACTTATCCCACCGCTGTTAGATGAGCCCATCCCACAACCAACAATTTGAGCTAAAATAAGAAATAATATCGGCAACCACACCGGCATAAACTCTTTTCTTATTTTGTTTAATTTAGTCAGCCACATCGTAAGCCCCGATAGTTTCATAATTATAGCCTGCACCATATAAGGTGCTTCCGTTTGCAGGCTGATAATCAAAGTTCATATCTGAATAAGCTAAGATAAAGGGGTCTCCTCCAACCAGTCCAGGCCCTGTTGAACTATTAAAAATAAAGTTATTTGTATAACCCGACAAAGCTGATTCATCATAGCCATTTCGATACTTTTTAGCAGCTACAGTTGTATCCCAAACCGCATTATATTCAATAGTCATCGGATTAGAAGTTGTAGTGCTATTATATACCTTTGAAGCTGTATATAAGAAACCTATGCAGTTCCTGCTTCCATCTGCAAGCATCAAATTGCTTCTATAAATACCTTTATTGCTTTCTAACGCTTCTATACACACGTTGCAATGAATAGTATTACGTCTGATTTCATCGGAACCTGCACATAAAATGCCTGTTCCCGATGAGCCCCACCCTATTACATTATTCTTAACAAAAGAAACAGCGTCTTTATTATTAACTTTTATACCAGTAAGAAGTGACTTATAAATACTATTACCACTAATTTCAGACGTAGCGCTTCCTATACTTACAATACCAGTTGAACAATTCTTAATGCTATTATCATATACTTGAAGCTTCCCTGCGGTGTAGCCTGTAAAACTAATGCCTGTAGTGCAGTCTTCAAATTCTGAATTTCTTATTGAAAAGTCTCTAATTCCGTTTGTATAGTTTACACCGTATTCGCTGCAATTCACAAAAGTGCTTTCTCTTATATTAGGACCGCCAGAAATACCTCTTACGCCAGTAACAGCATGAGAAAGCTTAAGTCCTTTTATAATACTTGCTGTAAGATCAGCATTTGTTATAAATATAATTCCCTGCCAGTCGCCGCTTCTTGGGGAAGATGCATTAGAAGTAATAGAAACAGGAGCGGCTTCAGTGCCCTGTATCATTAAAGTGCCCTCTACACCAATATCAACTTTGCTTGTATTTGTGCCATCTGAATAACCAGAAGTTGTAGGCTGAATTTTAATCGTTACTCCTTTATCGATTATAAGACTTCTTTCAGCAGGAATATATAAATCTCCAGAAAGAATATATGGCGACTCTGCCGCTGTCCAAGTTACATTTTGCGTTAAATAACCAGGAATAAGTATAGATAAAGTATTTGAAGGCGACGACTCGGCACCGNNATTTAATACCAGGAATAAGACCGCTATCGCCAAAACTTCCCTGAGGAATATAGCTTGGGTTTATTTTTTTAAATGGGCCTTGAATACTTGTAGACCGGTAAACATTGAAGCCCACAAAATCAGTTCCAGTATCATTATCCCAAGTTAATTGAGTTGCCATTCCGCCTTCCAGTAAATTTAAAGCAAAATTAGAGGGAGGTTCAGGGCGCGCTGTAAAGCTAGTCGTAAAAGTTTGAACTTCAGATTTTATCGTTCTGCCATATTCATCTTGAGCAACACATCTAAACCTGTATGTTGTTGCAGGAATAAGTTCCGTAAGCACAAAACTATGAGAAAACAGCTTTGTAGTTTCCGTAACTGTTTTTTGATCTAAAAGACCATTTATTCCATATTCTATATAACCTGCAGAAGCATATTTTGAGTTATATGTAATCTTAGCTTGAGTAGAAGTTTGCTCTGAAACAACAACAGTGTTTATCTCACTGTTTGCAGACATAACAAAAGTCATATCTGTTCCCACAGAACCACTTACAACTTCGACTGAACGAACCACAGTCTGATAACCTTCATGGGTAGCTGTTACCTGAGTAATCCCAGCAGTAAGAGATTCTAAAGCCCATTTACCATAAACGTCTGTATAGGCTTGTCTTTCTGGAGTAGATACAATAGCGCCACTAATCGCTTTCCCGCTTGAATCCTGAACGGTTCCTTCCAACCCTCCTGGAGCCGCAGTTTTCGTATTCATACAACCAACATGAGCGATTATGACGATACAAGATAGAATTATAGCTATTATCCTAATATTTTTCATCACTTATACATGTCGGTAAATTATGTTAAAAACATTAGTCGGCACAAAAATTTGCTTATCACTTCAAAATAATGTTACTTTTAAGATTAATATTTCTAATTAAGTTTCTGCTTTTCACAGCAATGCAAAAAATATTATTGCGGCAAATCAAGTTTAAAAGTATAATAATTTTAGGATTGTATACAACAGCTATTAAATAAACTATAAAAGATGCTGATTAACAATCTGTAAATAAATCCATTGACGTTAAATCATTATAAGTATGAAAAAATATAACAAACGACGATTTTTTTTCTGGTTAACTATTTTTGCTTCAGTAATAGCATTAGTGTTTTTTGCCGTCAATGAATTAGATGCACGTGCAGGTAGTGGCGGAAACTACAGAAGTAGCAGAAGTAGTGGCAGTTCAGGTGGTGGTGGCGCTGAAGGCGCTATAATTGAATTGCTTTTTAGAATTTTTTTATGGCTCTTACGATTATGTTTTGAGTGCCCTTTATTAGGTATTCCATTGATGGGGTTGTTTATTTTTGCCCTATACATGTTATACAAATATACAAAAAATACAGCAGAAGAAACAACCATTGCCTATGCTGCAAAAAAATCAGCCAATAGTGTACGTCCAAATAAAGGCGCAATAAATGCGCTTAAACAAAATGACCCCGATTTTGACATTTCGGCTTTTTCTGAACGTGTAAAAAAAGCTTTCAGAAATATACAAAAAGCCTGGTCCTCTCGTGACCTTACCAGCGTAGAAGCCTTTCTATCAGATGGTTCTTACGAACAGTTTTCCGTTCAAATAGATGATTATAAACGAAATCATCAAATAGACTATATGGACAGTCTAGATGTTCATAACATTGAGTTACTTAACTATTCACATTCTGGCAACTTTGAAGCTTTAGATGTAAAAATTAATGCAGCGGCTATTAATTTCATAAAAGATGACAGAACCAACGAATATATTGAAGGCTCAAAAGCAAAAGAAGAATTTAGCGAAGTCTGGACATTTGTTCGTAAACGTGGCGCTAAAACAAGGAACAAACCAGGTTTACTCGAAAGTCAGTGTCCTAACTGCGGAAATCCGGTTCAAGTTGGTAGACTTACAAAGTGCAATGTTTGCGGTTCAATGTTACGTTCAGGCGAATATGACTGGGTTTTAACTAAAATAACTCAAACCGCCGAATGGTGTGTCTCATCTCCTGCATACGATATAGTTGGATATGAGCTTTATCGCAGTATAGACCCTGAATTTACCGTTCAACATATCGAAGATATAGCTACAGTTATGTTCTGGCGAAAAACAATAGCCGAAAGAACTAACGACTATTCCTATTTGCGAAAGGTTGCCACAAACGAATATACCGACAAGGAATATGCAGATGCAAAGCTTTCAAGAAAATTTACCATACGAACTGGTCTTGCTTCAGTTCGCTTAATTGGAATAGGAAGAACAGGTAACGAAGATACCGCTATTGTCGAAATGCTTTGGGGTGGTTTCCACATGGTTCAAAGAAGCGGCGAAAAAGAACCAAAACCTTTAGGCGGCTATTCCAACAAAAAACAGCATTATATCTTAATTCGCAAAGCAGGTGCTGCTACTAACAATTTAAACGCTCTAAATAGTGCACACTGTCCCAATTGTGGAGCTCCAGAAGATGGCAGCGAAAACGAATGTCAATATTGTGGCACAGTCCTTAATAGCGGCGAAAAAGAATGGGTTCTTTCTTCCGTAGAGCCACCAGTTAGTTCAACGGTTAATCGCTTAAAAACAATATTTAAACAACAAAAGCCTGAAGATTTAAAAAATACAGGAGCTAGCTACGAAAATATAGCGAACGAATCTGTAGAAGAATATGAAAATAACAAACAAAGTCAATATAATAATTCAGGATTTGGTTCAAAAGTAGAACTACCTAAGCCAGAACCGCCAAAACTTACTCCAGAAGCAGAAATAATTACAAACAAACAAATGGCTTCGAAAGTTTCTGGTAAAGAAATGATCAGATGGGCTATCGCCATGATGCTTGCTGATGGAGTCATTGAAGACGCTGAGATGAAATTTTTGCGTACTTTAGGTAAAAAATACAATATGGAACGCAATTTACAACCTTTAATCAACGAAATTCAGAATCAGCTTGATCCAATAGCTTATGTAAGAGACACTACAAGCGTAAGTAGTCCAAAAGAGTTGTTAGTCGCACTGTTAGTAATGGCAATGGCTGACGGAAGAGTAACAAAAGAAGAAAATGAAATGCTTAAGAATTTTGCTTACCAAAACGGTTTCACTCCAAGTGAATTCAAAGAAATGGCAGAGAATGTAAAAAAACAGCTTTTCAAAGATGCTTTAGGCACCATCTTTAGAAGAAATTAATAATAAACAATATAAGATTCTATTAAGATTGTCGATATAAGATAATCTGTATGTTCCAAAAGTATCTGAAGATAATAAATGCGATTACTTCTTATTTATATCGAACAGATTAAAATGGGAGGATTATTATGAAAACGTCTTTAAGATCTGAAATAATGCAGGAATCACCGATACGTAAACTTGCTGCCTATGCAGATGAAGCCAATAAAAAAGGCATTACCGTTTATCCGCTTAATATAGGCCAGCCAGATATACCTACGCCAGAACCCATAATGAATGCAATAAGATCTTTTCCTTATGAAATTCTTAATTATGGACCCTCTCAAGGAGAAAACTTTACCACAGAAGCTTTTGCCTGTTATTACAAAAAAATAGGAATAAATCTCGATGCAAAAGATTTAATCGTCACTGCTGGCGGAAGCGAAGCAATTCTCTTTGCTTATCTTACTATTTGCGACATAGATGATGAAATAATTGTATTTGAACCATTCTATACTAACTACAATGGAATAGCCACAGAAACAGGAGTAAAACTCAAAGCTGTTACAACTTATGCCGAAGACGGTTTTAAACTTCCACCAAATGAAGAAATAGAAAAAGCTATTACAAATAAAACAAAAGCTATATTAATTTGCAACCCTAACAATCCAACTGGAACAGTCTATAGCNNGCAAGTTCATACATCAGTGCTTTCTATAGAAAGCATTAAAGATCGCGCAATTTTATGTGATAGTGTTTCTAAGAGATATTCTGCATGTGGAGCCAGAATAGGCGTTATAGCAAGCAAAAACAAAGATTTTATGGCAAAGTGCCTTAAGTTTGCCCAAGCAAGACTAAGCGCTCCAATGGTAGACCAATGGGGTGCAGCAGAAGGCTTAAAAATGGATTTAGATTACTTTAAACCTGTTTTAGAAGAATACACAAAACGCCGTAATACAGTAATGGAAGCTCTCGATAAAATACCTGGCGTTATTTGCAAAATTCCAGGCGGAGCTTTTTATGCTATAGTTAAACTTCCAATAAAAAATGCCGAAAGATTTGCAAAGTGGCTTATAACTGATTTTTCTTATGAAAAGAAAACTGTTTTAGTCGCTCCCGCTGCTGGTTTCTATGTTACAAAAGGCAGAGGGTTAGACGAAATCAGAATAAGTTACGTATTGCATATCGAATGGCTAAAAACAGCCATGAATTTGCTTACAAAAGGCTTAGAAGAATATAGGAAAATAGAATAATGAACGAAAAAATTAAAGTTGGAATAAAACTAGAAACGGCTGAAGGTGTAAAAAAACCTATAAAAGCGACTATTGGCGCTTCTGGATACGATATCTGCTCAAAAATTAGAACAATAATACCAGCTGGGCAGTTTGCAACTATTCCAACAGGAATTCATATAGAAATGCCAACAGGTTTAGAAGCCCAAATCAGACCTCGTTCTGGGCTTGCTGCAAGAAACGGCATTACAGTATTAAACTCTCCAGGAACAATAGATAGCGACTATAGAGGAGAAATTTGTATAATACTAATTAATCATGGCAAAAAAGATTTTGAAGTAAAACCAGGAATGAGAATAGCTCAAATGGTATTCGCCAAAATATTAGATGTTGAACTCATCGCAAAAGACGAATTAGACCGTTCATTAAGAGGCACTGGAGGTTTTGGCAGCACTGGAATTTAAAAATCACCTATATAATAAAAATACAAAAAACTTGTAAAATATGTTTTACAAGTTTTTTGTATTTTTAAACAATTAAAGTTCCAATGATTATTTATTATCCTAGCCAGAAATTATCTGGAGTTTGACCGGCAAATACGCCTTGATATTTTCCTGCACCTTCGCATCTTTGGAAAATAAATTGGCAGACGGGAGTGCCAGGAATTAGATTAAGTGGAATTGGACCTAAATTGTATATTTCTAGAACCTGATGATTTGAAATACCAGGCTGCATAAATGAAGCAGATATATGAACAAGAAGACCTACGCGAGCAAAGCGGCTTCTTCCTTCAAGCATACCTGAGATTTCATCGCTAAGAGTAATTCTTTCTTCTGTAATTCCAAGAACAGCCTGTCCTGGATGTAAAGTTAAAACTTCACCTTCAGCTAGTTTTACGCCTTTTGTAGCAGCTTTAAAATCTAAATCGCTTGTCATATTTAATGCATTTGGAAGATGAACGAAAACGCGAAATGCATTGGAAAGATGCAAATCTATACTAGCGGGACCTACCATTTCTGGTTTANNACCTAATACTGACATACTTTCCTCCGATAAATTGATGTAAAAGAAATTATATCACCTTTTCCCTTCCACGTAAATAAATAATTGAAGCAACAAATGCAGTTATTGGAATTGATAAAACCATACCAAATAGCCCTGATAGCGAACGAACAATNNCGCCTGTATAAGCCAATATAAGCGTATTTACCATACTTCCAATAATATCTTTACCTATATTCATTCCGCTTTTAAACAAATCTTTACTGTCATATTCAGGATTTGCAATAGAAATTTCTTTAAGAGAAGAAGCAATGGAGATTGCCACGTCCATTACAGCTCCCAATGCCCCAATTATCACACCACAAACAAGAATATCTTTAAGATTAACTTTTTGACTTAACATAACAAGATAAGAGCTTTCATCACCAGTATATCCACTTAATTTCAAAAACCAGTTTGAAAACCAACCAAATAAACCAGCCAACACAACACCGCTTAAACAACCGATAGCAGCAATAAGAGCCTTTTTCGATTTTCCTGCTATAATTAATATATTAACAACGATAATAACTGCTGCACAACCAACAGTTAATGGTATAGCAGGTTTTCCTTTAATCATTTGTGGAGCCATGTAACCAAAAATTATAAGCATGGTTACAAACAAAGCAAGCATTGCTTTAACACCGTTTACTCCTGAAATAAGTGCAATAATAATAAGTAAGAACACACACAAACCCATAATTTTATAGGCTTTAAAATGTTCGTCTATGCCAAACATTTCTGCACCATCCTGCTTATCATAAACAGTTAGAATTTTATCTCCTGTTGCCAATTCTAGATTATAAGGTGAACCTTGAGTTATAAAATGTTCTATATCAAACTCTTTACCTTTAAAAAGTCCTGTATCATGCTTTATATGAACTTTATAAGCAGTATCACATTCTTCTGCAGCTTCAGATTCCGTAGGAGCTATAGACAAAACAGTTCCTGTCGCATATTCTCCTGTTGCTCCCATTTTTCCAACAGTATCCCCAAATATATAGAAAAGCATAAGAACCATTAAAAGCAACCCAACTATAATAGTAATTTTATCTATTTTCATGTTTTATCTCCATACGTCACGAGGAACCAATTTTTCCATATTCCTTTCTTCTATATCGTTCATTGGAGCAAAGAAATCAAGCCCTGTTTTTGTTTCAATTTCCTCTACGCTAGTTATAAATTGCCTTATATGTTCTTTTCCAGTAACATTTTGAGGAATAATAAAAGGTAATATTCTAATTTTATCTTTTTCTTCATCAATAATTATTTTATAAAAAGCTTCTGGAATCTCTACACCATTTTTTAAAAACTTCCTTACTGCTCCAAAAATTGGACCAGTAATAATCCAAACATTATCATGACTATTTGCTAACATACTTTCATATCTTTCCAGCTTAGACCATATTTTTCTATTTAATACAGGCGTTTGAGGCACAATATTGGTCATAAGAAAGGTTTCTTCTTGTGCTTTTGAACCATATCTAAGCGCTATTCCAGAGTTAGGCGCCATGTGCCCTTTATCAAAACCGCTTTTATTGTATGAATTGGGTTTGATTTTTGATTTAGTGCGAGAATCTGCTCTAAAATTACTAGGACGTTTTTTATCATTCTTGCCCATATTTTTATCAAATCTGTATGCAACCCAAAGAGGATTTTTCCTTTTTTCGGAATATCCACAAACAAATGCAATATTATCTANNCATAAACCTTAGAGTCAGCTTTTAAAGTCGCTAACTTTAAATTTTTATCAATTAAAAATAATCCATCTGAAGGCAGAAAAGTTTTTTTAACAGGATTTTTCTGCTGTAATTGCGGAATCTGTTTTTTTGTCTCTACTTTTGNNCGCCTAAAAAATCCCCGCAACCAAATTGGTTCTTAGATTTTTTAGGCTTTATTTTCTTTAATGACATCAGCTCAACTATTGCTAAGCAATTTATATTTTATTATAAGCAATTATTTATATGATCTTTGCAGGCAAACACCTTTCTTACAACTTCACAAACATCTTTAACAGCAATATGATGATACTCCAACATGTCAGAAAGACTTAGAGCGGATTGTGCATAGTTTCTAACGCCTATTCTTACTGGATTGTTAAAGCCAAGAGAAGCGATAAAACCGCCTAATCCATTTTCCCGACGATGGTCTTCCAATGTAAATACTTTATTGCCATACTTTTTAATATATTCTTTTAATGCCTTGTTTTCATCAGAATACTTCAACACCGGAACAACAGTTAGCCAAATTCCAATTCTAATATCCATTAGTATTTTTGCCGCTTCCAAAGCAACTTTAAGCATGTGAGGACCAGAAGTAAACATGATAGCTTTTTGTTTTGTTATAACGTCATCAGCAGTTGCGCACTGAAACCTGTTATATTCTTCCAATGGAGTTGGGAAAAATACATTATTTTCTGTCTTGCCATATTTTACATCGCATGGAGTTCTATGAAGTCTTATATAAGCAGGCTTACATGAGCCTTTTTCTGCAAATTCGCTTTTCATTCTATTTATACAGGAATTTAGCACAACCGAAGTAGAATGAACATCTACAGGTTCCCACACTTCTATATCTCCAAGACTTCGCATTAAAGCGATGTCTGTTACAGACTGATGACTTTTTCCATCTGTGTAATAATCTGCACCAGAATAGTGCCCTGCAATTATTACTGGAACTTTTTCGGTAACAAGCGAAAACACTTGGTCCAAAGAGCGTTTATAAAAAGAACCATAAGTATTTATAATTGCAATCTTCCCCGTAAGGCCAATACCAGCCGCGATAGAAGTCATATCTTGCTCACTTATGCCTATTTCCTTGTATCTGTTTCCAAATGCGCCTGCTACGCCTGTTAATCGGCAAGCTTTTTCTAAATCGGCATCAAATACAAAAATATCTTCATCTAACGCATAAGCTTCTAAAGCCTTAGCAAAAGCTTCTCCAGTAGATGTTCCAACTTGGTTTACAGGTATGCTTAGTGGTTCTGGCTGTTTTATTTCAGACTTATAACCCATAAATGCGTCAGTGAGCTCTGGCAGATTAACTTTTTTTACAAGTTCGTCTAAGATAGCAAGGTATTCGCCATCAGATGGCACCTTCCCATGCCAAACTCCCATTCTTCTAGGAGTTTGCTTAGACATAGCAGTTAAGGAAGTCCCAGCGCCTTTTATGGTATTAGCTATTATTATTGCAGGTTTGTCGCAATCAAGAGTTTTGCTTATTGCATCAATAATTTTTCTTACATCGTGCCCATCTACTTCATAAACAGTAAAACCTATACCTTCAAAAACTTTTGCCCAGTTTGCCGCATCTTTTATATCTGTAGTTTGGCTGTCGGACTGCAAAAAGTTTCTATCTAATATAGGAACAACAACTTTGGGATGATGTTTTACTAAGGTAAGAAGTGCTTCAAAAACCTGTCCTTCCTGCATTTCACCATCACCCATTATAGCAAATACTGGAAAACTATTTCCTGAAGCGTTATTGCTCATAGCATTGCCGATTGCTTTTGAAAGCCCCTGCCCTAGCGAACCGCTGTCTGAATCTACGCCTTTTACAGTTCTATCACAATGAGCAGGTAATCCGTTAAGCTGCTTATATGTAGTCAGCTTTTCCATTGGGAAACAGCCCAGCGCCGCCAATATTGCATATTGCGCCATAGCCGCATGTCCTTTAGACAAATGAAGCGATGGTCGTTTTGTAATAGGCAAATTAGGATTCAGTATATATCTGTGATATATGCAGGTCAAAAGCTCCATACTCGAAAAACAAGCTCCTAACCAGCCATGATTGGCAGATTTAAGTCCTGCAAGACAATTTATACGGTGGATAGACGCTAAACGTTGCAAATCGTCTAAATCGTAAGGGTTTAATTTTTCAATTATGGTTTTATCGGCAATGAAAGTTTTCATTTTAGTCTACCTGAGAATATCCTTCTTTATCTTTCTTATTATATTTTACCAGCATACCTTCTTTAACAAGGCTATTCAAAGCATTTTTAAGCTTTCGTTCATTAAGGTTAGTTTCTTTTTTCAATTCATCAAAAGTTTTAAATTCGCCTTTTCCCAAACATGCTTGAACAGCTTGCAAATCTTTATTTTGCATAATCTTTAAATATTTCTTTTGCAGTTTCTTGCCTTCTTCCAAGCTTACTGTTTGAGCTTCGCCCTTATGAGGTTTAACTTCCTTTGAAGGTATCTTTGAATTCCAAAGAGCGTCAAATTCGTTTTCAAAACAGTCTATAACCTTCTGACTATGTTCGTTCCTTGAATCAAAAAGCATAACATTTTCAAAATTAAGATGTTCACCAGAACCAGACCAGTTATAACTGCCTATTGCGATTTCTTTTTTGTTTACGCAAACAATTTTATGATGCCAGAAAAGGCTTAAATAACTAATAAGTTCTACTTTGTTTGTTTCAGGATTAAAGCCATACGCATTCTTTCTAAATCTGTATCTTACTTGAATATTCTTTATTCCACGTTCCTTTGCCTGCTGTTCTAGCCATGGACCTAACTTGCCTTCTTTAGGGTCCTCATCGTTAAGTTGAGCATGGTCTAATAATAGACGGAACTTTGCTTCAGGGTTACGAGCAGCCGCAAGCAAAATAGCCTGAGCCAATTCTGTTCTTGTTAAGCTGAACATGCCCAAATCCAAGCTGCCCTGTGGTTCAACTCTGCCAATTAAGCTAATAAGCTCGGAATCTATTTTCGTCATTTCTAGTTCATTTTTAGGTTCTGAATTAAACACGACTTTTGTATAACCAGGCACTGGGTCTGCATTTATATATTTTTCTGGTATCCATTCGCCATAAACGACATCTGAGTATTCATTCCACAATCTTGCAAATTCTTCCGCAAACTGTCTAGCTACAGCAGGCTGTTTATCGAAGAAAACTCTGTCTTCGCCGTATATCTGGTCTGAAGTTGTAGACATGTTTGCACTGCCATTAAAACAACTGTGAGGAACAGGATTACCTGGTGCATAGAACACGCCAAATTTTTCGTGCATCGTTCCATAAATTATGGTTCCATCTTCTAATTTAGACTCTCTACCATTGCGCTTCATAGCTTTATCTGAAACAGCAGCAAGAGTAAAGTCGAAAGTCTTACCTGCTGCTTTTGCCTTTTCCCCAGCTTCTGAAACGATTTTAGCTATTTTGTCTCTGCTATCCTTTGCCCAAGAGGTAACGCCATCTAATAACAGTAAAACTTTTATATTTTTATCTGCGCAAGCATTTGTCATAGCTTCCAAGCAAGTAAAATCACTCATTGAATACATTGCAACTTTTGCAGTGCTACCTGGTTCGAGCTTATCAAAACAATACTTTATTGAATTAGAAAGAGTAGCTTTCTTTTCGGTTTTATCGCTAAAAATAAATTTACGTTGAT
>LXOW01331317.1_pt1 | contig 15985 bp, 5 predicted proteins | sample 1368591 | NCBI WGS metagenome assembly LXOW01 (sample SAMN04884650, study PRJNA319009) | bovine gut metagenome | isolation source: Cow rumen | host: Bos taurus | place: Italy: Legnaro (PD) | collected 2014-07-09 | reverse complement strand
TAGATGGCGTGCTTGCCCGTGAGACCCTCAACAGCGGGGACCTTCATGCGTACGGTAATGGGATGATTTGGAGTATATCCATTCATCTTGAGTGTACATAACTTCTGACCTTCCCACGGGTTGTCAAGCATGACGTGAAGATCAAAGGGCTTACCGCTGAGCGTCAGGTTCAGATGAAGATAGACATCATCGCCCTTCTTCGTACCTTCAAAAGCCTTCACGCCCTTTGTATCCTGGGCCAAGCCACCAAAGCCAAAATACTTGAAGCCAATGATTCCGCCATTCTGAATGCCAGCCAAATCCATAGAGTTGTTCCACACATCGTGGTTGTCCTGCATCCAGTTGTTGCTGTTAGGACCATACATAAAGCAGGCATAACCAGCACTATAATATTTATAAGGTGGCAGACCGAAAATCTGGAAGCCCTCGCTGGTTACCTCAGCACCAGTATAGGTATTTCCGTCAGTAGCAGCAGCTATCCACTCGTTGTTCTTCTCATAGGGGTCGTAACCCGTGATAGTCACCTTACCTCCCTTAGCCACAGGTTTCTTGTCCCATGTAATCTTCACAGGTGCAACCATCGCCTGGCGGGCATTGCCGAAGCCACGTGGTGGACGGTGATAGAAGACATACCACTGCCCATTGATTTCCTGTAACGAGCCATGCGTGTTATGAGCGGCATTAGTGGTAATCAACTTAGAGCCGTCTTCGTTCAAGACGACACCGCGCGAGTCTACCAACACGCCACCCGAACGCCAAGGGCCAAGGGGAGAGTCACCATACGCATAGCGCAGGGCAGAGTTTGTATTACCCAGACCATACTCCTTACCAGAGTAGCCCGAGAATACCATCACGTACTTATTACCCACCTGACGGATAGAGCTCGCCTCAAAGAAATTGAAGTCTAAGGGATTCTGACCTTTGTAGAGTGCCTTGTACTCACTGCCTTCTTTGTCAAGCAGACGGCCGTCGGCACTGCTGGCAGGAATGAAGGGGTCAATCAGTTCTGTGCCCTCACGCTTCGAGAACATGGTCTTCTGGTCAAGTTCACAAGCAGTAGAATGCTGGAAGCCGTAGAACACGTAGGCCCGGAAGCCCTTGTCGAAGTCAGGATCTTTCTTGTTGGTGATGGTCTCAACAAATACCGATGGGTCGAAGTCGATGAGTGAACCTGGCACACATCGTGTCCCGTCAGCTGTTAGGTTGACAGGAGTAAAAGGGCCGGACGGACGGTCGCCCTTACAAACCATCGGAACACGCTGCCAGCCGCGGCTGTGTGGATAGAGCCAGTAGGTTTTCTTACCTGTCTGCTTGTCAACAGTCTCCACGAGGTCTGGGGCAAACATGGTGTCCCACTGTCCGTTGACAAACCATGTGAAGATGGGGCCTTCATCACGCCATTGCGAGAGGTCTTCAACAGGTGCCGACCACATGCGGATGTCAGGACCACAATAAGCGGTATAGGTCACGTCGTGCGAACCGATGATGTAGGCACGGAATTTGCCTGGCTGGTCGGGGTCTTCAAAGACGCGCGGCTCACCGTCGGGTAAATGCTCCCACAAGGGTAGGTAGGGATTTTGCGCAGCTACGCTGCTAAATAATAAAGAAAAAATAATAAATAATAAACTCCGTAGAATACGTTTCATATATTTTTTTATTTTATTGCGATAGCAAATTATTCACTTTTCACTATTTACTTTTCACTTAAACTGCCACCAGTCCAGTCGGACGTCGCCCTGGGCCTTGTCGAAGCAGAGGTACAGGTCATGGACACCTGTAGCGCCCTTGACTTTGGCGATGAAGGCCTTGTACTTGTCTACAGAACCGGTACTCTTAATCGTTGCAGTACCAATGACATCGCCCTTCACGCTGTCAAGGTGCAGGGTAACGGTGCAGCCGGCCTGGGCTGCGGCGGCAGCAATAATGCTGAACTGCTTGGCACCAACGCCGAAGTCCACGCCACGCAGACGGATGTACTCGCCGTCGTTGATGTCGTAGATATACATGTTACGCTTGCCGGTAGACTCAGGCATGTCCTTGACGATGCCTGTGTTCTGGATGCCCATTTTCGACGACTTCAGTCCATAGCCCCAGGCCATGGTCTCGGCCTCTACGCGCTGGTAGGGGTTTAGCCAGTGCAGCTGCTTCATGGGTTTCTGGTCCAGCCAGTAGGGAACTTCCTGAATGGTGCCGTCGGTATTGTAGGCAATCTCCGTGGCGGAGACGCTGCGACGCTCGTGGTGTACGAAGGTGTCGAGGTGCATCAGGTCGTAGTTCTGTCCGAAGACATACGAGTGACCTTTGTAGTCACAGATGCCGGGATGGTTGCCACGGTCACGCTGTGTGGGCTGCATGATATAGCCCTTCCACTCCCAAGGTCCTGTGGGCTTGTCGCTCATGGCATAACCCAGTGCTTCTGGACAGCACGTCGAGGCGAAGGCCAAATAGTATTTGCTCCCCTCGCCATTTGGAGAGGGGTTGGGGGTGAGGCTTCGCTTGTAGAACCACGGGCCCTCCTGATAGTTAGGGATGTGGGGGAGCTTGGTGACAGGGCTTGCCAGCGACATCATGTCGTTACCCAACTTGGCCCAGAAGGTATGGGGGTTGCCCCAGTACATATAGGCCTGTCCGTCATCATCAGTATAGACAGAGGGGTCTATGTCGTACCAGTTGCTCTGGTCCCAGACGAGCGGCTTGCCGAGGGGGTCTTTGAAGGGACCGTAGGGTGAGTCGGCCACAAGTACGCCGATACCGTGACCGTGCAGAGGAGCATAGAGGTAGTACTTGCCGTTACGCTCGACAGTCTGGATGGCCCAGGCACCATTCTCACGACTACGCCAAGGGAAGTCCTTCAACGATGCCACGGCACCGTGCTCCGTCCAGTTCACCATGTCGGTGGTGGACCACAGCAGCCAGTCGTACATGAAGAATCCTGCCGACGACTTCTCGTTCTCGTCGGGGATGTCCTCGGGCGAGGCATCATGTGATGTATATAAAAATAAGGTGTCGCCCACCACCAATGGTGATGGGTCGGCGGTATATTTCGTCTGGAACAGCGGCATGTTTACCTGTTCCAGTCCACGCATCTCCCACCAGTCGAAGTTGAAGAGTTTCGGACCTTTGCGACCCTTGAAGACGAGATACATGTCGCGGGTATGCAGACGACCGGGATAGCTGTCGAACGCCTCAAGATCGGCAGTCACGGTCTGCCACTGCTGCCAGCCGCCGGTGCCGGGAACATCGACAGTGCCGAGGAGTTTTCCCCCGAGACTGTCTAAACGTATCTCTATCTGTCCGCCGCGCAGTCCGCTGGCCACGCGGGCCGTGAAGGTTCGCGGCATCTTGTAGCACAAGTGTACGTTCTGCAGCTTGATGTAGTCGCCGTTATGGATGTCGGAGACGTAGACGCCCAGGCGGTTCTTCACCTCGGGGCGCTCATCGGGAGCCATCAGCCACTGCTCGGTTTTCACGCCCTTCGAGAAGGCCATCGTCTCAGCCTCCACCCTGCGGTAGGGGTCGAACTTGGCCACGGGCTTCACGCCCTCGCTGGTGGGCAGGATGGTGGGGAAGGAACCGTCGTCGTTGTATTTGAACTCCTCGACGGCCACGCTACGGCCGAAACCGCCGCCGCCGGGCAACTTACCCGTGTGGTAGAAGAAGTAGGAGTGTCCCTTGTAGTCGGCCACGCCGCAATGGTTGGTAAACGAGCCTGTGTCGCTCAGTGGCATAATCTCGCCAGCGTATGTCCAAGGTCCTGTGGGATGTGGCGCCGTGCTGTACGAGATATGTTCAGGCACGCCTCCAGCAGCATACAGCAGTCGGTACGGCTGCCCATTGTTAATCTTTAATTTTTCATCTTTCATCTTCATCAGCCATGGTCCCTCGACGTACGAGTCCTTATACGTCTTGCCTTGCACACGCTCCTTCATCATCGGACCGCCGAAGGCATCCTCCGTCATGGCTAACTTGCCCAACTCGCCGCTGTACGACACCATGTCCTCGTTCAGCTTCAAGTAGTAGCACTGCGGGTTGCCCCACATGAGCCAGGCCTGTCCGTCGTCGTCTATCATCACCGTGGGGTCTATGTGGTCCCACGAGCCGTCGTCGTAGAGCGGCTTGCCCAATGCGTCGCGGAAGGGTCCCGTGGGCGAGTCGCTGACGGCGACGCCGATGGCCATGCCATTGGTCAGCTTGGAGTGGGCACAGATGTACCAGTAGAACTTGCCGTTGCGCTCGATGGTCTGTGCGGCCCAGGCGCGGTCGTCGGCCCATGAGAAGCTCTCCAAGGCCAGGGGACTGCCGTGGTCCTGCCAGTTCACCATGTCCTGGGTGGAATAGACGCGCCACTCCTGCATCCAGAAGAAGTCGGCGTTGTCCTCGTCGTGACCGGTGTAGACGTACATCGTGCCGTCGTGCACCATGGGTGCGGGGTCGCTGGTGAACCACGTCTGCACAAAAGGATTCTGCGCAGCTACGCTGCTGAATAATAAAGAAAAAATAATCAATAATAAACTCGGCAGAATACGTTTCATCATCATCTTATTGNNGTCTTTGTCTGCGGAGCTGTTACCAACAAACAATTCATACTGACCCGATTTCGAGCGCATGGTGTTAGTAGTGGCATCCCAGAACTCAAAACTCTCATCATTCAGTCGCAAAATGGCTTCAGTAGTCTCGCCTGCCTTGACTGTTACACGCTTAAAGGCACGAAGTGTCTTCAACGGGGCATCAGCATCACCGAGCGGACGCACATAGAGTTGCACGATTTCTGTTCCATCATACGCGCCGGTATTGGCCAACGGCACGGTAACCGTAAAACCGAACTTTCCATTTATGCCAGTTATCAGAGGTTGGCCGATTTCAATTTTAGAATAGCTCAATCCATAGCCAAAGGGGAACAAGGCATCGTTGAAGAAGCGATAGGTACGGCCTTTCATCGAGTAGTCTTCATAGTCGGGCAACTGAGCGTCGTTCTTATAGAACGTAATGGGCAGTTTTCCCGACGGATTATAGTCGCCGAAGAGTACGTCGGCCACGGCAGTACCACCCTCTTGACCAGGATACCATGCCTGTACAATAGCATCACAGGTCTTGGTCTCAGGCGACAGGGCAATGGCTGAACCAGAGCAGTTGACGAAGATTACCTGTTTGCCGGCACCCTTCAATGCCTCCAAGAATTCGCGCTGCACCTTCGGCAGTTCGATACTTGTACGGTCACCGCCTTTAAAACCATCGATGTCGACGGGCATCTCCTCACCTTCTAGACTGGGTGCAATACCACCAACGAAAATAACCTTATCGATATCTCTCAGCTGGGCAATGGTCTCGCCATAGTTGATAGGCCGTTCGCGGGCAATGTTAATCTTCATGCTGGCACCCCATGTCTTGACGGTCTGGAAGCGTACCTCTATCTGGAACTGCTGACCGGCAGCAGCCTGCAGCACTGTACGGGTAGGTGTCGCACGCCATATGTGGTGTTTCTCCTTGCGCTCGCCATTGACATAGACCTCAAAGTCGCCCGTTCCCTCAACGTTTAGCACATATTCGCCCGACTGCTTCGGGGCAAAGGTCGTCTCGTACTTCGCCGAGAAGTCCTCGACGGGCAGGTTGTCGGCAAAGACATGCATACCGCTGGTAGTCACGGAAAGTGGCTTGGTATAGTGTTCAGTGGTGAAGGGCTTGCCTTCCATCTGTGTGTTTGTCCAGAACGTTCCCTTCAAGCCCTTTTTGCCGTCAGGGGCGGTGCAGTCTTCATGGAAACGGCACTCCAGCACCTTGTCGTAGGTCAGGTCACAGCCAGGCAGATAAACAACTTTTTTCTGCTTGGCCTTAATGCCGTCGAGGATGGTGACGGTCTTGTTCGGAGTACCATTGTAGTTGCCCCACATCATCGGTTCGTTGTCAGCATTAGGGCCAATGACGGCAATCTTCTCGGCATTCTTTTTCAAGGGGAGGATTGGCGTTAAAGCCCATCCTTCAGAGGGGTTGGGGACGGCCTTGTTTTGGAGGAGAACGATGGACTGGCGCGCCATATCCAAGGACAGCTGGGCCGAAGCCTCGGTACTCATAGCCGTATAGGGAATATTCGACCACTCGACCAGCGAGGGGTCGTCCATCTCGCCCAGGTCGAAGCGGCCTTCCAACAGACGAATAACGTGCTTGTCAACCTCTGCCTCTGAAATCAGACCACGACGGACAGCCTCCGGAATGCTGCGATAAGCATAATTATAACCGCACTCCACATCGGTTCCAGCCAGTGTTGCCTTGGCAGAAGCTGTCACCGGCGACGAGGATGACTTATGGGAAGTATAGAAATCGCTGACAGCTCCACAGTCGCTGACAACAAGATACTGGAAGCCCCACTCGTCGCGAAGGATTTGCTGCAACAGGCGGTTTGATCCGCAACACGGGTCGTCGTCAAGACGCTGGTAGGCACACATCACCTCGCGCACCTTGCTCTTCTGCACCAAATATTTGAAGGCAGGCATATAAGTCTCCCAGAAGTCACGGACGGGAACATCAGTCAAGTTGGCCGTATGGCGCGTATACTCCGGACCGCTATGGACGGCATAGTGCTTGGCACAGGCCCACAGCTTGCGGTATTTGTGCTGACCGGTCTCGCCAATCAGCGGATCACCTTGCAAGCCACGTACTACGGCATCACCCATCACTGAAGTCAGATAAGGGTCTTCACCATAAGTCTCCTGTCCCCTGCCCCATCGCGGATCGCGGAAAATGTTGACGTTGGGTGTCCACACCGAAAGACTGCGCATCTTCATATCCGTACCGCCCAAGTCGTACAAGCGATGGTTATATTGTGCCCTGAATTCCGTCGAAGCGACGTCGAAGCACTTATGCAGGAGCACCGGATTGAACGAGGATGCCATGGCGACAGGTTCAGGGAATACGGTGACGTTACCCATGTTGGCAGCACCATGCAGTGCCTCGCTCCACCAGAAAAACTTCTTGATGCCAAGGCGTGGAATGGCCGGACTTTCATCGAGCATCAGTTGGGCCTTCTCTTCCAAAGTCAGACGGGAACACAGGTCGGTGGCACGTTCACGTGCCGAGAGGTAAGGTTTCTGGAAAGGTAGCGTCTGTGCTGACACTTGAAGGCCAGCACAGACGGCTACGAACGTTGATAATAAGTGATATTTCATTGATTAATTGTTATTGGCCTGACAAACACGCTGCAAAGGTACGACAATGTTTTGACATTGGCCTTGCATAAAGTAACAGCAACTTTACTCCATGTTACCATTATGCATTAACCTTTGCACATACTGCCACAAGGCACGATAGAAAGGATGCCTGGTTAGCGTATGGCGGTCGCCGAGGATGATAACCTTCATGCGAGCTCGGGTGATGGCAACGTTCATGCGGCGCAAGTCACGAAGGAAACCAATCTGCCCTTCGTCGTTGGAGCGCACCAAAGAGATGATGATGATGTCGCGCTCCTGACCCTGGAAGCCGTCGACAGTATTGACGCTGATGAGTCGGCGAAAGGGTTTGAAGTATTCGCGCTTCATCAAGAGCCGGCGCAAATATTGCACCTGGGCCCGATAAGGCGAGATGATGCCGACGTCGATGCGCTCGTCCAACAAACGTTGCTTGCCGATGCACTCAAAATAGTTCTGCAACGTGTCCATCGTCAGCTCTGCCTCGGATTTGTTTATCCTGCCAAACGATGCACCGACGAACTCCTCCCGATAATCAGGCGCAGCATCCGTGTCCCTCCACTCCATCGCCACATCCAAGTCGAGGATGCTGCGGTATTTGACTTCAGGCGCACTCTCCACCTGGCCATGATAGAAATAATTGCTGGAAAAACGCATGATGTCGTCGCACATGCGGTATTGGATGGTCAACAGGGTGACGGCCTCGGGGTGTCGCTCCACCAAGCGTTCCATGAGGGTAACGCCCAGTCCAGCCTTCATGGCGGCAATGCTCTTCACCGTCGGCGGCAACTGACAGTGGTCACCAGCCAGCACCACGCGACTGACACGACGGAGGGGAATCCAGCAGGCGGCTTCTAAGGCTTGGGCGGCCTCGTCAATAAATAAGGTGCCGAACTTCTGACCGTCCAACAGGCGGTTGGCAGAGCCCACCAAGGTGGACGCGATGACGCGGGCCTCGCCAAAGAGTTCGCCGTTGATGCGAATCTCCAGTTCCGTGGCGCGACTCTTCAGGCTCTCCAACTTCTGGTGGTAACTACCACTCCCAACGCTTTTACGTCGGGCACGGAGTTCACGGATAGCCTTGCGCAACGCCCACAGCTGGGGGTAGTCGGGATGTGCCTCGAAGCGGCGCTCGTAGGTGAACGACAGCATCTTGTCGTTGACACGCGTAGGATTGCCGATGCGCAGCACATTGATGCCGCGGTCGACGAGCTTCTCTGATATCCAGTCGACAGCCATATTGCTCTGGGCACAGACCAACACCTGACTCTCGCGCATCAGCGTCTCACGGATGGCTTCGACCAGGGTTGTCGTCTTGCCTGTTCCTGGCGGACCGTGGACGATGGCAACATCCTTGGCACGCAGCACCTCGTTGACGGCGTGCTCCTGGGCGGGATTGAGATAGGGGAAACGCATCGGCTGGAAGGTGAAGGTCTCGACTTTCTGTCGCGACGCAAAGAGGTCGCGCAGATAGCCCAGCCGGCCTTTGGCACGGATGGCGCGGTCCAGGGCTTCCATCATGGTGCGGTAGCTGGTCTCGTCGAACGACAGCTGCACGCCGACATGCTCGGCACGCTGCACATCGATGAGGGGTGCCTTGTCGGGCACGGTTACCACCATTCTGTCGCCATCGACATAGCTCACCACGCCCGTAAACTTAAAATAGTGAATGCTGGGCTGGGAAGAAGAACTTGACTTATCTGCCTCACTGACAAAAAACATCACCGGCCGGCCGAATTCGAAGTTATGTTCAACGTCGGTGTCGGCTGTGCGGAAGACCTCCACCGCGAGTTGGTTCAGCGAGTTATAGTAACTTCTGCCCACGCGCAATGGCCACCAGGCATCGCCTCGTGCCACCTTCCGCGCCAGCCCCATCGTCTCGGTCTGTTGTCGGAAGGCTTCCTTCTCGGTTTCATATTCCAGTTGCAACAGCAGACGTTGCCGTTGTAACAGCTGTACAGCATTATCGTTCATCCACTTGGTGCAAAAGTACACATTATTTCCCAATGCACAAAGCTTTAGGCAGAAAAATCTACATACTTTCCTTCAGAAATCACCGTAATAACTGCAAGAAATCACGGCAACTTCTTAAGGAAATCACGGCTTAGTGCGACACTTTATAAAAAAGTTGTCGCTTAGTGCGACACTTTATAAAAAAGTTGTCGGACCCTCACGGGCCCGACACTTTCACATGTAAAGTTCTAAAAATTACCTCTTTGGTAATATCTTATAATAAATCTCACTTTACTTACTTAACCACAGCCTTCTTGCCGTTCTTCACGACAATGCCCTTGAAGCCCTTATTGACGCGCTGGCCGGCAAGGTTGTAAGTAACGTTAGATACGGTCTTGTTGAAGACAACACTTTCGATACCAGCAGACTCAGGTTGGCCACTGTTCACCTTAATCCAGAAGTTGTCTCTACCCGTTTCATTAATCAGATTCTCCATGGTCTTGCCTTCTGCCTCAAGAGCATCGTCCTTCACATACCACTGAACGTCCTTGATGTAGTAGTCGCAAGCTTCCTTGATTTCAGCCATGTTGAACACGAAAGAACGCATGCCGTTGTCGCCCTCAGGAACAGTAAAATCTGTTGAGAAGTCCTGCCAATCCTCAGTGAAGTTCACGTCACCGATAGCCTGCCAGTTGAGGTAGGTGCAAGGTTTGCCATCATCGCCCACCTTATGAGCCTGAGTGCTAGTTCTAGCGGCCTTGTTTGCCTTATACTTGAACTTAAGAACAGTTACTTCACCTGTTGAGAGGTCGCGGTTAGCGGCAATCCAGAACTGGTTGTCCCAAGGCTGACCTGAACCTACTTCTGCCTCTATAGGATTACCATCATTATCGGTTCCTCTCCAGTCACGCTCGGTAGCATTGACAACAAACTCTTCCGTATTAGTTACGATATCAACAGGCTCAGCAGCAGCTTCACCTTCAAGCTGTTGGAACTGCATCTGATGGCTTTCGTCTAAGTCAACTAAGATTCTATATACACCTAAAGGAAGCTTAATCTTAGCCTGGCTGCTCTCAGTGTAGTCAATCCAGTCACTGAAACCCTCAGCGTCGAGCGTAACAGTACTAGTTGGCTTCAGGGTTGCACCCAAGAAGGCAGACTTGTCACCACGAATCGTTGAAATCTGTACCTCATTGACCCAAGTTTCCGGCTTACCCACTGTACCTACGGTAGCTACGTAAGCCTCTGCTTCAGAATCATACTCGAATTGAGGAGCCTGAGCATAGTCATAGTTGAAGTCGTTACCCTTTGAAGCAACGAAGAGACCCTCGTCAAGTTTCAGGACTTCCCAAGAGAGGTCGTCGAAATAGAACACATTAGGTGTACGGCCATTATCAGCGTCAGAACACAGGTTGAAGGCCAAAGACCAGCCACCACCCTGGCTTGCATCAAATTCAATAGTCTTTTCAAATTCCTGCCAGTCAGTAGTGAAGGCAACGTCGCCAACAGCATTCCAGTGGAGGTAGTCAGACGGATGCTCCTTGTGAATCTGTGTTCCTACGTTACATGCATGCTGAGCCTTGTAACGGAACTTGATTCTTACCTTTGTACCGGTCTTCCAACCCTTTGGAGACTGAATCCAGAACTGGTTAGACCAGGCAATTGAATTTTCATCAGGAGTCGGAGCCTCAATGGCAGCAATCTGGTCAACATGAACAGCAAATACGTGGTTGCTTGCATTACCTTCTTCTGCCTCGATGTCAGCGGGGTATGGACGAGCACGGGGGCTATCCTCACTAATAACAGTATTCTGGTCATCAAAATTCTTGCCCATTGTCAAAGCCCATGCGCAGATTTCACCAGCACGATCACCTCTCCAGTTGGCATTGATACCATCAGTCGTCTCAAGAGACCAAGCCGGCCATGCACCAAACTCAGCGTCACCAACATACTTACCGTCACCCTCGGGAGCAGCGGGGTTACCATTGTCGGTCAGCATCTGGAGCCATGTAACAGGCACCACATCACCTCTGTCAGTATAAACTTCAAGGCTCTTCCACTCGATAGTTGCTGCAACTTGAGGCTGTGCAACGAGGTTACAAGAAGCACCACCGATGCCGGTATACTCCCACTCTACCTCAACGAAGTCATCGCTGGCAGGGATAGCGACAGATGCACCAATCGACTGGCCTTCACCCCAACCCCAACCCATGTTGACGTTGATGTTGCAAGCTTCTGAAGCCTTTACCAATGCTTTTACGATATAGTTACCATCCAGCTCAGTGGGGATATTATCTGCGATAAAATACTGATGGAAACCACCTTTTTCAAGTCTGTAGTACTCGACACCACTGTTTGTTTTAACAATCACTTCGCTGGTTTCTTCAGCTCCTTCAACAGTAACACATGAGTAAGCGTTACCCATGTCGGTCATCACACCGTTAATCCACTCAGGGACATAACCCATGACGTAGAATGGGAAACCGGTGTACTTAGAATAGTCTACCTCGTAGACCTTTTCTACTTCAGCCTTTGCTCCCAAGAAGCATGTCAAGAGAGCAACAAGTGTAAATAGTTTCTTCATAATAAAAACAATTAGTTAATAAATAAGAAATTTAAAAAATAAAAAAGTTAAATATTATTCAGAGAGAACCATCCGCCCCCGACGCCGAGGCGCCGAGGAACGGNNCGCTAAGGGCATCGCAGAATGCCTTATAAGTGGCCGTGCGCACCCAGTCCTTGGTTTGCGTGTCAATAGACCAGAGACCTACAGGGTCGTTCGTGTCAGCCAGATTGGCCTTACACATACCTGCCTGCTTGTCGCTTGGAATCCTCGTCAAATAGCTCTTGATGACATAGCCATAGAAGTCGGCGAGGTTCTGACGCTGAGCGTCTGTGATATCCTTGGCACCGACACTGTTACCCTCGGCATCCTGATATTTGATATCAAAATTGGATACGCGAATAATCTTACCGGCAGAAGCCAGATTCGTCAGCAGGTTATCCAGTTTTGCCACATTAGCCTGCTGCTTGGCAGCATCCTCATAATAAGTAAGGTTCAGCTTGGCATCGATACCGTCAATCTTGGCACCTTTGGCATCCCAGATATTAATCCAGTACATCAGACTCTCGAATTTCTTCTGATCCTCGAGACCTGTCTCGCTGATGAAGAACTTCAAATCGTTAGGATCGCCATCATACTTCTGGTAGGCAGCACGTGCAGCCGAGGCTACGGTAGGAGCATAGTTCTCACTACCAAAGACATCCTGCCAGTAAATCTGCACAGCCTTGCCCGTCTCTTCGTCCTTTTCGGCATGCTTGAGGTCGTACATGCCGTTGTCCAGTACAGCCTTGGCATCAATCGGCTCGTCGATGAGTGAGAACGTCTTGATGCAGCCAGCATTGTTTCTCATCAGCGCATTACACCATGTGTTCAGCGCATTATGGATGTTTTCGCTGACTTCCTCTTCAGTCTGGTCGCGGTGGTTGTCAGGATAGTAACCTACCTCGACACTCTCAACAAAGACCACAGCATTTCTACCGTTCTTGATGGTAAAGACACCGTCCTTCACGCCCTCAGCGCTTCGGCACTCCACCTCAAACTTCACCCTGTTACCAGCCTTAATCGAATACTTGCCATCGGTAGACTGGGGATTCAAAACGTCGTTGCCAGAGAAGATGATGCTGAAAGAAGCATTCTTGTCGGCCTTGGCAACAAAGGAAATGGTATACTTAGAGCGGTGATCAACCGTAAAACCATCAACCAGGTTCACGTCGGCTTTAGGATTATTGGTCTTACCGATTTGGAGAACGTTCTTTCCGTCCTTAGCGACGATGGAACCGCCACCATAACTGGTACCTACAGCCATGTCATTGAAATTAACTGTCTTTTCATCAATAAAGTCGACAATAATCTCAATGGGAGAAGTGACGTAGTCTAACCATGCGTCAGGCTGGTTGGCATTGCCGACAATAGGACTGCCATATACCTTAGCACCAATCTCCTTCACATGCGACACCATGGTGTTCATGCTGAGGAAGTTCATCGAACCCTTGGCATTCACTATCTTACCTGGCGTCAAATCCGTGCCGAAGTAGACTTCATCGAAGTTAGAGATGGCTGCAGCATGCTGCATAGCCTGGTCGTTGAAATCCTTCAGCTTGAGCTGAGCGCCGAGTGAGAAATTAGGATAGGTGTTCCTGTCGGTATACGATTTGACAGCAGCCAAGTCCGTATAGCCGGGTATCATCGTCGGGTCAGCATCAGCNNAAATCTTTTTCATATTCAAAGCCTCCTATTTAATTAACATATTTGGGTGTAAAGAACACCTTTTGGTTGGACTCACGAGTCTGGACAACCATCGTGTCGACGGTGGACACCTGGATATCCTTATCCTCGAACTTGACATTGTAGTTCAGACGGAGAATGTCGCGCGAGACAGGCTTTTGGTTCAAGCTTCCCCACTGATAGTCCTTGTACTCGGGCTTATCAGTTCCACCTTCGATGAACTCACCAGAACCACTGACGGTGACATTTGCATCGTCGGTAGAGATGGTGCACTGATTGCCATTGAAGGTCAGGATGAGATTACAGCTAACGGAAGCGCCAGACGTTTTGAATGACGGCTTGAAGTAAGCCTGCGTCATGTTCTTGGTCGTGATGCCGCAAACCTCGTCATTGGCATTCACGGGGTTCTCCTTATAGTGCTCCAGGTCGGTGTTGACCAGCGACATGTCCTTACGAACAATGGTCGTCTCCACACCCTTCTCGGTCACATTGTCAACACCGCGGCGGATATACTTGGCATCCCAGGGGTTGATATACTTCACGCAGTAGAGCACATAGTCTTTAGGCAGGACTTCCCAATAGCTCGAATTGGTACGAGAGGGCGTGGTACCTACACGTGGTGTGCCCGAGAGAGTACGGTCAATACCGTTGACGCCCGTCATCACAAGAGGAATGACATAGGTGTTCTCAATAGCCTTCGGATCGTTGAAGAAAGCATCTGTGAACTGTACTTCCACGTAGCCGCGCGAATCAGCATTGTAAGGAATCTGGTTAGATGCCAACTTGTAGTAATCTGCGGGCATGGGGAGCACTGGGGTTGACGGGTTTCCACCATCGTCAATAAACCAAAGGTTGTCGCAGAGCGTCGGGTCGACGGCAATGTCTACCGTAGCACTACGTCCATAGTATGCGCCACCCATGGTTGACCAAATCTGACACTTATGGTCATTGTCGAGCGTATTGTCGTAGATGTCGTTACCCAAAATGAGTGTACGCACCGGGTACTGATAGGCGAAGTAGGCAGTAGTACCACCTTCATAGTCGGGGNNGATACACATGTGAGCGACAGTGTTCCCAAGACTACGCCATAAAAATATTTCTTAAGTTTCATCATTGTTGAAATTTATACTTTACACTATAAACTTTACACTTTACTCCCAACCCTTGTTTTGCAGGAGGTTACTCCATTTAAGCACTTCACCTCTTGGAATCGGGCCGTAACACTGATAAGAATTGTCGTACACACGATCTTCAACCTTGAAAATGGTGTAAGTGAGGTTGTCAGGATCCGGATCTTTGTCGTCATCAATCTTTTTAATCTCGACACCATTAACAGCTTCATCGAGAGGCAACAACCAACGACGGACATCCCAGAAGCGCTTGTTTTCGAAGCAGAGCTCGATACGGCGCTCGTTGCGAATCAGGTTGGTCATCTTAGCCTGGTCGGCTGCACACTCTTCAAGATAAGCATCAGTTCTCTCAGTAGCTCCAGGAGCCAGCGGTGCAATACCTGCACGCTCACGGATGGCCTTGATGACATCGTAAGCAGAGTGGCCAGTACCTCCGTCACCCTTCGGGCCCCAAGCATCGTTGGCTGCCTCGGCATAAGCCAGGAAGATTTCAGTATAACGGATGCGGGCATAGATATGCTGTTGCTCAACGAGGTTGCTTGACTGCGGATTAGCATCTTCACGCAGGAGCTTAGCCAGATAGTAGCCAGTACGAGTAGAGGCGGATACGTTATCCAAGTTATCCTTGACCTCACCCTTGCTATTTGCATATTTCCCAGTAACGACATCCGTGCTCTTGAACCTCATGCCGTTATAAATGATATAGTGTGTCAGGCGCGGGTCGCGGTCTGCATAGGGATTCTTTGCATCATAGCCACTGCCAGAGGCTGTGATAGGCAGACCGTTAACCATTGGGAAGGCGTCGACAAGGTTCTGAGAGGGATTGACTAAACCGTTACCATAGAGTGTCGGCGGGAAGTTATCCCTTTCCTGAGAAGCATTCTTACTGCGGTCTTTACGCCACAGGATTTCAGGCATCTCACCACCGTTGGGCTCCAGCTTGGTCTTGTTCTTATACCAAATATTACCCGTCGGATCCAATTCCCAGTTAATGCGCTCGAGTACATTAGCACAGTATTTTGCTGCCATCTCAGATGACACGCCGCTCTGCTCGCGGAATGCGGGACTGGCGGCAAACAGGGCTACCTGAGCCTTGACAGCCTCAGCGACCTTGCCAGACAAGAGGTTTCTTGCCTTCTCACCGAACACCAGATTATAATTAGAAACATTAGCACCCAAAGCCCTATACTTCTCAGGAATAACATCTGCTGTGGAGATGTCTTCATAAGTCTGAGGGAGCAGCAACATAGCACTGTCGCAGTCGTCGAAGCACTGTTTCACACAGTCAGCAAACTTGGCGCGAGGCTGGTTGTAGTCGGAGCTACCATCTTCAGGTTTTGTCAGCAGGGGTACGCCATAGAGGACGCCATCGTCACCATAGCCGCCGTGTGCCTGCAACAAATAGTAATATAAGAGTGCACGAAGTCCGAATGCTT